>OFFO01000465.1_pt1 | contig 35074 bp, 22 predicted proteins | sample 1521441 | NCBI WGS metagenome assembly OFFO01 (sample SAMEA3504097, study PRJEB24116) | mouse gut metagenome | biome: mouse gut; feature: mouse-associated habitat; material: faeces | place: Denmark | collected 2011
ATTGTCTTATGCTGGCGGCAAAGTATTCTTTGCCCCGTATGTTACGGTGGGCCGGCCTCCGGGGTTCCCGGTCATCGGCCTCGGCTCCCGGCAGATAATCCGCGTCAGCTCCGGAATCAAGGATGTCCACCATGTCGCTGATGCTGTAGCGGCGTGCGTCCATGGCCGCGGCGCATCCGGATACAAGGCGTTCCTGCCCGTACTTTTTCTCCAGGTTCATGATGCCACGGCAGGTCCTGAAGGCAAGTTCGGGATAACGCTTGTCCTCGATGACCGCACGCAGGTAGTGAACGACAATGTTGTCGATTACGGCCGCGCGGGAAAGGAGCTCCTGCAGGTCACTCTCGCAGCTCCCCTTGCGTCCCGGCAGATTGTGGGACGGCTTGGTCGTGTATTCGTACGGGGTATCGTTGCGATGATGCGTGGCCACATGGGTAAAGCCGTGGAAGATGTCGATCGTATCGGTGTCGTATACCATCTCCACGCGTTTGCCCACATATTGTACCGGCACACTGTAGTGGTGCTTGTTCAGCGTGACGTAACTGTTGCGCTGGACCGTGGCAATCGTCCGCTGTCTCATCTGATAGCGGTCCGGGGGCAAAGGCCTCAGACTGTCTCTCTCGACAGAATCGAACAGCTGACGGCGGGATTCCCTGCGCCGGGTCAGGTTGCGCGCATTGAACTTTTCCAGAGATTTGAGGATTGCCACGTTGAGCGACTCCAGGTCATGGAACAACATTCCCTCGAGATCGACATACACAGACCGGTACATCAGTTTGACTGCGTTTTCCACCAGTGCCTTGTCCCTGGGGTGCCGCACACGGGCCGGGACCACGGCGCATCCGTAATGCTCGGCAAAGGCTTCGAAGTCCGGATTGATTACAGGCTCGTTGCGGTCGCTGCGCGTGACCGCCGACTTCAGGTTGTCCGGCACAATGGCGCACGGGGCACCCCCGTAGAAACGGATGGCGTTCTCGCATGCCTTTATCAGATCCTCCTTTTTCTGCGACCACACTGCCTCGCAATATGTGTAGTGGCTGCACGGAAGTATGGCGACGAACACCTCGACCTTCCGCACTTCGGCAGTCGCCTCGTCGACTATCTCAAGTCTGTCTCCGGCGAAATCGACATACATCCGGTCTCCGGCACGGTGTTCGACATGGCCAATGGCGTTGGTCTGGAGCATGAACTGCCTGAGCTTCATTCCGAAGGATGCATGAAGGTATCCGTCTGGATGGCCCGCATGATACTCTTCGTACAGCTTCTTGACCGTCATGCCCTTCCGGGAGAGCCTTGCCGCATATTCCGGCAACAGGGCCTCGAGCCGGATCTGACGTTCCGATGGTTTGTGTTCCCGTGCTCCGGGGATGGAGAACAGTTCCTGTAGCCGCGCATCGCTCAGCGACGGCAGCTTCTCAGCGGGTATGCCGCTGTCCTGATACATTCTCACATAGCGCCGCACCGTGTTTCTCGAGATGTCAAAAGCACTGCTGATGCTTTTTATCCCCATCCCCGATGCGTGACACAGGAGAATGTTTTTTAACTTTGTATTCATGTTTCTTTGGTTTTATCCCCCGTCGGCCAAAACGGAAACCAAAGATACATATAAAATCCCCTGCTGGCGCTATGTCAACAGGGGTCATTTTTATTTTGGGTAAAGGGGTCAGCCCGATTTTGGCTTCAGGGGTCAAATCAACCTGGCCCCAGGGGTCATCCGAGCCTGGGTTTTCCACGGCTCTCCACAGAAAAGGCTTCGCTGGAAACGCTGCTTTCAGGAGGGAGCGCAGACGCCACAGCCATCACCGAAGCAAGCCGTCGGCTCGGAGAGATCCTCCCCCGTCTCGACGATGCAGAACTCCGTCTTCTCGAACTCATGGAAATAGAATAGCCGCCCGATGCCATTAAGGCGCCGGACGGCCATAAGAATTCTCATTCAATCATTTGTCAAGCAGGTCGGGGCGGAGGCGGCGGGTTCTTTCGAGAGCCTGCTCATACCGCCATTCGGCGATTTTCGCCTCGTGTCCGGAGAGAAGAATGTCAGGGACACGCCACCCGTTGTAGTCCGCGGGCCGCGAATATACAGGCGGAGCGAGAAGATTGTCCTGGAACGAGTCGGAAAGAGCAGACTGCTCGTCGCCTATCACGCCGGGAATAAGTCTCACCACGGCGTCGGCGATCACCGCCGCCGGGAGCTCTCCGCCTGTGAGCACATAGTCGCCTATTGAAATCTCGCGTGTGACAAGATGCTCGCGCACGCGCCAGTCTACGCCTTTATAATGTCCGCAGAGTATTATGATGTTACCGAGCAGCGACAAACTGTTGGCCATGGGCTGGTCGAACGTCTCGCCATCGGGCGAAGTAAAAATCACCTCATCGTAGTCCCGCTCCTTTTTCAAAGCGGAAATACAGGCATCAATGGGCTGGATCTGCATAACCATACCGGCCTCGCCGCCGAACGGATAGTCATCCACCTTGCGGTGGCGGCTGGTGGTATAGTCGCGCAGATTGTGGACCACAATCTCCACAAGGCCCTTGTCGCGGGCCCGTTTCAGGATCGAGCAGTCGATGAAGGGCCCGAGCATCTCGGGCACTACTGTCAGCAGGTCTATCCTCATCCGGATCAGTCTATTTCCTCGTCGGCCTCGTAACCGCCCATCTCGCGGATGGCGTTTTTAAGCATGGTGTACTGCTGGAAAAGATGGTTCACGGGCACCTCTCCGCAGGTATAGTCGTGCATCGGACTCTTGAGGAAGAAGCTGAGGAAGCGCTGGGTTCCGTAACGGCCGGCACGCTTGGCGAGGTCGCTGAGGAGCACGAGATCCAGACAGAGGGGCGCTGCGAGAATGGAGTCGCGGCAGAGGAAATTGATCTTGATCTGCATGGGATATCCCATCCATCCGAAGATGTCGATGTTATCCCATCCCTCCTTGTTGTCGTTGCGCGGGGGATAATAATTGATACGCACCTTGTGGTAGTAGCCCTGATGACCGCCCGGTTCGGCTCCGCCGCAGTTGGCGCCATAAAGATCGGGCTGATTCTCAGGTACGAGGATGCTCTCGAGAGTGGATAGTTTAGACACCTCCTTTGTACGGAAGTTGGCCGGCTCGTCAAGCACAAGACCGTCGCGGTTGCCGAGTATATTGGTCGAGAACCATCCGTTGAGGCCAAGACAGCGGGTGCCGATAATCGGCGCGAAACCCGACTTCACCAGCGTCTGGCCGGTCTTGAAGTCCTTGCCGGCGATGGGCACACGCATCTTCTCTGCAAGTTCCCACATAGCGGGAATGTCGACTGTGGTGTTGGGCGCGCCCATGATGAACGGCGCACCTTCGCTGAGGGCCGCGTATGCATAACACATCGAGGGGGATATATGCTCTCTGTCGTCGGCCTTCATGGCCTTCTCCAGATCTTCGAGACGATAATGGATATTCTCGTCGACCGGCACATAAATCTCTGTGGAAGCGGCCCAAAGCACCACCACGCGCTCCACGCCGGTCTCCTTCTTGAACCGGCGGATATCCTCACGGATCTGGCACGTCATGTCCCAGCGGTCCTTCACCTCCTTGACATTGTCCCCCTCCAGACGACGGGCGTAATTGTGGTCGAAGGCCGCCTTGATCGGCTTGATTGCCTGAAGCTCGTCCTTTACCGGCTCTATATCCTTCTCCTTGAGCACCTCAGCTCCGATGGCGGCATCGTAGGCGTCCGCCGGATAGAGGTCCCAGGCTCCGAACACGATGTCATCGAGTCCTGCAAGAGGCACTATGTCCTTGTAGTGAAGATATTTTTTGTCCGCGCCTTTGCCTACGCGTATCCTGTCGTATTGGGTCATGGAGCCTACTGGCTTGGCAAGTCCCTTGCGGGCCATGAGGACTCCTGTCATAAAAGTGGTGCTGACCGCTCCGAGCCCCACCACCATCACTCCGAGTTTGCCGTTCGGAGCCGCTGCTATATTTGCTGACATAAGCTGCTTTTTATGCTTATTATCTAAGTTGTTTATTTTTATTACCCCCTTCCATAATGCCGCACGGAAGGTATCGGGCATATTCTTTGTAAAATTATCACCTATTTCGCATACCACAAAATAAATCCGCCAGAATTTGCCTCCATTATTGTTAATATTTATTAACACCCTGGATATTCAGCCAATATTTGTTAATTTTACTCTGATGCTGTCCGATTAAGTTAATTTATGAATATTAAGGTCAAACACAGTGCCGCGCTGTTCAATTCAATAACAATCCGAGTATATCGTCAAGGCTTCCGATGATCCCGGGATGAATCACGGCATCCTCTTCCGCCGTCCATCCGCGACCCTTCAGCCACAACGTACGGCATCCGGCTTCCTGAGCCGGAAGGATATCCTTTTTGTAGGAATCACCCACCACCAGCACCTCTTCCGGACTGAGACCGAGCGCCTCCACCCCCTTCTCGAAGATGCGCGGGTCCGGTTTGCGGATTCCCACCACTGCGCTCTCTATTACCGCCTTGAAGTATTTACCTATTCCGAAATCATTGAGCACGCGCGAGATATTTCCGTAAAAATTTGAAACAAGCACAAGCGGATATTTTTCCGACAGCCTCTTCAGCACCGGTTCCGCCTCCGCTACGTTCGCACGCGCCCGGTCATAGCAGTCGCGGGCTATTTCTTCAGTCTTCTTCCCGACATCCTGCGGAGCGAAAAGACCTTTCCTGACAAGCCACCCGAGTTCGATTGCGATTTTTATGCGCAATAGATCGTGAAAGTCATGTCCGGGAAGAATGTGCCGTTCGCGCGCGAGTTCCCGCTCAGCGTATACGTAGGCCTCGCGAAATTCGGCATGGTCCACAATGACTCCGGCTTTGGCATAAGCCTCCTCTATAAGATAACTCCAGTGATCGCCTCGGGTGTCGAGCGTGCCGCCGTAATCGAATATCACGCCCCTGACTCCATCCAGCCTTCCCTTTTTCATGTCAATATCCTTGTTTTCCATATCTAGCTCAATATTTGCCTGTTTCCAATTTATCAACAAAACTGCGGCATATACGTTCGTGACGCACCATCATGTAGATGAGCATGGCATTGAGCACCACCAGCTCGAACGCGAAGTAGAGCCACGGCATCCTGAATATCAGGAGCGCCGCAAAAAGCGCCCATGTCCTGACATTGAACGAGAGCATGTTGGTGTATTTCATAAGGGGGAGACTCTTCTTTCTGAATTCATCGCGCATCCTCTCAGGGATGCTGTCTCCGTACCGCTCGAGCAACAGGCTCCGGAACCTGCCCATCCAGCGAGTACGGTTCTCCTGACCGATGCTGTACTGGAGATAAAATCCGAGCACCACCTTGTCCACAAAATTTCTGCGCCAGCTCAGTGAACGGAACCGCTCGCGGAGGTCTCCGGTATTCTCCAGTTCACTGCCATTCTTTCCATTGACAAAAAAGAGGTGAAACTGACGGTAATAATCGGCCTGCGCGGCCTGCAAACCGTGACAGACACCAGCCACCACCGCCACTGTCCATATCACCCACCGGTGATCCATGAAGAATGGCGAGGTGGCATTCTCCCTGAAACAGATGGCAATATAGATGGCGACGAACCACAAGTCGCCGCTGAGGCCGTCGAGAATGCGGCCTATACGTGAATATTTTCCGGTGATTCTCGCAAGCTGGCCGTCGGCGCTGTCGAACGAATCGGCCCACACCAAAAGAAACACTCCGATAATATTGATGGCCAGGCTGTTGAAATAAAAGCAAACGCCCGCACCGACACCGAGAAAGATGGAGGCCACAGTAATGGCGTTGGGTGAGATTCCGAGCCGGCGTGCCAACAGAGCCCATCCGTAGCCGAGCGGACGATAAAAATGCAGATCGAACCACTCTTCGGTATCCATTGATTTCAGCGAGGAGCGGTATTCTTCGGATTGCTTTATTTTACCAAACATAAGTCATTCACATCAACTTTCTCCGGCGCCTGATTTCCTTGAGCACACAAGAGGCTATGGCCGAAGCGGCCTCCTTGCGGCAAGGCGCAAAACTCGGCCAGTCATTAAAATCGATTATCCTCACAGTGCCGTCGACATCGATTATGCAATCGCCACCATATACCTTCACACCAAGAATCTCAGCCGCGCGCCCGCACATCTCCTGCAAGGCTGCGGCATCGAAGCCGTATCCGAGCGACCGTCCGTTCACCGCCTCATATCCATATTTGCTGTGACCCTCCTCGAAAGGATAAAACCAGTAAAAGAAGGGTTCGCCTGCAACCCCGTAAAATTTTACAAGATCGCCTACAAGATGGCGGTTTATCACCGCGCGCCGTATGCCCCGGTAGAAATATTCGTGCAGCATTTCCTGGGCTTCCTCAGAATGGCGGCAATAGCTCACGTCCTCCTTGTGCATGGCATGAAAATCACCGCGTTTGATCCAGCAGGGGCCAATACCGGCCTCGGCAAGGTCAGCACGCACATCCTCGTTGGTGTTCACTATAATCGAATCCGGGCAAGGTATGCCGCCGGCTATCAGAAGCCGGGTCATCTTCTCGCGGGTACAGTTCCCGATACCGAAGCCGCTGTTCACCACAGTGCGCCCCTCCTCCTCAAGAGCCATAAGCCGTTCCACAGACCTGATCTCGCGGCACATGTTGACAATCACATCTTCCTGAATATCGGCCCCTGCAAACTCTTCCTCGCTCATCACCCTCACCTCGCAGCCACGCTTGCTGAGACGCGACACCACCTCGTTGAAGATCGCCGTATCGTTCCCCACATGGTTCGGGGAGAATGCCCCGGCACGCATCACTCCGGCGACTTTGACTCCAGCCATAGTTCAGCCTTTTTAATGTCGGAAGCATGGTCCACGTCCATGATGCGACCCATGTCGAAAGCGCACAGACGCTGTCCGGAGCTGACAAGGGCGCGCTGATAATTGCGCATTCTTGAAACGCCCTGCTCCACACAGTCATCAAGCACGACGGCAGCCTCGGGCCGGAGCCCGTAGATACCTCCCGATACATACTTCGCCCCGCTCCATGGAGTGTCGCGGAACGCCACTATATCCATCCCTTCGCCCGTTTCCACCCACAAAGGCTTCTCGTCGTCGACATACGCAGTGACGGCCATCATCCCGTCCACTTCCGCCGGCGCCTGCTCCCATGCCTCGATGTACCGCAGGAAATCCTCCTCGCGGAAGATGGTATCGACAGTGGTCACCACATATTTTCCACAGTCGCGCAGACTGCCGCATATCTCATGGAAACTGTGCATGGAGGAAGGGGTGTTCTTCACGGTTACCGTCAGCCGGCCGGCGAAACGTCTGGTCTGCTCCTCGAGATAGCGGGCCACCTCCGGCATACGCCCGTTCACAATCACCGCGATACGTTCCGCGCCGACGCGGTCCAGAATGCCGAGCAACCTTCCGATCATCGGCACTCCGCAAAGCTCCACAAGTGGTTTCGGCTTCTCCACTCCCTCGCCGGCAAGACGGCTTCCGTCACCGGCCGCTATGATTCCGAAATTCATTCCGCCTCCTTTCCCCGGACCTCCTGAGCCGGATTCTCACCGGAGTTTTTCTTTTCCTTGCCGTGGTTTTCGGGTCCGGACTTACGTTCCCCCTTACCCTTCTCCGGCTTCTCGGACTTCATTTTCCTGAGCGGATTCCCCGAGGCCTCAAGAAAATTTCTTCGACAGCGGAAGATATCGATAGCCTTGTATATAGCCTCGCGCATCGACACCTCGCTTGCCATATCCTTCCACGCCTTGTCATAAGCCGTGCCATGATCAGGCGATGTACGCACCCAGGGAAGTCCCGCAGTGAAATTCACCCCGAATTCGCCGGCGAGCGCCTTGAAGGGAGCGAGACCCTGATCATGATACATGGCGATGACACCGTCATATCTGTTTCTTGCCTCTCCTGCGAAGAATCCGTCAGCCGCAAAAGGACCGAAAGCAAGGAAGCCCTCCTCGGCCGCATCTGCCAGGGCAGGGGCGATCACCTCTTTCTCCTCCCTGCCGAGAAGTCCGCCGTCTCCGCAATGGGGATTCAGAGCCAGCACCGCGATTTTTGGCCGCGTCACCGCGAAATCCTTGCGCAACACCCGGTCGAACGTGCGTATCGATTCAAGAACGCGCTCCCTGGTGATAGCCGCCGGCACATCAGCGATGGCGAGATGCGTAGTGACGAGTGCAACCCGGAGCCGGTCGTCGAAGAGTATCATCTGCGCCTTGTACTCCTCCCCTGCGCGGGCATTGAGAAATTCCGTATGCCCCGGGAAACAGAACGAATCGCTCTGAACGGCCTCTTTGGAAATCGGGGCAGTGACAAGCACATCGATGTCATTTTCCGAAACAGCACTCACCGCTTCCTCGAGAGCCTTCACCGCGGCGGCACCAGAAGCGGCTGTAGGCTGTCCGGGAGTGACACTGATGTCCTGAAGGCAGAGATCCACAATATTGACCGCGCCATCTTCCGCATCCTCGGCCGAGGAAATAATATTAAGTCCCTGGAACTGTACGCCCGCTTCCTTGCAGGCGCGGTCGAACAACCGTCGGTCGCAGAACACCACCGGGGTCATAAGCTCTGTAATTCCATCGGCAGCCAATGCCTTTACAATCACCTCGTAACCTATTCCGTTAAAGTCACCGTGGGTGATGCCCACCCGTATTTTCTCATCCATCATGATGTAATGTTTGCTGTTATTTTTTATTGGAAACATCTTGTTGCCCTCTGGCACGGGGGCGCTTCCCGGCGGCAAGCATTCCGCAGGCGGCCTCGATGTCCTCGCCGCGCGAGGCACGGATGGTGGCCGTTATTCCTTTGGAATTAAGATAGTTTCTGAACATTATCATCCGTTCCTCGCTCGCCGGGTAAAGATCCACTCCCGGGATTGCATGGAAGCGGATAAGGTTAACGCGGCATTCCAGATCACCGATCAGGCGGACAAGCATATCCGCATGTGCCACATCGTCATTGACCCCGCGCCACATTATATATTCTAGAGAAAGACGCCGCTGACCGCTGAAGTCATATCCCGAAAGCACGCGCATCACCGCCGATATGGGAAACGCTTTCTGCGCCGGCATCATCGACTCCCGCTGCGCCACGTCGGCCGTATGCACACTCACGGCTACATGCACTCTGGTCTTGTCGAGCAATTCCTTAAGCTGCGGCAGCTTGCCGACTGTCGACACCGTGATTCTCTTCGGGCTCCATGCCAGCCCCCACGGAGAAGTGAGAATCTCGATCACCTTCAATACTTCCGTGAGATTGTCGAGAGGTTCTCCCATGCCCATGAACACCACATTGGTCAGAGGATTCATGGGAGACTGTCCGGGCTTCGGCGCGGGAGGAATGCTGAGAATCTGGTTGATTATCTGCGCGGCTGTGAGATTGGCCTTGAAGCCGAGTTTGCCGGTAGCGCAGAAATAGCAGTTCATCTTGCAGCCCGCCTGCGACGAGACGCAAAGCGTGGCACGGTCGTGATCAGGAATATAGACCGACTCCACCGCATTCCCATGACCTACCGGAAAAAGATATTTCACGGTGCCGTCGGCCGATTTCACTGAACTGACCGCATTCTCACGGCCTATCACATAATTTGCTTCGAGCCATTCCTTGTTCTTTTTGGAGATGTTTACCATCTCGCCAAAATCTGTCGCTCCCTTGGAATATATCCATTCGGCAAGCTGACGACCCACGAACCGCGGCATACCTCCGCGGAATGCCACATCCTGCAGTTCCTTGAGACCCATGCCTATCAGCGGCAGTTTATCTGTATTCTCTTTCATCGTATTTTCTGTTGTTGACTCCCCTGCCTGAACATTCAGGAACTGTCCTCCCTCAATATTCGTCAGACTTCCCTCCTCCTACAAAAACGAGCGACCGCTTCCGGCCGCTCGTTCTGTATGAGATCGGAGGCGGCTTATTCGCCGGCCTCGAACTTATAGATATTGTTTTTGAATTTCGAATTGCCGCGGAGCATACCGTTCATGTCGGGATTGACCGTCTGATAGTACTGTTGCTCATACTGGCTGTCGTTGAAAGGGAATTTCTCGGTGTTCCTGCCCATGACCTGATAGACATAGATACCGTCGTTGCCCTTCACTATGTTCACCTTCTTGTCGGCCTTCGCGCCGGCGATGATACCTGCCACCTCGGGATCGTTGACACCCGACTGCGCGCCGAAGCGGAATGCGGGGAGATTGCGCGGACTCACTTTCATGGCCTGGGCGGCCGCTGCGATGCTCTGCACGTTCTTGCCATACTTGGCGAGAAGTTTCTCACCGGCCTTATCGGCACGGACCTTACGCTCCAGCATGGATTTTACATCCTTGTTGGTTACGGGGCAGAAGTCATCGTATTCGCTGTCGACAGCTACGGCATAGAGCGCAGGACCGGCATGGTTCTTGTATTCGTAGATGTGGCTCACATCACCTTCCTTGCCGTCGATCATAGCCCAGCGGACCACCTGGCGGCTTTCGGGATAGTACTGGTTGAAGCCCTGGAAACGGGGAACTGCCGGAGTGGAGGCGGTAATGGTGAAGTTCTGGAGATTGTAGCCGGCTTTGGCGGCGTTCTCAGCAAACTTCCTGGAATCAGTGTTTGCGGCGAGGAACTTCTCGAGTTTCTCACGTTCAGCGGCGAGAGTCTTTGCGCTGGGACCGAGTTCGAAAGTGGCCTCATCGTACTCGTAAATGGTCACGGGCGCGTTCTGCTTCACAAGCTGCGCCATCACCATACCCTGGGGACCTGCCTGAATAGAGATAAACTTGCCGCCGGCATTGCGGAGAGAGTCGAGTGTTGCGGCGGGAAGCGCGTTGGTGGGACCGTCTGCCGTGTAGAGTGTGATCCACTGGTTGAGCTGGGGAGCCACACTGTCGATGGAGAACGCCGTCATGATCGAGTCTACAGAGAGACCACCGTTGAGTCGGCCCATCACGCGGAGACCGAGATCCTCGGTGGCGGTGCTGATCACATTGAGCTGAATCGAGTCGATTTCAGAAGTGCGGGCGCCCATGCGGATTACCTGGAAGCCGCGGGCGTTGGAAGATATGAGTTTCACGCTGTCGGGAGTGGCGGCGAGAACATAGTCCTTGACTGCACCCGCGGGAAGATCGGAAGCACGGAGCGAATGACGCTGCATATCCACACCCTCCTTCTTTAGATTCTTGTCGAGCGGACCGGCGTTGGCGGCAAGCGAGCGCATAGTGTTCTCGGCAAGTTTCTGCGCCTCGGCCTTGTCCTCGGCGGAAGGAGCGATATTGACTGCGATGAAGCTTATTTCCTTTGTAGCCTCGTCAACCTTGAAGAGATTCTTCTCCTTGTCGTAGGCAGCCTTGATTTCCGATTCGGTCACCGGATATTCCTTTTCGGAGAGTTCTCCGAAGGGCATGAAAGCCAGTTCCACATTAGTGGTGTTGACATAATTATCATAGAGAGCTTTCTTGTCGAGGTCATTCGCACGGATTGTGCCGGCGAGGAGACGCTGATATACCATCGCGGTGAGCTGCCCTTCCATCTCACGCTCGGCAGCGATCCATGCGCGCTGGAACGGCTCCATCTGCGCGTCGGTAAGACCGTTGCGCTTGGGGTTGAATATAATTTCGTACGCCTGCTGGGGTGTCTGCACGCTGAGGCCCGATGCGTTGAGCTGGCGGACGATGTTCATCACCTCCTGGCTCTGGGGGTTCTCGAGCATGTAGAAGCGGAGCAGATTGCTCGACGGACGGATGCCCGCCTTGTCGGCCGCGTTCTTCACAAGCGCTTCGGAGATGAGCTGATCGAGAGCCATCTGGGGAAGCAGCTGGGTGTCGAAGTTGGCATACTGCTGCGGATTCTGCCGACGCGCCTGCTCAAGCTGTTCGTTGAGCTGCTCGCGCTTACGCTGATATTCGGTGTAGTCGATTTTCACGCCTCCCACCTTGGCCACCGTGGTCCGGTCGCCGAAGATGTTCTGGCTATTGGTAAGGGCGTCACCCACAATGAAAGCGAGGAGCGCCACGCCAATCACGATGATCAGAAAGCCTGATTTACTTCTGATTTTCTCTAATGTTGCCATTCTGTTGTATATAGCTCTGTTTTAATTTCTTAATATCATCCTGCTGCCGACTTTCACCGCAGCCGGGGTCTGATGCGCCATGTCCTTCAGCACGCTGCCTGAGGCCATTAAACGTGCAAAGATAACATTTTTACCAAACTTTGCCAAATCCGGACCTTTAATTTTCACAAAAAGCCTCCTTTTTGACACAAATCCGTTAAATCTGTTAAATTATTTCCATACACGACAACCCGCAGGAGGATATCGTCAGTTACTTAAGAGAGTCGCACAAATGTACGACTCTCTTAGAGTGTGTTTGAGCTGACTTAAAGTCCGAACTCCTTACGTATTGTATCGACCATGTCAAGCTTTTCCCATGTGAAGAGCTCCACTTCGCGGACTATCGGAGCTGCGTCGTAACGACCCTGGAAAGTCTTGACCACGGTCTGCGGTGTGCGTCCCATGTGCCCGTAGGCCGCAGTCTCCACGTAGACGGGATTGCGGAGCTTAAGGCGCTTTTCGATTGCAAGGGGTCTCATGTCGAACATCTTTCCTATCCTGTCGGCGATCTCCCGGTCGGACAGGTTTATTTTCGCAGTGCCGAACGTGTTGACGAAGATGCTCACCGGCTCGGGTTTGCCGATTGCGTAAGCCACCTGTACGAGCATCTCGCGCGCCACACCGGCAGCCACCATATTCTTGGCGATATGACGGCATGCATACGCGGCGGAACGATCCACCTTCGACGGGTCCTTGCCGGAAAAGGCGCCGCCGCCGTGGGCGCCTCGGCCGCCATAGGTGTCGACTATTATCTTGCGTCCGGTGAGGCCGGTGTCACCGTGGGGGCCGCCTATGACGAACTTACCCGTAGGATTTACATGTAGAATCAGGTTGTCGTCGAAAAGTGCGCGTGTTTCCTCGGGAAGCGATTCGATCACACGCGGCAGGAGCACGGTCTCCACATCCTTGCGGATCTGACCGAGCATTTCGTCATCGGCTTTTTTCTGAGCCTCCCGGGTTGAGTCGAGAGCGGGGACGAACTCATCATGCTGTGTGGATACCACAATCGTATGCACGCGCACGGGGCGGCCGTCGCCGTCGTACTCCACGGTGACCTGGCTCTTGGCATCGGGACGGAGATAGCTGGTGAGCTTCCCCTTTCGATAATAAGTCATATCCTTCCCCTCGCGGCGGATATCGGCAAGTTCGCGGAGTATCCGATGGGAAAGGCTTAGGGATAGAGGCATAAATTCCGCCGTTTCATCCACAGCATATCCGAACATCATTCCCTGGTCGCCGGCGCCCTGCAGGTCCTCGTCGCTTTTCCCCTCCTCGCGGCGCGAGACACCGCGGTTGATGTCGCCGCTCTGCTCATGAATGGTGGAGAGAATACCGCATGAGTCGCCGTCGAAACGGTAGGCGCCGCGGTTGTAGCCGATCCGGTTGATCAGATCGCGGGTGGTGTTGAGCACATCTACGTATGCGTCGGAAGCAACTTCGCCGGCCACCACCACCTGGCCTGTGGTGACGAGAGTCTCTATCGCCACATGGCTTTGCGGGTCGCGGGCGAGAAACTCATCGAGAAGAGCGTCGCTTATCTGGTCGGCAACCTTGTCGGGGTGCCCTTCCGAGACTGACTCGGAAGTGAATAGATAATTATCTGTCTGTTTCATAATATCTTGCACTTTAAATATTTATTTTCATTGATATATTTTAACTGATGGCACTCAGGCTTGCGGGCTACATCCCTGCAATCACCGGAACCGGCACAGGCAAAAAAAATTGACAACCGCTTCTTGCGATTGCCATTCATCAGATGCCCGAGCTGTCGTCGCTCCCAAACCCGAAAGGGTCTGCCGAAGCCGACGTTGCAGTTTTAGCATTTTTTCGAGTGGTTGCAAGCAGCCAAATTTCTCCACCTTGAACCCGTCGGGACAACCTCCCGCCGGACTACATCACAAAATTACTATTTTTTTCCGGCCCCACCAAATAATTAATCTTAAAAACTGCAAAAAATATAAACAGCGCGGTAAAAGCACGGCCGGACCTCCCGGAGATCCGGCAATATTAACCCCAGACACCGGAGCGATAACTCAGGTCCCTGGGGTTTAAACAGATGCATTGACAACAACCTTTCTTTAAGGTCGCACAATGTCAGTATGGTGTCACAGCATGCCGTCGGTGCTTCGGTTGATGGTCTTGAGGTTAAAAGCCATCGTGATCTGATAGATACCGAAGGCGAGGAGCGAGAAACCGAGCCACAGCCATACCGTCACTCCACCAAGAAGCGGATTGACAATAAAGATGCATGCAAGGACGATTGTGGCTATAAGGGCGAGAATCATCAACACTATGGCGCCGCCTATGTACCGCGACATAACCGCCGCCTCGCATACAGAGTTTATCGCCACAACAATCATCCAGATACCGACAGCGTAGACAAACGACGCGGCGAGGACAGGTCCGGGCAGACATATCAGCCATACGCCGAGGGCAATCTCGAGCAGACCCATGGCAAGCCGCCATCCCCAGTTGGGATTAACCCGCCGGTTGGCAATGGAAAATGAAATGTCGAGAACTCCGGCGGCAAGCATGCCGGCGCAGAAACAATATGCCATCACCTCGATGGATGAAGCCGGGTTCACAAAACACCAGATGCCGAACGCCACGAAAATCAGGCCCGTGACAAGAGGAATCCACCAATATCTGGTGAGTCCCGTGGTAAAAATTCGTTTTGACATAATACAATATTGTTTTGTGTGTTTTCAACTACACCTCTTCTGATACAGGTGTTCAATATTATAACAATGCCGGAAACGAAGTGTTTTACCGGGGTTAGCCATGAATGTCAGCGGGTCAGGCCCCGGAGTGTGGCGAGAGCTTTTGCGTAGCGGTATTCCAGATCGAGCAACTCTGCGCGGGCTTCGAGAAAATAGTTTGTTTCCTGAATATATGTGATGAGATTGATCTGTCCTCCGGCGAGTGCCTTTTTCAGGAGCGCGGCGTTGTCGGAATTTTCCACCGCCTCGCGCATAGGCGCTATCTTGCGGTATGCGGCCGCGGCGGATTCGTACGCTGTCCGCACCTCGGTTTCGAGCCGGCCGTCGACGGCTTCCTTGTCAAGTCGCGCTGCCGCGGTCGCCGCGTCCGCTCTCTTTTTACTTCCGCGCCCTGAGAAGAGGGGGATGCTGACTCCGAGAGAAACGCCGTCGAAATGGTTTCCCTCCTCAAAGGCGTGGGCATATCCTATGTTGAATCCCGGCAAACCTGCGGCCCGCTCCGCTTTTCCGGCAAGTCGTGCCGCTTCCACCGACATGTCGGCGGCACGTGCCGCAGCGGAACCGCGTGCCGCAGCGATCCACACATCAAGAGGCGCTGGCGCCTCAAGGCGGATGTCGGCGCTTTCGAACCGCGCGAGCACCTGCGAAATGTCGCGGCCGGCTATGGCCTCGAGCGCACCCCGGGCCTGCAGAAGGCGGTCGGACCAGTCGGCTACCCGCGCCCCGATGCGCTCGCGCTCTATGCGCAGCTTGTTCAGGTCGAGACGTCCGGTATTGCCAGTGGCCGCGAGACGCCCGGTGAGCCGCAGCAGAGAGTCGTTGTCATGTGCTATGGTCTCGAGTATGTTCAGGTTGGCACGTGCGTTACGATAGTCGGCAAGAGCCGAAAGTGCCTCCGCTCGCAGAGAACTCCTCAGAACCTCCGCAGTAGCCTCGGCGGCAGCACCCGCCGCACGGTTGGCCCGTCGCCGCGCAGTGTAGACACCGGGCCATTCGAAACCTTGCGACACCCCGACGCTCCAGCGCTTCTCGCCACCGCGCTCCGGAAACAGTAGTTCTCCCTCTATCTCCGGGTCGGGAAGATTGTTTGACACGTCAAGCGTAAGGCCGTCGGCATATACCGTGGCATACGCCGCACGGACTTCCGGATTCGACGCGACTATGGAATCGGCCGCTTCCTCATAACCTGCGGCTTGAATTGCCTGCAAGGTCAGTGCAATGGCGGCGGCAAACAGGATACTACGGGTGGGATTCTTCATTTTGAATCTGATTTTTCAGGTTATCCTTATTTCCCCTGATTTTTTCCGTCAGACTGTAAATCACGGGAACCACATATATATTGAGCAGAGTGGAGGACAAAAGACCTCCGAGAATCACGATGGCGAGGGGCGACTGTATCTCGTTGCCAGGTTCGCTACCCCTCAACGCGAGAGGAATCAGCGCGAGAGCCGATGTAAGCGCAGTCATCATGATAGGATTGAGACGGTCCTCCGAACCGGTGAGCACCCGTTCGCGCAACGGCGTCCCGGAATCCTTGAGACTGTTGTAACGGCTCATCAGCAGCATACCGTTCCGGGTGGATATGCCGATAAGCGATATGAAGCCGATAATGGCCGGAATGTTCAGCTCGCTTCCGGTGAGCCTGAGTATGAGCACACCGCCGATCAGGGCCAGAGGCATGTTTACAAGAATGATCAGGGCCTGCCTGATATTGCGGAATTCCGCGTAAAGGAGCATGAAGATAATCAGCAGAGCGCCGAGCGATGCGAGAGCGAGGGTGCGCGATGCCCGCGCCTCGTTCTCGAACTGGCCGCCGTACGCCACACGGTAACCCGCCGGCACGTCCACATTCCGTTCGATGCGCGAGCGGATCTCATCGACAGCCCCGCGGAGGTCCCGGCCGTCGGTATTGGCAGAGACCACTATGCGCCGGCTCACATCCTCGCGATTGATGGTGTTCGGTCCCGCGGAGTATACCACGTCGGCCACGCTTCCGAGAGGAATCATCCCGCGGGTGGAGCTTATGGCCATGTTCTCGATGTCCTCTTTGGTCTGGCGCCGGGAGTCGTCGAGCTTTACCGTGATATCGCTGGGGATACCCTCCTCGAACACCTGCGAGACAACCTCTCCTCCAAGCATAACCCTGATATATTCGGCGAATTCCCCGGTCGGGATCCCGTTCCGCGCGAGAAGTTCCCTGCGCGGACGGATATCGATCTGCGGCCGCGGAGTCTGCTGCTCGATGTTGATGTCGACAATGCCCTCGGTCTGCTCCATCTCTTTCTTTATTTTCAGTCCCGTGGCATAGAGCCGGTCAAGATCGTCGCCGAAAATCTTTACAGCAATCTGGGCCTCGCTGCCGGAGAGCATGGCGTCGATACGGTGGGAAATCGGCTGCCCTATCTCGACATTCACTCCGGGGAGCTGACGCAGTTTCTCACGCAGCTCGTTGGCGACTTCACGCCGTGTCCGGCCATGGTCCAGAGAGTATGGCACCTCGAGTTCCGAGACGTTTACGCCCAAGGAGTGCTCGTCAAGTTCGGCTCGGCCCGTCTTGCGGGCCACCCTCTTTACCTCCGGTACCGACATGATGATGCGCTCGGCCTCGCGGCCCACGGCATCGCTCTGGTCGAGCGATATTCCCGGCAGCGCGCTGAGATTGATGGTAAACGATCCTTCATTGAACGCGGGCAGGAAACTTCGGCCCAGCGTGAAGAACAGTGCGACGCTGACCGCAAAGAGTCCACCGGTGCTCCAGAGGATTACTTTCGGATGGGCCAGCGCGGAACGCAGGGTGCGCGCATAGAAGGCACCGAGTTTACGCGCCAGCCAGGGCTGGCGGTCGAGCTCCCGCTCCCCTTTACCGGAACCCAAAAGATAGCTGCAAAGCACAGGTGTCACCGTCAGCGCCACGATCGTAGAGGCTATCAGCGCCACAATGAAGGAGATGCCGAGCGGCACAAGCATCCTCCCCTCGATTCCGGTGAGGAAGAAGAGAGGCAGGAAACTCGCCATGATGATCAGCGAGGAATTGAAGATGGGCATGCGCACCTCCTTTGAGGCATTATAGACCACCGTAAGAACCGGTTCCCGCAACCCGGCAGGGAGCGCCCTGTTGCGGAGAAGCCGCTTGTGGACATTCTCGACATCAACGATGGCGTCGTCCACCAGCGATCCGATGGCTATGGCTATTCCTCCCAATGTCATGGTGTTGATACTTAGTCCCAACAGATTCAGGATTAACACCGTCACTATTATCGACAGGGGGAGCGCCACCACAGATATCAGTGTGGTGCGCAGATTCATCAGGAAGAAAAAGAGGACTATTATCACGAATAGCGCTCCCTCGGCGAGCGACACCTGCAGGTTGGTTATCGAGCTTCCTATGAAGTCGCTCTGCCGGAAAATGTCGGTGACGACGTTAACCGATTCCGGCATAGAACCCCGCAGGTCCCCGATGGCAGCGTCGATATCTTCAGTGAGCCCTATCGATCCGGTGCCCGGCTGCTTGGTGACTGTGAGGAGCACGGCCGGCTTCGTGTCGACGGTGGCGGCGCCGAGGCGCGGTTCTTTCCTGCCGAGGCCCACCGAGGCGATGTCGGCCAATGTCACTATGGTGTCGCCCGTGGATTTCACCACTCCGGCGGCAAGAAGCGTGGTATCGGCAGTGGCGATGTCCGCCTTAAGGAGATATTCGTTGCCGTATTCATACAGCACACCTCCCGATGCGTTGTTGTTCAAACTCCTTGAGGCATCAAGCGCCTCGGAGAGGGATACCCCGTGCATGCGCATCTTGTCTGGATTGAGGCGTATCTGATATTCCCTGACATCCCCTCCGATCACTGCCACCTGCGACACTCCCTTAACCGAGAGCAGGCGCGGACGGATGGTTCTGTCGGCGAGAGTGCGCAGAGCTTCCTGGCTGATACTGTCGGAGGTAAGTCCCACAATCATCATCTCACCCAGAATAGAGGACTGAGGGCCGAGCGTGGGGCGGCCCGCACCGGGAGGAAGCGCGTCACCTACGCCTGCGATTTTCTCCGACACAATCTGCCGGGCACGGTAAATATCCGTATCCCAGTCGAATTCGACCCATACCACTGAAAATCCGGTGGAAGATGACGAACGCACACGGCGCACGCCGGTGGCTCCGTTGACGGCTGTCTCGATCGGGAACGATACCTGACGCTCCACCTCTTCGGGAGCCATTCCCGCCGCCTCGGTCATCACCACCACTGTCGGAGCGTTAAGGTCCGGGAATATATCCACCTCCGAACGGATCAGCGCCACCGTTCCCGCTATGAGGATAAGACCAGTGACGATCAGGACTATGACCCTGTTGTCGAGCGAGGCATGTATTATCTTGTTAAGCATGGTCTGGCAGTTGCTGTTTAATGGTTATGGGAATGTCCTTCGGGGATATTGCCCGAGTTTTCGGCCATTTTCACTACGGAAGCTCCTCCGGTGACGAGCATGTCCCCTTCCTTGAGACCGGAAAGAATCTCCACACGCCGGCCATCGCTGCCTCCCGTCTGCACGCGGTGCTTGAGGTAGGCGTCATCATGGACGCGGGTATATACGTAGAACGCGCCCTGCTGCTCGGTAAGGGCCTCCACGGGCACTGAAATCACGTCGCCGCGCACCGGCCCCAACAGCCACACCTCGGCATAGCTGCCCGGAACCATGGAGCCGTTGTTGTTGAAAGAGAAGAATACCGGAATATATCCCGCACCGGCAGGCGATGTGGAACCTGAGAGAAGACGCCCTCCGAGGTCCCCTGTATTAACGGCCTCCGCGATGTGCTCGGGGCGGAAGTTGGCCGACCGGACCATGGGCAGGAATGCCGCATGGCGTGCCGGAAGATCAGCACGGAGCGTCAGCGCGCTGTTGCCGGAGACTACTGCTATCGGCTCGCCTACGGCTACATATTGTCCGGAGCGCGCCTGCAGCCTGGTTATTACGCCCGAGGAGGCAGCGGTGACGGCTCCCGAAGCGGCACGCGGGCTATAGCCGGCCAGCGCGGTTTCGTACGCGGCGCGCGCGTCATTGTATTCCTTGGCGGAAGCGAGGCCTTCTTTATAGAGAGGTGTGATGCGGTCCAGTTCGCGGCGCGCCGACTCCACGGCGGTGCGTGCCCCGGCATTGGGGTCCCCGCCGGCCACGCCGCGGCTGTCGATGCTGCCGACGCGGGCGCCGCGTGTGCCGACACATGCGCCGATGGGATCGACGTTGCTGTCGGTCGCGGCAACAGCGATTTTGGTACGGTCAGCCCCTGCGTCAGACGGAGGATTCCGGATGTGGGAGCCGAAATCACCGACTGGTCCATCGGCGCCGGCTCTATCTGCCCGGACACCTTCAGAGCCTCGGCAAACTCGCCCCGGCTCACCTTCTCGACAGTGACGCCGAACCGTTTGGCAGACTCCGGCGAAAGCGCTATCTCGTCGCCATGCCCGGCTTCATGCTGATGTCCGTGAGCCTCGGCATGCGCCTCCTGCTCCTCGTCGGCGCCATGCGCATGGCCTTCGTGACCTCCCTTACCGCACGACAGCAACGCCGCCGAAAACAATAGAAACAATAGACTTTTATGATACTTCATGGCCTTGATCCAGATTATGCGTTTGATTATCGCGTTATAATTGCGGCGTAAAATTACAAAAATCCCTCCGCAACCGGGTTGCAAAATATACCGAAGGCTGCGTCCCCACCGGATGCAGCCTTCGGTATATTCTGTCGGATACGGATCAATGCCTGCCGACGGATCAATGCTTTTCGATGCGGAGGCAGTCGAGGAGCAGATGGTTGGTGGCAATGTTCATGTTTTCGTCTTCGGGGAGATAGCGCAGTCCGATTCTGTGGGTCCCTTTCTCGAGGATGAGGGAGATCTGGTTGCTGTAGCCCCAGTCATTCCAGTTCCCCGTGCCTCTGTGAGGGAACACCATGGTTGCGGCTTTGAATCCGTCAACAGTCAACGTGCGCACGCCGGCCTTGTTCTCGGTGTTGACCGGACCGTTGCCATTGGCATAGCGGAAGGAGATAGTGTAGACTTCCGTCTCGGGAATGTCCACGGAAATCTCGGCAGGAACCGACCCGCTCCTGTCAAGTTCAAGAAATCCGGCTCCAGTGAATCCGGCCACCTTGCCCCCCGGGGGCACATTGCAGGCCTCCCCGGACCTGATGACCGTGGTCTCGCCGGGATACTGACATACAATCGCCGGGCGGTTGCTGCGCGGCTCGGAAGCGAACGACTGCGTACCGTCGTCGGCTACGCCGATCACCTGCCATTCGCCCGGCCGGGTGGCCGCATACGATGTCTCGCGGGTCTCGGCTACCGGCTCACCATCCTTCAGCACGATGTACTTGCCGATATATTCGATCGGATTCCATTCCAGCCGGTTGTTGGCCGGCACTCCGGCACCGTCAAGCGCCGGATCGTTGGAGAGCCAGGTTATCGGGGTAAACGGTGCCTTGAGGTTAGCCACATTGTTCACTTTCATGACCGGTATAGGCTCGCAGTCCATCCTGACAACGATGTCCACATTCCCCTTGAGCATCTTCGCCGGAATCACCTTGCCCTTCTCCGGATATAGTCTCTTTCCTCCCACAATGAGTTCCCTGACGCGATCGCCATACCCCTCGACTGTGATGTTGAGACGCGCCCCGCGGTAGGGAAAATTACCGAGAGTGCGGGTTCCTGCAAACACCTCAGGCACGAATGGCTCTATGCGGAGACCGTCCTTCTCGAAATGGATGCCGAAAAGCACCTGCTGCGTGATGGCGATGTTGCCGGCAAGACACCAGAGCATATTCGAAGAGTTAAGCTCGGTGAAGATATCGCCGTTGTCAAGGTTGAAATTCTCCTTGTTTGTACAGAACAGGGCGGCGGGACGGAACACCGAGCCAATTCCCTCGAGAGTGCCCTTTTCATTGCCGGCCTTTGCCTGCGCGAGCGTCCAGTAGGCACCCACCCATGGCCAGAGGGAATTGTTGTGATAATTGGGCATGTCGGAGATCTGCGGATAGAACACCGCCGGACCGAAAGGTGTGTGGGGATTGTTCTCGGAAATCGACTTCTGCCTATCGGACGGCGCTATGTCATAGAGGATGGAGAGGGCCTCGCCGAGGGTCTCGGCGCGGGGATTGAGAATCTTATTGCCACGCCCGTAGGTATACATGCCGTAGTATCCTTTTGCCGGCATCCAGAAATGCCGGTTTATGTTGGCGGCGAGTTCGTCGGCCCTGGCATTCCACTTCGCGGCCTCGCGCTTCCTGCCGAGGATTTCGGCCATGTCGGCCACAGCCTTCAGCGTGGCGGCATACATCACGTTGGTGCCCATTGCCTCGCTCTGCGATATATCGACGGTCTGCATCCAGCGAGGATAGCTCTGCTCGCGCCAGTCGATAAAGGAGGTCTCCCCCTTGACAAGGCCGCGCTGACTCATCACGGTCTTCTCATCCTTCTCGAGCGAACGGACGGCAATGGGATAGACTGTCTCCAGCCATTTCCTGTCGCCCGTAACCTTATATATCTCGTATGCCGCCAGGGCCCACACCATTCGGTCGGTCGAGACAGGCCACGCGCCGCCCGAACCGGTGTCCTGGATGATCTGTCCGCTCGGATTCACCTTCTTCATGAGCGAGATCATAGAAGCCTCTGGCTGCAGGGCGGCCATGGAAAGGATTATCGAATAGCTGACATCGCGGGTCCATACGCCTGACCATTCCTTGCCGGTGCGCAGCGTGGTGTCGGGCTCCACGGCGTTTACCATCTCGTCGAGAGCCATGTTGTAGATGGCCTGATGAAGGAGATTGTCTGTGGTAAGCACCGGATATCGGGAGAGATCGTTTTTCCTCACCCAGCTCTGGGAGATGGGCATGAAATAGCCGGGACGCCCCTTGTAGGTGGACTTCAGCTCGTATGGGCTTTCGGCCCATGCCTTGAATTCATTCTGAAAGATGGTATCGCCCGCCCAGCGGTAGGCATCGGTCTGGACAATCACCCGGTCGGAGGCCGAGGCGGAAACAGCCGCGGCAACAGCCGACGCGATCATCAAAGTTCTGAGTATTCGCATATTTTTGAGAATAAATTTTATAAAAAGACCGACCGGAAGCTCTTCACACGACAGCAGCAGCCAGGCCGATTGACAAAATTACAAAATTCCGACGGAATTTTCAATAAAAACGAAGGCTGCGCCCGGTTTGGAGCGCAGCCTCTCACTTAGTGAAATATGAAGTCTGAGGGATAGTGTCTCAGGTGAGATCCTGTCAGAACACCACCTTTTCGCCATTGATCACGTAGACGCCACGGGCGAGGGTATCCACCCTGTTGGCGCCTTCGGCGAGGCGGAGCACTTCCACAAGACGGCCGTCTACCGCATACACCTCCATGTCGCACCCGGCGGGAGAATATATGGTCAGGCCGTTGCCGTCGCGGACAATCCGGATGGAGCCATCCTCATCCATCTGTCCGACACCTACGCCGATATTTCCGTCGAGGTCAAGGTTGACATCGAAAGCGCGTCCCGTCTCGGCAGGAGCACCCACACAGACAGAGAAGGGAGCTACCTGTGTGAGAGCGGCAGCCTGATCAGCCTCATTCAGGGCCTCCGCAGCGCTTCCGCCCATGAAGGACGTTCCGCCGGCGTTGAGCGTATAGGTGGTCGCGGCGGGAAGCGAGCGGGAACCGTAGGAACCTACAAGACTGAAATCCGGTCCGGCCACGCGCATGTCGTCGGGAGTCTGCTCAACCTGAGCGTTCTCGGCAACGAAACGCACCACTCCGGCCTTGCTGTTCTTGTGAAGGGCTGCGAGACAAGGAGTATTGGCCTTGATGCCGTCGGCGGCAAGGATGAAGTTCTTGGTGTCGGTGTCATCTGCCGGGACCGCAGCCATGAAGTACTGCTTGCCGGCCTGGACCTCGCCATCTTTGTCGATAAACTGAGCGACATTATCTCCGTTCGCGTCAAGAACCTTCGTGGGGGCGAACGGCACCAGCAACGGCTTCCATGCACTGTTGCCGTCGGAAGGCTCCAGATTCATCTCAAGGCTGATGGAGGCGCCCTCGGGGAGAGTGAACGCGTTTACAGCCTCGAACGCATAGGCAGGATCGAGATCGATGCTTCCGACAGCTTCGTACACGCGGTCCTTGACCCCGTCAATATCAACTGTCTTGACATTGATGTAGTTTGCCGTCACATCGGCCGGAGCCACCTGACCCTCGTCGAGATAGACGAGACAGTTCGGATTCAGGCCGTCGAACGCGTTGCCGGAGATTCCCTCGGTGCGTTCCGTCTCCACTCTGCGGCGCACTTTCGCGGGCGCGTTTCCTCTCTCCGTATTGAAGATGATGGTGGTAAGACCGGAGCAACCGGAGAAGGCGTTGGGACCGATACCCTGTATGCCGGTGAAGCTGAGGGTCTCGAGCGAGGGACAGTCGGCAAATGCGTTTTCGGCAATCACGTTGACACATTCAGGCACGGTTACCGAAGTCAGGTTCGTACAGCCCTTGAATGTGCCGGCCTCGATATACTCGGCGGCGGGAAGAACGACGGTGGTGAGGGTTTCGTTATTGGCCATAGCCTCCGCGGGAAGAGCGGTTGTAAGGCCGCTCAGATCGAGATCCTCGATGGCGGGAAGCTGGTCGATCACCTCTTTCACTTTCTGAGCCTCTATGTCGCCGGCAAGCGATATGGAGGTCACATCCTTTGCCTCTTCGGCGTTGATCACGTCGAGATGGTCGGCTGTAAGCACAGCGCCGTTGCGGGGAACCGCATAGATCGACACCTCCACATTCTCCTCGGCCACTTCGATGTTGTAGTAACCCTCCTCGTCGGCGGTAATCACATGCTCTCCCTGCCTTACGACACCGGAGATCTGGCTGAGGTCGACATCGGCAAGCTCCACCTTGAAGCGCACGCGGCTGTTTTCGCCCACGTTCCTGAGCACCGGAGCAGCAGCGTCTGTATTGTCCATCACCTCGAACTCGGTGGCGGCATCACCCTTGTCGGCTTCGTTGTTGCGGATTTCAGGCACGACAACCTTCAGGTTGTCCGAAGCGAGGTTGAAACGCACGTCGTAGAGGTAAGCCACTTCGATGTTATGGTTGCCGGCTGTATCGCGGTATTTGTTGGGGTTGTAGAACTTAAGGTTCAGAGAACCGTCGGCCGCGATCGCGTCCGACGGCATCAGCTTGCCGTTGTCATACACCTTGACCTTCCGTTCCGCATTGTAAGCGTCGACACCTTCGGGGCGTTCACCCTGCGCAAGGGCGCCGACAAACACTTTGCCAGAGAAATCATAGCTCTCGAGCGTCACATTGTTGCCGATGAAGGAAGCAACCTTGGTGATATCCTTGATCGTCGGGTCCATAGTAAAGCAGCGGGAAGTATTGAAGTTCACACCGAATACAGGATACTGACCCACGATGTTGAAGCCCATGCCAAGCCAATAGTTATTGGCATAATAGTTACTATAGGCATCAGTCTTGTCAGGCTCCAGATAGGTATCAAGATAATCAGGATTCACCACAACCGTAATTTTGCTGTTTCTGCCAGCGCTCTTCCTGCCGAAACCTAAATCCTGATAGTCTTTATCCAGACTTTGATCAATATGGGAGACAATCATTTTATTTGTGTACATGTCACCATACGGATCGGTATAATTTCTCGGAGCGCATGGGACAAAAAGTGTTGTCAAAGCTTCACATCCGAAAAAGCACCGTTTCCCCAGTCCATATTTGGCCTTATTTGCCGGAACTTCTTTGCCACTTCCCTGACAGTTATACAGCCCTTCGGGAAGTGTAAGTTCCTTGATCTTCTCACAGCTTGCAAATGTAAATTGCGATATCTGGACAATATCCTTCGGAAGCTTGACATCTTCAAGCACAGGAGGAACCTGACTGAGGTCGTTCGAATAGAACAGGTATGTCGGCAGCGTGTTGGCCGCATCGGCTCCATTTTCAACGATGTTGACATGCGAGAGGTCAAGCTGTTTTACAGTTTCCTGGAAAAATCTCTGCCGGAACGTCTGTGTCAGATCGGAGGCATAGACATCGCCGACTATAGTTACAGACGGTGCAATGTTGTTTCGGTTGACCATACCTTTCAGCGTGCCGGGGGCTGTTACTGTGTAGGTAACTGTAGTGGCAGCCTCGGGAGTGTAGACCTCGATGTCGAAGTCCAGGTCCTCCTTGGCGATGAAACTGTAGTTCACGCTTGTGACACCCGCATAGAGAGTCTCGCCGTTAAGCTTGACATTGATGCGGTCGCGGGCAGACTTGGGAGTGATCCTGAACGTGAGGTCACGGCCGCGGACCGCGCTCGCCACAAGACCGGACACGTTGGCCTTCTCCGCAAGGTTTTCGGGGAAAGAGAAGTTGTAGACGGGAGTCTGGTTATTGATGGCCGAGAGTGCCGCCACTACATTCTCATTGCTTCCCTCCACGATGGACCAGGTCTTCTTGTCGTAGGATGTGGCCATGCGTATCAGGTTTCCTTCGCGCACGGAGGTTTCTTTTACACAGCAATTGACGTTCATCTTCATGCCGGCGCCAGTACCGGCCGACCAGCCGACTACAGGAGAGATAAATTCCTTGATGCGGTTGTCGGCTGTGGTGAGGACAGCAGCCCAGAAGGCGGTATGCTCAACTTTGAAGGAGTTGACACGAATGGTAAATGGAACGCCCGGGAATATGTTGACGGCATCGGTAAGCATACCTACCGTACCTCCGTCATCGGTAATGGTCCATGCGCTCGAGCCAATACGGGCCTCTGTCGGCTTTATAATGTCGAAGTGCACGATGGTGTTGGCGTTGATGTCGACGCTGTAGTTGCCGCCCGCATCGGGCTTGAGCAGGGTCGAGTTGGCGTAGACCTCCATGCGGTTGTCGTCCTGAAGGGCATATTCTGCGGTGAAGGTCACTTTCTTGCCGGCGGCGTAACGGCCAGGCTCGGTGTCGGAAGTGAATTTCACGGCAGAGTCCTCCATCACGGCGAAGGCGAGATCGGCGGGATCCGGATAATTGCCGCTTCCCGACACGACATTCACATTTTTATCGGTATCGTTATTGCGCCAGTACACATCGTCACGGTATCTCGAAGCCGCGGCTTCATCAGGACAATAGATAGTACGGTCACCGGGACTGCCAAAGAACACGCACCAGTTCACGAACACGGGTTTCGGGTTCTTTACCCAGACTTCGCGGAGGTTGGAGCAGCCGTTGAACACGTTGTATTCGTATGTGCTGACAGCGGCCGGAATCACAATGCGTGTTATGCCTGAATAGCGGAAAGCGCCGTTGTTGAAGCGGTTCACCGAGTTGGGGAGCACCACTTCCCGGAGCGAGCCGAGTCCTCGGAAAGCATCGCGGGGTATGGCGTTGGCCTGATTGGCCTGGTATGCTACGATTCTCACGCCGGTCATATCGATGCGAGTCAGTTTCATGGCGGTGCGCATGAACGAGAAGTCGCGGGCGTCAATTGTGCCGAAAAGAGTGAGATCCTTGACCGTGGCGGCGTCGGGACCGGAAAGGAGCGTCTCAAGTGTGCCGGGTTCGCCAACCCAGATGCTGCGTTTCTCCTTTACTTCGGAAGCATCCTGAACATAGACGGTGATTTCCTGGTCGGCGAGGACATTGGAGATGCGGTAATTGTAGTCGGATCCAGGAGTGATGAGATAACCGTTTGCCTTGACTGTCACCACATCGGTGGCGGGATTCTGAGGCACAACCCTGAAGGAGTAGTCCCATCCGCGGATCACCTTCGGTTCGCCGGTGAATGTGGCGCCGGTCACAGATGCCATGCCGTTTATGGAGAAATATTGCGGAGCTGCTCCCTTTACGGGAATCTCGTTGGTGGTCAGGAGTTCTCCGGCGACAGCTTTCCAGGTAGCGCCGTCATCGGTGCTGGTGGCCATGCGGATCATGTCGCCGTCGGCCACTTCAACACCCTCGGGGAGCGAGCAGCGGAAGTCGGCGTAACCACGGTTGAATACGAGCATACCGTCGAGCGAGAAGTTATCGATCTTGCTGAGGGCGCACTTGAACGTGCCGTCACTGCCGAAAAGTCCTACGGTGATTTTACCACTGAACTTCTCGTAGCTGAGGTTCTTCAGATTACCTACGCGCACGGTGAATTCCTTGCCTGGAGTAAGGTCGCCGGTGAGGTCGGAACCCATACCGGTCTGCGCGCCGTCGGCAGTGATGTGGATCGGCGACCACACAGTGTTGTTGCCAGTGCCAGGCTTGATGTTGTAGATCACCGTAGTGAGGTAGTTGAAATTATGTGACTGGCTCACCGTAGGGTTAAGGGCGGTGCTGGCGTACCAGCCGCCGTTGGTGTTGCCGTCCTGGCCGGACCAGCCCCAGTTCACATGGATCATATTGTTGACCGGATTGAAACCGTCGACGACAAAGGCGTGACCCATCGTCATGTCCTGGCCGCAGTAAAGCACGGGGCGTCCGGCACGGATCTCATTCTCTACGATCTGGTCGAACTCGGCCTGGGTGCGTGTCTCCGAGCGCTTTCTGAACGAGACGCCCGGATCGTATCCGAAATAGTTGACAAGGGCAACAGGCACCTTTACTTCGTAGGCGCTCGAACCGGAATATCCGAACTGCGTGCCGATACTTGCAGCGGCGTGGTATACCAGCGTTCCGACGGCCTCCGCCTCTGTCTGCGAGTACCCGTGACGATAGTTGTCATCGCGCATGTTGGCCCAGTCGTAGGCCACGTCGAAGTTCACACCGTTGTAGCTCCCGGTACCGCGTTCGGGAAATTCATGATATTTCATGATGATGGACATCGCTGTACCCACACAGCCTGTGAGCGGCTGGCGGGGAATCTGGCTGTTGAATGGCGCCTCCTGGCTCCAGGGGGCGGTGTTGAGAGTGATGGGGCTGCCGACGGCATTGCGGCGCACCATGTTGCGGCGCGCGGCGCCGGTCATAGGCTTCTGCACATCAGGCGCGGCCTTGATCTCACTCTCGAAGCTTTTCATCAGCCACTGCATGGCAGGGGGGAGAGCCGCCGCATTGTATGAGCTTTCGAGAGAGTAGGCCAGCACGGGAGCAGCACAGTCATCGGCCGACATGATGATATAGCCTTTGCCATCGCGGGCGTTAAACACATAGTAAAGCGTGTTTTTTCCCGCCGTCTGTGTATGAATCAACTCCAGAGCGTCAGGGGAGGACAATCTCTCCTCTATACCGGCGCCGAAAAATTCGGCGGCAAGCGACCTGGCATCGTCGGCAGACACAAGACCTGCCTGCGCCGCCGGAGCAGCGCACGCCAGTAAAGAGAAAATTAGCCCTTTAAAGTAAGATTTTCTCATAACTTTGGGATCATTTCCTTTTTATGATCAGTTTATAATGATATAAATTAATAAATTATTGCGTAATAGCGTAATAGGTTGCTAATGCCAAGATATCGAACAACGCCTCCGCCGCAGCGGGACAGCATTCAGGCCGCAAATTTAACAAAAAAATCCCGAACAGACATCCCGCACATTCAAAAAACATTGACTTTTTTTCAATTTGGTGTGTTTTGTGTGAATGTCCTGCAAAAACAGAGTCAGCGGCACAATATTAGCCCGGCGGAATTGTTATCGAGATATGGCTACGGATGTTTTGATCTGCGCGGCGGGTCTCGGTCTGTCATCTCTGATAGGTTCGGGACTCGGCGCTCTTGTACGCAATATCCACCACCGGTGGAACGACATCTTTCTCGGCTATTGCGCCGGGATGATGCTCGCGGCGTCGCTGGTTTGCCTCATCATGCCTGGCGTGAGGATGGTGCCACTCGCCGATCTGTGGCAGCCTCTCCTCGGCGTAGTGGCCGGCGTGGCCTTTATCTCCCTCCTCGACTACTTCACTCCTCATCTCCACAGCCTCTGCGGTCTCGAAGACACCGAGCACCATCCTTCCCGCATGTCGGCCGACAGAGTGCTCCTCTTTGTGCTCGCCATCGCACTCCACAAGTTCCCCGAAGGTCTCGCCACCGGCATTTCGGTAGAGGGAACCGACCCCGGAAACTCGTTCGCGCTTACTCTCGCCATAGCCCTGCAGAACATTCCGGAGGGCATGGTGGTGGTCACGCCCCTTATACTTATCGGAGTCAGGGCATGGCGCATCGTCCTGATATCCCTTGCCGTAGCCATGCTCGAGGTGGCGGGGGTCTTTGCCGGATACCTTCTCGGCGACATTTCGTCGCTTCTGCTTCCCGCCCTTCTCGGCCTGGCCGGAGGCGCCATGCTCTACGTCATCAGCGACGAGATGATTCCGGAAACCCATTCCCACGGCTTCGAGAAAGCTTCGACCTACGCCCTCATAGCCGGCGTAATGACCATGCTGATTATCGAGAAACTAAACCTCTGACCTTTTAAACAGGAAGGCGTACCCTTATGATTTCAGATAGTCAATCACAGGCTGCATTGTGGCGTGTATATCTATGTTCCGTTCGGCAAAGCTCCTTATTTCCGATATGACTTTCTGTCGCGGTGTGCCGCTGTAAATGGAATCGTAAAATGCGATTATCTTTTCAAGATCCACAATCCGCTCTTCTGCCGACAGTTCAAGGTTATATTTATAGTCGGCATTTATGAAAACGTCCGTTATCCCCGTGGAAATGGTGGGCAATCCCTTTGCCATATATTCCCGGCTTTTAAGGGTGGAATGCACAAATATATCCTTATCCTGCGTGGCGAGAGAAATCAACCCGAGGTGACTCATGTCATACAGCATGTCCAGCTCCTTCCCGGTCTTGAAACCATGCATCACCACCCTGTCTTCAATATCAAAAGCTGCGATCATCGCCTCAAGAGAACTTTTATCATGCCCCTCTCCCACAATATGAAAGACCACGCTACGGCGTCCTCCGCGCTTATAATATGCCGCCATTCCCCTAATAAAGCGATCATATCCATGCCATGGCGATATCTTTGCAACTGCAATTACATGGATCGAACCATCCTCAGGAAGAGGACTGGCCGGATAAATTTTGCTCAGATCAATCCCGTTTATCATCTTGATCGCAGGCACTCCCGCTATGATGTCGTGATGACTAACAGTAACAAATCTGTCAATACAACGGGTGAGAAACGGGAGATAACAAATGTCTCGGATCAGAAAAGGAAAATCAAACCACCTGCGGGTATAATCCTTACGGTAAGGATATGTGCAAAGTTCATACAGAATCTTTGCGGATGGGTTGTGCTTACGCAGCTTGCGTATGGACAACAATCTCGGCAAGGAGAGAAATGCCGTACATCTGATATAGTAGAAATCATAACCGTCGAATTCATCCCGGTAACACGTCATAAAATCGCCTATGGGGCTTCCGAACGGCATACGGACACGTATCCTGCGCCATAACGACTTTGAATAATTGCCGGATGACTGTATGCGTTTACACAACATTCCCGATTGCTCGAGAACCATCATCTGGGCGGCTACTTTTTTGTCGGCCCCGGGATTCGCAAAGTGAGTCCCGGCATTGTCATAGCCATAGAAAAACAGACCCTTCAACTTCATTGAAAATTATAGTTCGGGTAAAGGACAACATATCTGACCGACAATATCCACCACCTGGTTTGTCGCTGTTCCTTTTTCAAAAGAACCCATTGCCTCGAGATGGGCAGATATACATCGCCGGCTCTCTTCCTCCGAGTAATTTTCTACCAAAGCACACAGCCCTTCTGGTGTTTCCGCGTATGGAAACGGCATACGGTCAAGAGGGACGTTGAATCCCCTGTCACTCATGAAATCTTCCAAATCAGGCATATAAAGAAACCCCGGCTTGAACGTCTGGCAAAAATCCCAGATAGACGATGAATAATCAGTGATCATAACATCGGCGGCAAGAAGAAGTTCCTGCATATCCCCGTAATCGCTGACATCGACAATATTGACATCATCCGGAACTTTATTGTCGCTATCTTTCAGAGAATGCCGGTGCCGGCGGAAAAGAAATGTGACATCCTTGCCGAATCTGGCTTTTAACGAATCGGCAACCAAAGAGGAGCAGATAACGTTGGATACGGGATATTGGTGACGGTGGGTCCCGCGAAACGTAGGCGCATAAAGGACAAGCATATTATTGTACGGAATATTATGGCGACGGCATATACCGACACGTACACTGTCCCTCTCGTCCGCGTTCCTCCTGACGAGAATATCATTTCTGGGGGTTCCTGTCGAAAGGAACTTTCGGCGGGGTATTCCTAAATCCTGCGTGTGTATTCTGGTAAACTCGGAATTACCAGAAAGAATATAATCTGTCAGATCACTCCTGAGTTTTTGAACTTTGCCTATATAAAGATTCTCTTCCCGGGACAGGAACTGACATTTCACATGATGCCGTTTATAAGACCCTCCCCCATGATGAGTACAAATCACTGTCTGGGATTTTCTTTTTGCAAAAATGGGTTCAATACCGAGATTTGTCAGGATCAGTCCGGATGTATGCAGATAATATATATGTTTCAGAGACAAAAACCTTACAGTCTTGACATCCGGTCTGAATCTGTCGGGGAGCTGCGACGGATCATTCAACACCCAGATATATTCATATCTGTTTCCCTTCGATTTGATCAACTCCTCAAACAGATATTTAGGATTGCATGCATAGTTGTTTCCCTCATTGCTTGAAAACAATAACATATTTCTTTTCACAGGGAATATGTGAAAACATCGAAAGACAAATCTTGCCAGTTTTATTGCGAAGTATTTTATCCGAAACTTCATAGATCGTAATTACATTATCAAATATCTGCGATATTGTCTTCAGATTCAGTCGTGTGTCTGACTATCTATAATGAGAAATTCCCCAAATCATGCGTCCAGCAAGGATCCGGTCAAATCACATCCATGTACAGCGCAGGAAACCTATATTATGAAATAACTGAAATTTGACTAATCCATTCATATTGTCATATTCGTCCCGCTGTTGGGATTCAGATGCAAATTTACTAAAAAAAAATGGAATACGGAAGGTCGAGGTAATATATTTGATTTACAGAGTTTTCATTTAAACTGCCGATTATCTTCAACGCCACCACAATCCTTGCCGAAGCCAAGTCAAGTCAAGACGTCGTTACGTTACTTGTCCGCAATGATGCCTGAAAGAGCGACAAACCACTCCCTGATGCTGCGTTATGCCTCATGCCGGGTAATACGGAAAACCTGGTAGTTGAGAAAATTTAATCGATTTATGTTCATTTGAAATCCTGAATGATAAAACTTATTCTTTTTGGCCACTTTGGCTTTGTCATTCAGTCGAATATCTATATATCCTCCTTTATTCCGCAGCCAAATCGACTCAAAAACAAAGGTGTTTTATCTGTTCATTAATTTTTTCTCAACTATTTATTATTTAGAAATTACGATATACCTTTGCAAAGTGAATGATTACAACTGAATATACCGATGAATATACCGAGAGAAACAATTAAGATCCCTCACTACAAGCATCCGGCAGACAACGGCTTTTTTTTGAGAAGATTATCTGATGGCCACTCTATGCCGGACAAACGTTTTCAGCCACATCGGGATGATTATTATATTTTTTTAGTCCTTACATCGGGTACGGCATCGGGGATGATCGATTTTAAAAGAGTGGATATTCAGAAAAACCAATCAATCATAATTTCTCCGAATCAAGTACATTTTATAGAACAAACTGAAACAGATATCGACGGATGGGTGCTTGCCATTTCGGCAGAGCATCTTTCTGCAAAAGACATCGACAAAGTCGCGGCTTATGCCTTGAATATCTCAAGTTTCGATCTGGAAAAATACTCAGCAGATCTTGCCAATCTCTTTTCAATACTGCAGCGTAGAATTCACGAAAATGACATGGCAAAGACTCTGGGTTCAGCCATAAAAAGTATCATTCTTGATTGTGCACCTAAACTATCCTTTGGAACCAAGAACAGATATTTAAGAATAGTAGTCGAACTCAACAAGCTGATTGAGAGAAATATTATTTCTGAAAAGAAGCCATCGGCATACGCATCAATGCTCAACATCTCAGAAGTATATCTTAATGAGGCAGTAAAGGCGACAACTGGCAAAAACGTAAGTTCTTTTATTCGCTCAAAGATTATTTTAACAGCCAAACGCAAAATGACATATACCTCACTTTCAGTGAAGGAAATAGCTTATACTCTGGGATATGAAGATTACCCTTATTTCAGCAGGCTGTTTAAGAAAGAAACCGGAATTGCTCCAATGGAATTTCGAAAAACCTTAAATAGTCCAACTTAATCACGATATCGTTAATTTTTCTGTTTCGCAACCGGCTGTAATTTTGCATCCAAAAAAAGATGAAAAAAACACATCAAATGAAAATATGCAATCTGGCTTTAGTCTGTCTTGGATTGCTTATGTTGTTGTCCTCCATACAGCTTGAGATCCTCCATCATGCGGGAGATGCATGGACCTGGATTCATATAATTCTCGGGATATTCCTTTCTGTAATAATAGCCTGGCACCTTTTGCTACATTATAAATCAAGATGGCAAAAATTGTTTTCCAAGCAAACCAAACCGAAAATCAAGATTATGGCAGTGCTTATACTGCTGACTCTTGTCACCGGACTGATTGCAACAGCTCATTGGCTGGCAGGATATGCTCACAACGCAATCGGAGGAATACACGGGAAATTGGGATTTCTGTTTCTAATCATTGCCGTCACTCACTGTTTTCGGTATAGAAAATTTTATATGAACAAAAGCAAAAAGCACGCCTGACTTAAGTCAGGGCAGATTCATTTGCGCAGCTATGGAGGTCGAGCAGCTAAAGTACAACTTGCAAAATTCAATGAAATGAATGTCGAAAATAGATTTAGCAAGCTTGAGCATCTTGGTAATCCAAAACTCCTAAAATAGAGCGTAATACGATTTTAATTCCCCCTTATTCGGGGGAATTAAATCGTATCTTTGAGATTGCCTATTCCTCATACTCACCTCCTTTTCAGCCCCTCCACAACCGCTTTGGCAACCGAAACGGCGTATTCGCCAACCTCATTTGAATTATTGTCCATGTGCTTGTTTACGATTTTGACCGCCATCTCTTTGGCGAGGTCGGCGGTGTATACGTCCCAATCGAAATTGTCTGCGATGTCCGCAAAAGCCTTGCAATAACCCTCCATAAGCTCGCTTATCTCTCCGACAAGGTTGTCTGTATCGGTTTTCTTCGCCTCCATACTCGTTTTTTTAATTGCAAAACTAATTATTAACGCGAGTTCGGGATAAGAATCTTCAATTTACAACCAAGCTAAAGGACATAGT
>OFFO01000489.1_pt1 | contig 34033 bp, 31 predicted proteins | sample 1521441 | NCBI WGS metagenome assembly OFFO01 (sample SAMEA3504097, study PRJEB24116) | mouse gut metagenome | biome: mouse gut; feature: mouse-associated habitat; material: faeces | place: Denmark | collected 2011
GGTGGAGGGCCCCATATACAGCAAAACCCCGCTCAGGCGGGCGGCCAGCAGCAGGAGAAGCTCCCGCCACCCGCTGGGCCGCCGGGCCTTCCTGACAAGGGCCGCCGCGCCCAGCAGCACCGCGGCAACCAGGCACTTCACCGCCGACATGCCGAAGGGGGAGACGCTGGCGCCGATCATCTTGGTGACAGGGATGGCCGACCCCCACAGGGTCACTGCGGCGGCGGCAAAAAGATTCTGTTTGAACTTGTTTGACATAGCTTAAACCCCTGGGCAACTCTCCCTCGGGATATACTCCGAACTGATGAATTCGTTTTCAGACGGATCAACCTTTTCATACCGCATCAGCTTGGTGAGGATGGTCAGGCACCGATCTGCCGCCCGCTCAATGGGGATGTCGATCACCGAGAGGGCGGGTATGCTCAGCTCGGTGTTTTTCAGGCTGTTGTAGCCCAGCGCGATGAGCTTCACCCGGCCGGGAATGGGCACCCCGGCCTCGTAAAAGTACCGGAGTCCGCCCATGGCCAGCTCGTCGCTGGAATAGAACACCCCGTCGGTATCCGGGTGGACCTCCATCAGCTCCCTGGTGGCCTGATATCCGTCGGATATCCCCGCCCCGCACACGATCTTCACCGGGGGCTCCATCCCGCAGTCCGTGCACGTCTGCTCGTAGGCGCTCCAGCGCAGATCCATCCCGCTGAAGGTGGACGGGGAGGTGATAATAGACGGCTTTCTGCACCCATGGGCACCAAACACCTGGGCCGGGAGGGCGCCGATTCGCCTGTCGTCCAAGGTGACGCCTGGGTACTTCCTGGAGTAGCGGTTATAGAGGACCACAGGCCGGGAGAAATGGCTGTCCTCCACAAACGCCATATCCTCCGCGGAGGCGTTGCAGATAATGGCGCCGTGGCAGGAGCGGATCAGCTCTTCCGTCATCGCTTCCCTGAGGTGGTCGTTTTTGTAGACCTTCAGCAGCACCTCAAAATCCATGGCTTTCTCGTCGAGGATTCTGCGTTCGATCTCTTTGATAAACCGGAGCATCACGCTTTCCCGGAAATCGGCCGTCCAGAAAATCACAATCCGATACGTGGTGACATTGGACGCCAGCCGAAGGCGGATGGCGGGCGTATTGGGCACATAGCCGTGCTCCGCCGCCGTCCGTTTGATTTTTTCCACCGTCTGCGGCGAGATTCCTCTTTTCTCCGCTTTCCCGCTCAGGACAATGGAAACGGTGCTGGGGGACAGCCCCACAATTTTCGCAATCTCTTTTATCGTAATCATCCGCAACCCACCGTGAAAGCCGCGGCATACCGTCAGCCCGGCATCCCGCAGCACAAGCTCCTCTCTCTAAACTTTTCCACGCTAAATATGTATGATATCATATCCAGTATGGGGTTGCAAGTCTATATGGGGGAAGTTGTGCCGCGGGAAACCCGCTTTTATGTCAGCTCGCCCTCGTCCACGTGGATTTTCAGGCGCATGACCGCGCTGCCCATGGATTTGCCCAGGCTGTCCAGCCGCAGGCTCATGGTGGCCCCGCCGCCCAGGGCGTGCTCCATCACAAAATTGAAACCGCCGAGGCTGGGGACGCTGTAGCGCGTGATGGGGCCCTTTACCATGTCCCCGAAGAAAGCCTTCAGCTTTTCCGGGGTGACCTCGCGCTCAATGATGGGGTAATACTCCGGCTTTCGGGCGAACACGCACACATTGCTGGTGTCCCCCTTGTCCCCGCTTCTGCCGTGGGCGATCTCGTGTAAGTATATCTCAGGCATTTCCCATTCCTCCTGGACTCAGACTTCGATCACGCGGCCGGACACCTTCACCGCGTCCCTGGGCACGGTGGTGGGCCACAGGGCCATCACCTCCTGCACGTGGGCCCGCCCGCCGAAGAAGGACGCCCCGGGCGGTCCGTTGAGCTGGAGGGGGCTGATCTCCGGGATGATTTTGGCGCACTCGGCCTTGTCCCGGCTGAACACCGCGATGCGCAGCACGCATTCGTTCAGATCCCTTATGGCCCGCTCGCTGGTGTCCGCCACGTTGAGGTGGAGGCTGTTGAGCCCGATGTAGCTGATGTGCACGTCGTCGGCCCGCATCCCGATGCGCGCCATCTTCTTCATAATCACTTCCGCGCAGTATTGGGCCTTCTCATAGGCGTCCGGCCAGGCAAAGCTGAGCATACTCACCGTTTTCCAGCCCTTGTGGTAGCCCACGCACAGCTTCAGCGTGTCCGGCCTGCGCCTGCCCCGGATGCCCTCGATGCGCACCCGGTTTTCCCCTTGCTGCCGGACGGCCGCCCCGGTCACGTCCACCACCACGTCGGGGGTGATGTAGTTGGCCGGGTCCAGCACCTCGTAAAGGAACTGCTCCTTTGTGCTCTGCTCGCAGATCACGCCCCCGCAGTCCGGGGCCTTGGTCAGCTCCAGGGTGTCCGCAGTCAGCTCCGCGATGGGAAAGCCCAGCTCGTCCATCCGGGGCACATGGCGCCAGTCGTACATATAATTGCCGCCGGCCCCCTGCCCGCCGCACTCCAGCAGGTGGCCCGCCATAATGCCCCGGGCCAGGCTGTCCCAGTCGTCCGCCGCCCAGCCCAGCTCGTGCTTGAGCGGAGCCAGGAACAGCGCGCTGTCCGCCGCGCGGCCGGTAATCACCGTGTCCGCACCCTGGTCGATGCACGCCTCGATCCCCTCGTGGCCGATGTAGGCGTTGCAGTTGTAAATTTTGTCGGCGATTTCGGTGAACTCCCCCTCGCCGTCCAGGTTGGGGAACGTCCAGCCGTCCTTCAGAAGCTGTGGGATCCGCGCCTTGATGTCGTCGCCGGTGACATACCCGATCTTATACCCCTTCAGCCCCTCGCCTTGGGCCCAGTCTCGGATGGCGTCCACGCAGCCCTGGATATTCATGCCCCCGGCGTTGGTAATCAGCCGGATGTTCCGCTCCTTGGCCGTGCGCCCCGCGTCCTTTAAAATGCGGGTCACAAAGTCGGGCGCGTACCCCTTCTTCGGGTCCTTGAGCTGCTGCTTGGCCATGATGGACAGGGTGAGCTCCGCCAAATAGTCGCAGGCCATGTACTGGATGTCGGCGGTATTTATCATGTGGACGGCGGCGTCCGGGGAGTCCCCCCAGAAGCCCTGCCCGCCGCCTATCGCAACCTTCTTCATCTTCCGGCACCTTCCGCTGCGGCCCGTTACGCCTTGCCCGTGGAGCCGGTGAGGTCCATGAAGTGTTCCGCCGTCTTTTTGATCCCGTCGTGGATGTAGGCGAACAGGCCATAGGCCCCGTTCCCGCTGCAGTCCACCGCCTGGATGGCGTCAATGGCCCCGCGGTAGAGGTCGTAGGCGATGTTCAGCTTGTTGATGCCCATCCGGCACGCCCGGGCCAGGTTTTCGTCCCCGGTGCCGGACCCGCCGTGGAGGGCCAGGGGGACGCCCACCTTGGCCGCCAGCTCCTCCAGCAGCTCAAACTGGAGGTTGGGCTCGCCCTTGTAGGCGCCGTGGATGGTGCCGATGGAGACGGCCAGCGCGTCGATGCCCGTCCGCTCCACAAAATCCACCGCCTCACTGGGCACGGTGAAGGCGTTGTGGACGTCGTTGTCGCCAAAGCCCACATGGCCCAGCTCGCCCTCCACCCCCACGCCGATGGCGTGGGCGGCCTTCACCAGCTCTTTGACCTGGGCCACGTTCTCCTCATAGGGGAGGGTGGAGCGGTCGATCATGATGTCGGTGAAGCCCGCCTGGATGGCCTTCATCGCCTCCTCATAGGTGGCGCCGTGGTCCAGGATGACGGACACCGGCACGCTGGCCCGCACCCCCAGGTCCTGGCAGATGCGCCCGAAATACTGCATATCGGGGGTGTTCATGGCCATCACCAGCAGGATCACGGGGGAACGCTTGGCCTCGGCGGCGTCCAGCACGGCCCGGACGTTCACCTCGTTGCCCACGCCGAAGGCAGGCACGCAGTAGCCCTTCTTTTTGGCCTCATTCATTGATTTTACCATGGAAACCAGCATAATTCTTCTCTCCTTTGCGTTTTGTCCGGCCCGTCTCAGGCCATTCGGATGGCGATGCGGAAGGTGTCTGGGCGGATGGCCGCCTCAAAAGCCTTCTGCGCCTCGTCCAGCCCAAACTCCCCGGAAAATAGCTTGGCGGGGTTGATGAGGCCCTTGTTGAGCAGCTGCACCGCGTGGTAGAAAGACCGCACCGACGGGTTGACCGCGCCGGTGATGACCGGGTTGGCGCTGTGCAGCCAGCCGGGGCTGACCTCCACGGGCCTGTCCGGGTGCTGGGAGCTGTACATGACCACCCGGCCCATGGGCGAGGCCATCTTCAGCGCCTGCCCCGCCACGGCGGAGACCGGCGTGGTGTTGAACACCACCTCCGCGCCCCGGCCCCCGTTAATGCGCTTGACCTCCTCCACCGGGTCGGCGGCCAGGGGGTCGATAGCCATGTCCGCCCCCAGCTCCAGGGCCAGCTCCCGGCGGGACCGGTCCGGCTCGCTCAAAATGACCCGCGCGCCGCACAGCTTTGCCGCCATGACGTGGAGCAGGCCCATGATACCGCCGCCGATGACCACCACGTCGTCGGAAATCTCAATCTGTCCCTTTTCTATGGAATTGAGCACGCAGGCCAGGGGCTCGGCAAAGACAGCGGTCTGGTCGGGCATATCCTGGTTGAGGAAATAGACCTGGCTGACGCTGACGTTCAGGTACTCGCTCAAGCCGCCGGTGCCCGGTATGTCCATCTGGGACATGTCCACGTCGTTGAGGTGGGCGCACAGCTCCGGGTGGCCCACCCGGCAGAAATAGCACTCCCCGCACTGGTGGACCAGACGCACCGCCACCCGGCTGCCCACGGGATAGGCCTTTTCATCCACGCTGCCGCCCAGGGCGCAGATTTCGCCCACCAGCTCGTGGCCGCCCACAAAGGGCAGGGGCACCTTGCTGTCCCGGGTGAACATGCGCTGCTCCCAGGTGCACAGCGCGCACGCGCGCACGCGGACGAGCACCTGGTTCTTCTCCGGCGCCGGCCTGCGCACTTCCTTGATACTTACCTCGTGGTCGCCGGTGATGGCCACGACTTTCATTTTCTCAGACATAGTTACCTCCGCATCAATTTAATTGGTTCCGGTTCAGATGCCGTAGTACATCTGCCGGTAGAGCGCCTCCAGCTCCTCCCGTGTGGGGTCCTTCGGCGCGAGGATGATATTGTAGTCCTGAAGGGACCGCTCAATATAGGCCGGGAGCCTCTCCAGGTACGGCCCCTCGGGTATGCCCGCCTCCCGGAGGGTTTTGGGCATCTCGATTTCATCGTAGAGCTTCCAGATATACGCCGCCAGCCCCCGGCACAGCTCTTCATCGCTCCCCGCCAGGCCAATGTTTCTGGCCACGTCGCTGTACACCGGGCGGGGGCCGAGATACAAAATGGTATAGGGGAGAATCAGGCCGGTCATGAGCCCGTGGGGCTTGCCGAAATCGCCCCCCGCGCCGTCCATGCCGTGGGCCATGCCGGTGATGGCGTTGTCAATGGCGCTGCCCGCCATGGTAGCCGCCACGTGCATCTTCACCCGGGCCTCCATATCCCCGTCCCAGGAGGGCTTCAGGCTGCGCAGAATGGCTGTGGCCGCCGCCGTCCCCTGGGCGGCCACCATGGGGCTGGCCGCCGTCGAGACCGCCGCCTCCAGGGCATGGGCCAGGGCGTCCGCGCCGGAGTAGGCGACGTTCTTCCGGGGTATGCTTCTCACCAGGCTGAAATCCAGGATGGCCAGGCTGGGCCGGATATGGGGGCTGAGGATCATGGCTTTCCGATGGGCGGCGTCCTTGATGACCGCGCAGATGGTGGTCCCCGAGCCGGTGCCGCTGGTGGTGGGCACAGCGACCAGGGTGCGCCTGCCGGAGAAGGGGCCCACCCCGTCCTGGGAGACCGCCTTTTCCCAAGTCATGTCCGGGTGTTCCAGAAATACCATCAGCGCCTTGGCCGCGTCCATGGACGCGCCGCCGCCCACGCCCACCACCACGTCCGGGTCATAGTCCCGCACGACCCGGATGGGTTCCTCCAGCAGCTCCATGTCCGGCTCCGACGGAACCTGGCACACCACCCGGTAGTCGACGCCCGCCCCCTCCAGAATATCCCGGTAAAGAGCCTGCTCCAGCCCCAGCGGGCCGATAATGCCCGCGTCCATCACCAGGGCCACCTTTTTGCCCTTGTAGTCCGCCAGCTTTTTCAGCGCGCCCTCCCCTACCACATAATTTGTGGTTGAAAATGTGCTAATCACCTTGACCGTCCTCCTTTATGACCGGGAAGGACACCCACGCCTGTGTCCCGTCCCCGAAGAAAATCGTCTGCTCCGCCCGCCGCGCCGCCGTCTGCAGCGCCCATATTCCCGGGTAATTGCTGTGGGCGGCATACTGGGGAAAGTCGGAGGAGGTGACGTCCAGCCTGATCCGGGAGCCCTTGTGGAGCTTCCACGCGATGTCCCACATGTCGATGGCCACCTCCACCGCCGTCCCCGGCTCATAGGCCTGCCTGCGCCCGGAGTGCCCCCGGTAGCCCAGGGTGGTAATTCCCGTCCTGATGTGGTACGCCTCCCCCGAGGGCAGGACCTCCATCACCTTGGCGGCGAAGGCGGTATCCCCGGCGGTGGAGGCGGCCTGGAAACGCACCGATATGCTCCCCATCACCGTCAGCTCCCGTTCCAGCGCGCCGGACACAAAGGAGACCACGTCCCCCCTCCACCCCGGCCCCGGCTGGCGCAGGCTGCCCTGGTGCTCCGAGGACGCCATCAGCGATTCCGCCCCGTGGGTGGGCGCCGGGTTGTCCGGGTCATAGGCGAAGCAGGCCGTCCCCGCCGCCTGCGGCGTCTCCGCCAGGCCCAGGGCCGCTCCGAAGCCGTCCCCGGCCGTGAGGTACAGCTTGAAGCCCCCCTGCTCCGGGATGCGCCAGTCCGGACGGCAGTGCCAGCTGTCCCCGCCGCACACATAGTTCACAATCCTGCCCTCCGGCAGCTCCCCCTTCACCAGGATGCCGTAAAACCAGTTGAAGCAGCGCAGAACCTCGTCCGCGTCCACATTTCTGCCCTCCCGGCCTTCCAGCACAAAATTGAAGTTGTGATCCCATGGGCCGGTGAGAAAGGTGGTGTGGGCCTTGACCCCGTCGGGCAGGGCCTTGTAGGTCTCAATGGCCGAGCCCAGGTGGTGGTCGTACCACCCCTCCCCCAGGTAAAGGGGAACCCGCACCTTGGACGGCATATCCTTCAGCATCCCCCAGAACCCGGTGTTCCAGTAGGCGTCCTCCCGGTCCGGCGACGTGACCCACTTCCGATACCAGTCCAGCCGCCCGCCCCACAGCTTCTCGTCCACCTCTGCGTGGGGCCGGAAGCGGCAGGACTCCAGATAGTCCGCGCTGATGGGCCGCCCCGCGTTCCACATGGCCCAGCTGGTGAGGATATCGTGGCGGAACAGCCCGTCCTGATAGGCGGAGGTGTGGCGGAACACGCCGTAGTGGGTGAGGTACATGGTCTTGACCTTGGGGGGCAGAATATCCGCCACCACCCACCCGGTCAGCGCCAGGTAGGAGCAGCCGGCGTAGCCCATGCTGCCCACCCACACAAGCCCGTCCGCCCAGTCCAGCATGTCCTTGCCGTCATCCCGCTCGTTCACGTTGGGCTCCCAGGTTCCTTCCGAGCCCCCGGTCCCCCGGCAGTACTGGTAGATGTAGCCAAACCCCCGGCGGGCGTACTCCCGCGCCGTCAGGCGGTAGGCCGCGTCCGCGTCGGGATAGCAGGAGCGGCACACCACCGTGGGGAAGCGCCCCCCGCCCGGAGGCCGGTATACCACCGTGCGCAGCCGCACCCCGTCCCGGGCGGGCAGCATCAGCTCCTCGACCTGGATATCCTCCACAAAGGGCTTGACAGGGCATCGGGCAAACTGGTCCCGGATGCGGGCCAGCTCCCGGTCCTTTTCCTCCTGTGTGTAAGGCACCGCGATCCCTCCCCCCTATGGGCACACCAGCCGGCACGCCACCCAATGCCCCGGCTCCACCTCTCTGAGGGGGATGTCCTGTCCCCGGCACGCGTCGGTGGCGTGGGGACACCGGGCGGCGAAGCGGCAGCCCGGCTTGGGCTCGATAGGGCTGGTGAGCTCGCCCCGCATGACCTGGGTGTTGAGCCTGCGCTGGCGCAGGCTGGGGATAGGCACGGCGTCCAAAAGCCCGTTGGTGTAGGGATGCAGGGGACGCTTGAACAGGGTTTTGGAGTCGGCGTACTCCACGCATTGGCCCAGGTACATGACGATGATGTCATGGCTGATGTGCTTGACCACGCTCAGGTCGTGGGTGATGAAGATATACGTAAGCCCCCGGGAGTCCTGGAGGTCCATCAGCAGGTTCAAAATCTGGGCCTGGATGGACACGTCCAGGGCGGACACCGGCTCGTCGCACACGATGAATTCCGGGTCCACCGCCAGGGCGCGGCCGATGCCGATGCGCTGGCGCCGCCCGCCGTCCAGCTCATGGGAGTAGCTCTCCCTGTAGGCGGGGGCCAGCCCAACGGTGCGCATGATCTCGTCCACCCGCTCCTCGTACTCCGCCTTGCCCTGGGTGAGCTTATAGTTTTTCAGCGGCTCCCCGATCAGGCTGGACACATTTTTCCGCGGGTCCAGCGACGCCTGTGGGTCCTGGAAGATCATCTGCATCCGCTTCCGGTAATCCCGCAGCTGCCGCTCATTGAAGCGGGTGATGTCCACCCCGTCGAAAAAAATCTGCCCCGCGGTGGACTCGTGCAGGTGCAGCAGCACCTTCCCCAGGGTGGACTTTCCGCAGCCGGATTCGCCCACCACCCCCAGGGTGCGCCCTTTGGGGATGGAGAAGCTGACCCCGTCCACCGCGTGGAGCATCCCCTTTGAGGTCTTGAAATACTTTTTCAGGTCTTTGACCTGGATCAACGTTCTTTCTTCCATGGCTCACCCCTCCGTCCGCTTATCAAACAAGTGGCACCGGATCATGTGGTCGGGGGCCACCCGGACCATGCCGGGGGCCTGCCCGCACCGCTGGGTGGCGAATTTGCAGCGCTGGGCGAACCGGCAGCCCTCAATCTTCACCGACGGGTCGGGGATCATGCCCTCAATGGTCTCCAGGCGCTGGGCGTCCTCGTCCAGCTTGGGGATGGCGTTGAACAGCCCCCGGGTGTACGGGTGGAGGGTCTGGCTGTCGAAAATGGCCTCCACGCTGCCGTATTCCACGCACTGTCCGGCGTACATCACCGCCACCTTCTCGCAGGTCTGGGCTACCACCCCCAAATCGTGGGTGACCAGGATCATGGCCGTGTTCAGCCGCTGCTGCAGCTCGTGGATCAGCCCCAGCATCTGGGCCTGGATGGTCACGTCCAGGGCGGTGGTGGGCTCGTCCGCCAAAATCAGCTTGGGCTCGCAGGCCAGGGCGATGGCGATGACGATCCGCTGCTTCATCCCGCCGGAAAACTCGTGGGGATACTCGTTTTTGCGGTTGGCCGGGATGCCCACCAACTCCATCATGTTATCGACGGTTTTTTCCAGTTCCTCTTTCTTTTTGCCCTTGTTGTGTTCCTGGAGCACCTCTAAAATCTGGTCGCCCACGGTGAGCACCGGGTTCAGGCTGGACATGGGGTCCTGAAAAATCATGGACACCGTCCGCCCCCGCAGCTCCCGGAGCCTGGAGTCGGGTACGCGCAGAATATCCTCGCCGTCCAGGGTGATGGACCCCTCCACCACCTCGCCGATCCCCTCGGGCAGAAGGCCCATGATGCTCAGGCAGGCGGTGGTTTTGCCCGCGCCGGTCTCGCCCACCAGCCCCAGCGTCTCCCCGTAGTCCAGATCGAAGGACAGGCCGTTCACCGCGTATACCCTGGATATCTCCGTATTGTAGTCCACGCTCAGATCCCGGATTGATAACAGTTTCTTTGACATAGTCCCCCTCCCCTTCATCCGGCGGCCCGGGCTGCGCCCGCCCGCTTGGTCCGCTTCCCGCGCCGGGCCAGCGTCCCGCGGAGCTTGGGGTCCAGCGCGTCCCGGAGCGAATCGCCCACCATGTTGAAGCAGAGCACCACGATCATGATGCAGATGCCGGGCGCGATGGCGATGATGGGATCCCTGGACAGGTACTTATAGCCGTCGTTCACCATCCCGCCCCAGCTAGCGGTGGGCGGGTTGATGCCCATGCCCAGAAAGCTCAGCGCCGCCTCGCTGAGGATGGCGCTGCCCAAGTTCATGGTCATGAGAACCAGGTTGGCGGAGACGCAGTTTGGAAAAATGTGCACCAGGGTATTTTTGATTTTGGACGCGCCGCACAGCACGCCCGCCGTCACATAGTCCATCTCCTTCACCGACAGCACCTGGCCCCGGGTCACCCGGGCGTAGCTGGGGATCATGCAGATGCCGATAGCCACGCAGATATTGCCCAGCCCCTTGCCGAAAATGGTGCCCAGGAAGAGGGCCAGGATAATCATGGGCACCGACATCATGGCGTCCATGATCCGCATGAGCACCGTGTCCACGATCCGCCCGCCCATGCCCGCGATAAGCCCCACCAGCATCCCGAAGCCCCCGGCAATCAGCGTGGAGGCGATGCCCACCACCAGCGACACCCGGCTGCCGTAGATGATCCGGGACAGCACGTCCCGGCCCATGGAGTCCGTCCCCAGCCAGTGCTCCGGGCTCATCCCCTGGAGCTGGCTGACCAGCTTCTGCTCATAGGGGTCGCAGGGCGCCAGCACCGGCGCCAGGGCGGCGGTTACCACCAGCAGCAGCAGAATGGCCAGGCACACCACCGTGGACTTTTTCCCGGTGAGCACCTTGAACACCCTGGAGCCGGTTATTTTCTTCCATAATGATTTTTTGTTCACGTTGACCTCCACTTCCCGCCGGGATCAGTCGTTTCTGATTCTGGGGTCGATCACGCCATACAGCACGTCCACCACCAGGTTGCAGACCGCCACCACCACGGAAATGACCAGCACACCGTTTTCCACCACCATGAAGTCCCGGGCCTTGATGGCCGAGATCATCAGGTTGCCCAGCCCCGGGATGACGAACACGCTCTCCACCAGCACGGTGCCGCCCACCATGGCCCCCAGGGAGGCGCCCATCACCGTGACGATAGGGATGAGGGCGTTGCGCAGCTGGTGGCGGAAGGTGATGGTCCTGGCGCTGACGCCCTTGGCCTTGGCCGTGGTCACATAGTCCTGGCGGATGACCTCCAGCATGGAGGAGCGGGTCTGCCGGCAGAACTGGGACATGTAGTTGAGGGCCAGCACCGTCACCGGCAGCACCGAGTGCCGGATGGCCGCGCCCAGGTCGTCCTGGGGATAGACATACCCGGAGGTGGGCAGTATGTGCAGTATGTTGGCAAAGACCAGGATCAGCATCAGCCCAAACCAGAACATGGGCATGGACATGCCGATGTTGGCCACCACTGAGATGAGCGAATCCAGGACGGTGCCCCGGTTCTTCGCCGCCACAATGCCCAGGGACACCCCGATGACCACCGCGATGACAAACGCGGGGAGCACAATGGACAGGGTGACCTGGAGTCGCTGCACCAGCACGTCGGAGATCTCCATCTGAAGGGAGATCGACCTGCCCATCTCCCCGCGGAACAGGCCGCCCAGCCATTTGAAGTACTGCACCAGCACGGGCTGGTCATAGCCGAAGAGCTTTGTGTAGTATTCGATCTGGCTCTCGGTGGCGCTGGCCCCCAGGAAATTGGTGACCGCGTCGCCGGGCACCAGCTGCATCAGCAGAAACACCATCAGCGTCACAATGAATATCACAATGACCGACTGCACGATCCTTCGTCCAATCATTTTAAGCAGCTTGCTGCTCACAAATCAGTCCCCCCATCTTTGACGGAAGGGGCCGCGCGGGACACGGCCCCTTCCCTGTCAAAACTTGTCTGGTGCGCCGCCTCCTACTTGTCCATCCAGGCATCGGCGATGCTCCAGATGTTCGCCTCGCACACCGCGCGCCCGTCGTCCTTCAGGTAGTCATACTTGTAATACATGTTCTTGATGACCAGCAGCGGCTTGCCGAACAGGGCGCTGCCCGTCTCCTGGTCGTAAATCAGGGCCTGGAGCTGCCACTCATAGTCCAGCTTCTCCTTCTCGTCGGACGACGCGCGGATCTTCTCCAGCAGCTCCATGTGATCCTCGGGGTGCTGGATGCCGGCGGCGTAGAAGGTGCCGTTATAGTCCAGATGGCGGCCCATATACAGGCCCAGGTCCGGGGAGATGGTGGCGTAGTGGCCCATAATCCCCTCCCAGTTGCCGGTGGAGTACATGGACACCTCGGTGGCGTTGTCCACCATGTTCAGCTCGCAGTGGATGCCCACCTCGTCCAGCATGGCCGCCGCCGCGGTGAAGTAGTCGGAGACGTAGGGGGAGACGGTGAGGGTGGTGTTGAAGCCGTCGGGATAGCCCGCCTCGGCCAGCAGCGCCCGGGCCTTGTCCTGGTCATAGCCCAGGGGGGTGATATCGGTGTTGTAGGTGATGGCCTCCGGCGTGGCCCATTGGTCGGTGGGGGTGTACACGCCGTAGCCAAAGGCGTCGCAGATGGCCTTGGAATCCACCGCCAGCGCCATGGCCCGGCGCACCCTGGCGTCGGCAAAGGGGGAGCCGGCGTCGGCGCTGTTGGGGATGAGGCCGCAGATGGTCAGCCCCTGGCCGTTGGTGTTGGTCTCGTTGACGATGGTTCCGCTGGCGGTGGAACCCATGGCCATCAGGTCGGAGGCGATGGTCATATCCGCCAGCATAATCATGTCGTACTCGCCGGCTTGGAAGGCGGAGGACAGGGTGGTCTGCTGCTCTACCACGTAGATTTCCACACCGTCCAGATAGGGCTTGCCCTCCTGCCAGTAGTTGGCGTTCTTGGTGTACTTGATGGAGACGCCCGGGTTGAACTCAGACACCTGGAAGGGGCCGGTGCCGCACGAGGAAGTCCGCAGCGCGTCCACGTCCTCCAGCGCCTTGGGCGACATGTAGTACACAAAGAAGCCGATGGACTCCACCGCGGAGGACGACCAATTGCTCAGCACCATTTTGATATGGGTGTCGTCGATCACCTCCATGGCGGTGATCACCGCCGTCTCCGTGCGCTCCTTGGACTGGTACTCCTCAATGTTCCGCTTCACCGCTTCGGCATTGAAGGGTTCGCCGTCGGCAAACTTCACGTTTTCCCGCAGGGTCCAGGTGATGCTGGGCTCGTCCGCGTCAATCTCCCAGCCGGTGGCCAGCAGCCCGACGGTGGAGCCGTCCTCCGCGTAGGTCACCAGGGACTCGTAGGCGGTGGTCAGGAAGAGCAGGGACGCGTTGTTTGTGCACTCCGGCGTATAGCCGGGGGACACGATGCCGTTGCCGCTGGCGTAGCGGAGTACGCCGCCCTGCTTGGGGCCGGACGGGCTGCTCACATCCTGGGATGCGCCGGGCGCGGCGCTGGGTGCGCCGGACGTGCCGGGGGATTCCACCTCCGGCTTGCTTGCGCAGCCGGCCATCAGCAGGCAGAAGCCCATGCACAGGGCCAGGAGCAGCGCCATGCTCCTCTTTGCGCGGCCAGTTTTTTTCATATCATGTATCCTCCTTCTTTTATTATGCAAATTTTCATTGCATTTCTTGTTAAAACGTTGTACTATAACGTTGTACTAATCATAGCGCAATTGTCGAAGTGTGTCAATTGTGCAAATGCCATTAAAATTAGAAAGGAATTGTGGTGAAAATGACCAAATACTTGGTTGGCATTGACCGCGGGCACAGCGGGGTGCGCGCCGGCTGCTTCGACATGCGGGGGAGACTGGCCAGCGGCGCGAACGTTGACGTACCCATCCACACGCCCCGGCCGGGCCAGTCGGTGTGCCGCCCGGAGGAGCTGGCCGCCTGCATCCTCCAGGCCGTCAAGACAGCGGTGGACGGCCTGCCCGGCCCGGAGGCCCGCCGCGCCATTGCCGGGGTCAGCTTCAGCATCGCGGGGGGGCCGCTGATCGGGTACGCCCAGGACGGTTCCATACCCTTCGGCATCATTTTCCCCAGCGATTGCCGGCGCGGGGACTTCTTCTATGCCTCCAAAGCCCTGGAGAGGGCCGGAATTTCCGTGGAGGAATACACCGCCGCGGTGACCACCCCGGTCCCCTGGATGCTCAGCAATATCCTGTACCTGCAAGACCGCTTCCCCGACATATGCGGTAAAATCACCCGCTGGGCGGTGAGCGAGCACGCCCTGTTCCTCCGCACCCTGGGCTCCCCCCACATGTGGGAGACAGAGTGCCGGGGAAGCATGCACTTTAACTATGACCCGATTGCCCGAAAATATGTGGCACGAATCTGCGATGCCGTGGGTCTCCACGGGGACGATTTCCTCCCCCTCCACTATGCGGACGAGTGCTGCGGACAGGTGTCCGGGGAGGCGGCGGACGCCACCGGCATTCCCGCCGGGACACCCCTCTTCCTGGGCACCAACGACATGGTCCCCCACGTTCTGGCCCAGGGCGCCATCGGGGAGGGCTGCGCCATCGCCAATTACGGAACCTTCGGCTCCACCGGAATGCGCATCACCGATGCGGCACGATTCCGTCCCCTGCCCGGATCCAGGTATTCCCTCCACGCCACCGGCGGCGGATTCCGGGACGACTGGCAGATCAGCTCCAGCGTCAACGGCTGCGGCGCTTCCTATGCCTGGCTCAACCGAAATGTCTGCGCGGGGCTGGATGGCGGACGCGGCGGTTCCCCGGCGCTCTACGCGGCCATGAACCGGGCCGCAGGCTCCTCCCCCATCGGCGCCAACGGGCTGTACTACTATCCCGACATTATCGGCGGACGCGCGGCCTTCCTTGGCATCGGCACCCACACCGCCATGCCGGATATGGTACGCGCCGTACTGGAAGGGATGGCCTTTGAGATGCTGGGCGCGCTGCGGGAGGTGGAGGACTCCACCGGTGCCGGCATCAAGCGGCTTTTTGTGGCCGGGGGCGTCACAAAAGCGGATGTGTTCACGCAAATGCTGGCCGATATGTACCAGATGGATATCGTCCGGGCGGACGTGGATCCGGATATGGCGGGGGCCAAGGGCGCGGCCATGATCGCCGGTATCGGCGCGGGACTGTTTCAGGACATCGCCGACGCGGCCGCCCATATGGCCGGACGGGAGGCCGTAACCGTCCATCCCATTCCCTCCCAGATGGAGCAGTACCGGGAGCAGCTTCCCAACTGGCAGGCCCGCCTGGGGCAGCTGGCCCGGTGACTCTTCGGTAAAAGGATAACATAAAAGGTCACGGCCTCCATCCATGTGATGGGGTCGTGACCTTTTTCCAGTCCTGACAGCCCAGGGAATATGGGGGCCTCCTGCGGGGCATCTGCGGGACACGCCCAACAGGCTGAACTTTTGGACGAGAAAACAATAGAAAAACTCCCGAAACCTTACGATTTCGGGAGTTTACATGGTGGAGACTACAGAACTCGAATCTGTGACCTCTTGCGTGTGAAGGATTTAGTCACAAATGTCTCCAACCAGTTGCGCCACAACCAATTCCTGATTTCAAATTAATCGGTTTTGCAACATATTTCGCAACAGATCAAAGGGCTATTGCGAATTCCTTGTTTTCCGGTATATGAACGTCTTGCGATACAGCCCCCAAGGCACCTGGTTTTATACCCATATACGGACAAGGAGGTTAGTATGACTTCTATTATTTCGATTACAAACTCTAAGGGTGGTGTAGGTAAAACCACAACTGCCCTTAACTTGGGAATGGCGCTTGTTTCTGAGAAAAAGCGAGTGCTATTGTGCGATAATGATCCCCAGGGCAATCTCACAGCTTCATTGGGCTATATCCCGGCAGAGCAATCTCATGCCTTGGCGAATCTTCTGCTGGCTGCCATCGACTATCCGGAGGATCTGGAACTGCACCTTGGCCGAACCATCATACATACGGACAGCGGCCTCGACCTGCTTCCGGCTAACCGCCGGCTGGCTGACGCCGCCGCACGGCTTCAAGTGATGCAACTATCTCAGTACAATGCCGTGGGCGAGGTAAACCGGGCCTGCGAGAAGGTCATGTCTGTGTTGCTGGAGCAACTGCAAGACCAATATGATTATATCATAATTGACTGCGGATTGAAACATGAACTTTTGACCGTCAACGCCCTGGCAGCCTCGGACTACTGCATTATCCCGGTACAGGCTCACTTTCTGGCCAGCGAGGGGATCCCCGATGTGCTGGAGCTGGTCAAATCGGTGCAGGCCAAATTCAATCCCAACCTCAAGATTGCGGGGATCCTTCTGACTATGTACCAGTCCAGACCCCAGCTGTGCCAGAGTGTGAAAGCCAGCGTTTCCGAGGTCTACGGCGAGGATTTCCACGTGTTCCAGCGGCCCATCGAGTATTCCATTAAAGTGGCGGAGTGCCCTGCGGCGGGACAGAGCATTTTTGAGTATGCCCCCAAAAACGCCGCCGCCGAATCCTACCGCAGTCTGGCGGAGGAGGTGCTGGCCCTTGGCTAAAAAGGCAATGGACGACTTGCTGAAGCGCCGAATGTCCGCCACGCAGCAGGCATCCGAGCTCCAGGCTTCAGACGAAGCCTATGCGAAGCTGTTCCAGAAAGCGCCGCCCGCGGTGAGCGCCAAAATTTGTAATTTACGGCTGGACAAGCTCACACCATTCTTCACCGCAGACATTGGCTTTCGTCCCTACACCCCGTCTCAGCTTCAGGCCCTTGCGGGGCAGCTTGCTGAGGATGGGCTGATGGTTCGCATTATCGTGCGGCCCATCCCTGGGGAGGAACGCTATGAGATTTTGGCAGGGCATAACCGTACCGCCGCCGCCCGGCTGGCCGGATGGTCAGAAATCCCTGCCGAGGTCGTAGAGGCTGACGATGCCCGGGCAGTCGTCATTGCCACCTCCACCAACCTGATCCACCGTCATGATTTGTCTATCATTGTGCGGGGCAAGGCATATAAGGCGCTGCTGGATGCCAAGAACAGAAATGGGCAGAGAAATGCCGCTGAGGGGACCTTTGGCGATTCTCGCCAAAGGTACAACGCCCGGGCGCTGGTGGCTGAGTTCTTTGGTGTCACCGAGTACGAGATCCGCAAGGCGGTCAAGCTCACCTGCCTCATCCCGGAACTGGCCAGCATCCTGGAGACAGCCCCGAAGCAGCTGAACCTGGCCTGCGCCGATATGATAGCGGACTATGACCCGGAATCCCAGCAGGCGTTCATTGAGATGTGCCGCAATGAGAGTTATCCGCTCAACAAGGCCGCTATGAAGTATATCGCATCCAAGTGTCCGCCCCCTTCCGCCAAGCGCCAGGATATGTACGAGGCATGGAGGGAGGCTCGGGCGCGGGCCGAAAAGCGCCTGGCCGCCCCACCCAAGAAGATATCCTTTGACCGCAAGCAGTTCGCTCCCTATTTGGACGGACGCAGCGACAAGGAAATTGAGGCCCTGTTTCTGGAGTTCTTGCGGGAGCGGGTGAGATAATGTATAATATCAAAAACAAGTGCTCGGGGGTATTGCTATGAGCGAACAGGACAAGATTCAATTATTTGAGGATCAGCCAATCCGAACAGCGTGGGATGCAGAACAGGAAGAATGGTTCTTTTCCATAGTAGATGTGGTGGGCGTATTAACAGGCCAGCCGACGCAGCGCAATGCCAGTATCTATTGGGCTGTACTGAAAAAGCGGCTAAAGGATGAAGGTGCAGATCAGCTGCTTACAAATTGTAAGCAGCTGAAATTAAAATCTCCGAAAACCTGCGGGACAATATAAGCACCACTGAGCTCATTCTAAATATGCTGGCGGAAAACTCTACCAAGGAAATCTCCAAGAGGGACAACCGGAGGGTTTTGAAGAAAATCGTGAAGTGGCACAGCGGGGCGGCGGGGTCGCCCACATTGCCCGTCAGGCGTTAGAGAGTGAAACGGGAGCGCCAGTGAATGCCATGCAGTTGAATACCGTAGTCACCAATATGATCGAGTAGGTGGCCGAATCTCAGCCGGATGATCCGAAGGAATCAGACAACTAACAATCAAAAAATACTGAAGGGAAAAAGCTTGACGCCGCGAGGCGTCAGGCTTTTCTTTTGCCCTGGAGGTGGCCCTATGCGTATTCCCATCAGCGAAATCAAGGTAAACCCCGGGCGGCGGGAGACTGCGCCGGTCGATGTCCGGGAACTGGCGGACAGCATTGCCGAGATCGGCCTGCTCAACCCCGTCACAGTCAGTCAAAGCCGAACCCTCATCGCCGGGCTCCACCGGCTGGAGGCCGTCAAGCTGCTGGGATGGACGGAAATCGAGTGCGTTGTCAGCAGCCTGGAGGGCCTGCGGGCCGAACTGGCGGAGATCGACGAAAACTTTGTCCGTAGCGATCTTACCCCTTTGGAGTTCGGTGAGCTGCTTCTGCGCCGGAAGGAGATCTACGAAGCCCTCCACCCGGAATCAAAAAACGGGGGTGACCGCAGAAGCGAAGGAATCAGAACGTCAAATTGTCGTTCTGATTCTGTAAGTTCCTTTGCCCAGGACACCGCCGAGAAGCTGGGCGTTGGTCGCCGCACAGTGGAGCGCCAGGTGCAGATTGCAAAAAACCTAACTTCCGAGACAAAGGACATCCTCCGGGAAGCGGATATGCCGGTCACCCGGAAGCAGGCCCTGGCCCTCTCCCGGCTGGCGCCGGGCCCCCAGGCGGAGGCCGCCGCCCTGCTGGCCGCCGGGGAGATCCAGTCGGTGGAGGAGTACGCGCCTCCGGTTCGGGCGGGGCCTGTCCCGCAACCCGGCCCTGTGCTGACCCCGGATGCTTTGGCCGCTGAAGCGTCACAGTTCGCGCAGGTGCTCCAACGGACAGCCCAGCGGTGCCGCCCGGAAGCATTTGCCCAGTTGACGCCGCCCCAGCTCAGCACCCTCCGGCGGCAGATGGGCAGCGCCCGCGAGGCCGTAGAAAAATTTGAAAAGCTATTGGAGATGAACACGAAATGAGAAATGACCGAACCTCCCGCAGCCCCTTTGACAGCTCGGCGCTGGATCGCCTGCGCCGGATGGGGCTGGCCACAGCGGACGGCTCGGTGGAGCGGGACGCCATGGCGGTGTTCTGCTGCATCTTCGCCGGCCAGTTCTATGACGACCTGTGCGACTACCATCAGGACGATGCCCAAGCGATCAGGGCCGCTGTCACCCCCCTGGTGGATGGCGCGGACACCGGCGATCCCCAGGGGAAGTTCCTGATGATCTGCCTGCAATACGACAGCATCTACCGCACCCTGCCCGACCCGGTTTGGTGGCTCAGCGGCAGTCCGGCCTTTGCCGAGGCGTTCGCGGACGGCTTTCTGGCCCACTTGAAACGGCTGAATGAGATGACAGGAGGTTAAGCCCGATGGCACAGGACAACACGATTTATATTGTCCCGGCCTCGCTGCAAGAGGCAAACGACTATTTGGCGGAGCACATCCGTCAGTACCGGCCCATGCACGGCTGCAAATTCTCCGTGGGGTGCGCCCTGGACGGAGAGCTGGTGGGCGCGGCCATCGTGGGCCGCTGCCGGGACGACAGCCAGGCCCTGCAAATTGACCGCATTTACACCACCGGGGGCCGAACCGCCTATGGGATGCTCTACGGCGCGGCGGCCCGGGCGGCCCAGGCCCTGGGCTACTGGCGGATCATCGCCTTCCTACCGGCGGACAGGCCGGATTCCGCCCTGCGTGCGGCGGGATGGGCCCGTGCCGACCCTGTGTATACCGGCAGGAAGCGGGCATCGAAAATCCTGCGCTATGAACGGCTGCTGATGACGCGCCGCCGGTGGAGGAGGTGAGATCATGAAGGGTATCAAAGTCTATACACCCCCGGAGCGGGCCGCGCCCGTGGCCCAGTTCATCGACGGCCTGGAGCCCCGGCTGCGGGAAAAGCTGATCCGTCAGCTCATCGTCCTGCCCACCACACCGCGGGCCAACCTCCGGGAGCCCCACTACAAGCATTTCACCCTGGAGCGGTACCGGGAGCTCTACGAGCTGCGCGAGCGGGGCCGTGTGTTGGTGCGGGTCATCTTCACCATCCGGCCCAATGGGGAGGTCATTCTGCTCCATGGCTTCATCAAGCGGCAGAGCCGGGACACCATGCAGGCCCTGGAGCAGTCCCTCAACATCCTGGCCCGGCTGCGGGAGCGGCCGGAGCTGGCAATAGAGTACATCGTGAAGGAGGAAAAGCCGTGAACCGACATACGCCCATTCGCGGGCCCCCCGTGGGGGTGCGCCCGGATATCCCAGCACCCAATTTGACGAAAGGAGTATTTGAACCCAATGAAAAAGATTTGCCTTTGCCTGCTGCTGACGGCGGCGCTGACCATGAGCGCCAGCGCCCTGGAGGTGCCCACCAATACGGTGGTGCAGAACCTCAACGGCAGCCAGCAGGTGGTCAAGACCTACACCGTTTCCCCCGAGGTGGATGCCCAGACGCTGATCGAGGAGCCCTTCCAGCTGGAGGGCTTTCTCTATACCTACGCGGACATCGTGAAGCAGGACAACCGGGTGGCCGAGCGCCAGTCCCACACCGAGACGGTGACGGTGGAGACAGCTAAGAAAAACCTGGACGTGATCCTGGAGCAGCTGGCCCCCACCATGGAGTATGACGACGGCACCTGGGCGGGCACCCTGGCCCTGGATCACACCAGCATCAGCACACAGGCGGCGGGCTACACCACCGGCAGCAGTACGGTGACCGCCACCAAGACCATCGGCCCGCTGGACCGCAACGATATGTCCTATGTCCCGGCGACCACGACAAAGAACGGGGTGACGCTGAACCTGTCCAATGTGGAATGGCAGGTCATCGGCACCGATCTGACGGGTGATATGCTGGCCCCCTGCTCTTATCAGGCGGTGGCCACCTACAGCGGCAAGAGCTACTACAAAGCCGCCACCGGGTATGTCACCACCGCCAACTATGTGGGTGAAATCACCCACGAGGGGGTGGAGAGCGTCACCTATCGGGTAACGTACCTGGGTGAGGAGCGCAAATCGGAGCCCAGCCCTGTCCCTGGATCGGAACATCCCAACCTGTTTCAGCGGGCTTTGTCCTCCCCGAACCTTCTGCGCAATGTGCTGGGGGGCGCGGGCGTCATTACGGCGGTGGTACTGACAGTGCTGCTGGTTCTGTCCCGCCTGGAGGTCAAATCGCTGCGGGCAGGGAACGGTGAGTCGGACGATGAACAGGAGGAAGACGACACATGAACAAGATGAGAAACTTGTTGGGACTGGCTTTGGCGGCGGGCGCAGCGCTGTCCCTGACGATCCCGGCCTTCGCTTCGGATTACAGCTTTGCGACGACCGCGCCCCAGGACTACTACGGCAGCACCAGCTATGAGGATGTGTACGGTTCCCAGTACAACTACGGCGGCAGGAATGCCGTGGACTACGATGTGCCCGAGCTGGAGTATGGCCGCATGAGCACCACCATGACCGGCGTGATGGAGCGCACCATCCTGCCCGGGCTCCAGGGAGCTGTGTCCACCACGGACGGTTCCGGCGTCTATGGGGTTGGAGGTGGCAGCCCTCTCACGGAGCTGGTCATCGACGGGGACGGCGGCCCCGGTTCGGGCGTCAGCCCTGCTCCGCCCGGCATCCAGCAGCCCGGCTACACCAGCGTGCAGGGCATGGCCTACAAAGACGGCAGCATCGGCACCCTGTCCATCCCCAAGCTGGGTATCAATGTGAAGGTGTGGGAGGGCGAGACCAACGCCAGCATGGCCAAGGGTCTGGGCCACTACAGCTCCACCTCCGGCTGGTCCGGCAACATCGGGGTGTGTGGGCACAACCGGGGCGCAAAATATAACATCGGCGCTATCAAAAACCTGGTGGCCGGCGATATCATCACCTATACCACCATCTACGGCACCCGCACCTACCAAGTGACAATGGTGAAGATTATTGCCAACACTGACTGGAGCTATCTCCAAGGGACGGCGGACAACCGTATCACCATCACCACCTGCTTGGAGAACCAGCCCGCAAAAAGAATTTGCGTGCAGGCGGTAGAGAAAAGTTCCTGAATCCGGCCAGATATGGGAAATTTGAGGAGGTGGAAACGCAAAATCATTTTATCGGCGCAGGGAATTCAAATAATCCTTTGACAATTATACCGCATGGGATTATGCTCAAATCAGAAAGAAATGAAAGGAGCATTTTATCATGAGGAAAAGGATTATTACACTGCTTTTAGGGATGGCATTGGGCATGGCTTTGCTCAGTGGAGGGTATGCGGCGGCATCTACGGTTTTGACCGCTACACCCAGCAGTCAGACTATTTACATTGACGGCCAGCAGGTGACCATGACCGCCTACCTGATTGGCGGCAGCAACTATGTGAGGCTTCGGGACATCGGCGAGGCTGTGGGCTTCAACGTCTACTGGGATGGGACAGTGCGAATTGAGAGCGATAAGCCCTATACCGGCGTGGCGCCGGGGAATACGGCATCCGTTCCCACCCAGCAGCCCTCCGGCACCGTAACCATCCCCACAGACGGCTCCCGGTACGTCCCCAAAAATGGTGACAAGATCGCCTGTAATGATGGCACTGTTTACGCCGTCACCGACGCCAGTGGCTATGACGCGAATATGTTCGCCGAGGGTCCTCTGGGTCCCCTGCCCACCGCCGCCTGTGATTGGAGCAGCTTTCCTGCCATGGTCCTGCCCCAAGCGGAGGCCCGCCACTTCTCCCTGCCGGACGGCGAGTACCTGTTCCTGCGCAACCTCTATGAGACCCGTCGGATGCAGTACACCCTGATGAATCTGGCCGGGACCCACCCGGACACCAGCCAGGGCGGGCGGCTTCGCTACGGCTCCAAGGGGACGCCCTACGTCTCCATCAGTCTCACCGTCCCGGACGACCTCACCGCCCACTCCTTCTGGCCCTGGCGGGAGAGCGAGCTGTCCAACAACTTCAACTCCTGCCCGCCTGGAAAATACTTCGTGGAAGCCTGGGATGTGTTCAAGAACGGCAAATTTCTCTATACCGAGTACAAGATCGCAACAGCTATCTAAACTTCAAAAATCACTGACTAAGGGGGCGCCATCCGGCGCTCCCTTTCATTTTAGGAGGTATACATGAAAAAACGGTTTTTATCCCTGCTGTTGGTCCTGGCCATGGCGTTGGGGATGATCCCCAGCGCCATTTTTCCCGCCTCCGCCGCCTCCACCCCGGAGGAGGCTCTGGGCGAAATCAATATCTACAATAGCGGCGTGACCTTGGACTACCTGTGCGTCAACGGCCGGGTGAAAGAGCAGCCCTACGACTACTACCTCTATACCAACTCCAAAGGTGAGCAGGTAGAGATTCCCGTGTACTGCGTCAATCCCACCATCTACGGCGTTCCCGAGACGGTGGGCCCCGGCCAGAGCATCAAGTACATCGCCAATGAGAAGTCCAAGGACCCCAAGGTCATGGGGATCGTGGCCAACGGCTACCCCACCAAGACCCTGGCTGAGCTGGGCGTCAACTCCAAGTACGAGGCGTGGTACGCCACCAAGATCGCCCTGTGGTGCTATCTGCTGTCCAACTGGGACATCTCCGCCCTGTCGGTGAACCCCGGCTGTTCCGATCAGGCGGCGGCCCAGAGGGTGCTGGCCGCCGTGAAAAAAGCCTACAGTGGCATCAGCTGGACCTCTAACCTGGAGCCTGGCTTAACCTGCACCCCGGATCAGCCTGTTGCCTATGATGTGACCATCGACGGTAAAGCCTACAAGCAGCAGGTCTACACTGCCGCATCCCTGACCTGGGTGTGCGACTACGACATCAACGTGGGCTTCTCCACCCCGGACAATGTGCCCGCCGGCACTCGGATCGTGGACATGGAGAACAAGGACATCACCGCCATCCCCACGCAGTACGTTCAGGGACAGGGCTATGTGGGTCAGTTCAAGGTGCTCTATCCCGCCGACGCTGTGGAGGGGAAAAGCGGCAGCGTCCAGCTCTCCCTGAACGCGGATGTGTACCAGTACGCCATCTATTACGCCATCTGCGCTGAGTCTGACAAGCACGGCAACCTACAGCGATACATGGCCACCACCGACCCCACCACGCCCATCCGCATCAACGCCATCAGCGCCTACTCCGGCGGCCCGGATGTGCCCGATACCCCCGACATCCCCGATACGCCGGACACCCCCACGGCCGGTCCCGGCTCCCTGCGGATCATAAAGCTGGAGACGGGCACCGAGATTCCTCTGGCCGGGGCGGTTTTTGAGGTGGTGGGCCCCAACGGAGACACCATCGGCGTCTTTGCCACCGATGGGAGCGGAACCATCGTCATCCCCGAGGCGGAGCCCGGAAATTATACCATTTACGAGCGGTCCGCTCCGAAATTTCACCTGCTCTGCAAAAACTCCGCCCAAAATGTCACTGTAGTGGAAGGAAAAGAGGCCGAGGTGACCTTTTACAACGACCCCTACGGGTCTTTGCGGGTGGAGAAGTACAGCGACACCGGCGAGGGCCTGGAGGGCGTCACCATACAAATCAAGCACATTGAAAGCGGCGCTACCCAGTCCGCCCAGACCGGACCGGGGGGCGTCGCCGTCTTCGATGAGCTGAAACCGGGTGCTTACGAGGTGCGCGAAACCGCCGGAATCAAGGGCTGGATCGCGGATACAGAGACCATCCAGACCGTCTCCGTGGTGACGGGTGAAATGTCCACAGCGACCTTTACCAACAAGGAGCTGCCCGGCCTCAAAATCATCAAATATGACCGAACCACTATGGCAATTTTGCCCGACATCACCTTTACCGTTTGGCGGGATGGCGAGCTGTTGGGCGATTTCAAGACCAATGCCTTGGGGGAGATCGTCCTCACCGATCAGAAACCGGGTACTTTCCTGGTGCAGGAAAAGCAGAGCGACGACGCCCACATCACTGTCACCACCCCCCAGCAGGTGGAGCTTCACGCAGGCGACGGCATCAAGGAGCTGGTGTTCTTCAATGACCTCAAGCCTGGGATGCACCTCATCAAGGTGGACAGCGCCGACCTCTCCAAGCCCATTGCCAACGCGAAATTCAAATTCGAGGCGGTGGACGGAAGCTGGGGCCCGGTGGAGATGACCACGCTGGAGGACGGAACCATCGACCTGTCCAAGCTACCCGCCGGCGCCGCAGTGGTGACGGAGCTGGAATGCCCGGGCTATGTGATCGACGACGCCCAGCGCATCATCCAGCTCAAGCCCAACGAGGTGGCTCAGTTCGTCTTTACGAACTCCAAAAAGCCCTCATTGCATCTGCTGAAAACCAGTTCGGACGGCTCCCCGTTGGAGGGCGTTTCCTTCCGGCTGGCCAAAATCGAGGACGGCACCCACTACCTGGATCGCAAGACCTCGGCAACAGGTGAAATTTTGTGGGAGGGCTTGGAGCCCGGTGTGTATTCCTTGGTGGAAACGGCCACATTGAACGATCACATTTTGAGCATTAAGGAGCATCATATCGAGCTGTTCCCCGGGAAGATCAGCACAATCGTGCTGCAAAACTACAAACGCCCCAATTTGTACGTATACAAAAATGACGCGGACGATGGATCGCCCATCGCCAATACGGTTTTTACTGTCCGCGCCGCAGACGGCCATTCCGTGGATGAGATTAAGACGGACGCCACAGGCCGTGCCGAGCTGAAAAACCTCCTGCCCGGCGTCTATGAGATCACCGAGAAATCCGTACCCTCCCCCTGGTTGAAGGATGCCCCCAGCCAGCTGGTGACGCTGTACCCCGACCGGGATCACACGGCGTACTTCAAGAACCATAAACGGCCTGTAATCGAGATCATCAAGGAGAACGCCGTCACCTTCGACCGGTTGGCCAACGTGCCCTTCCGGGTGTGGTATGCCAGCAACAACACCGCCACCGGCGAGATGAACGACCTGGGCGTGTTTTACACCGATGAAAATGGCCGCATCGAACTGGACGGCACCAAGATGGGCACCCTGGGCCTCCGGGACGGCTGGTTCCGTGTCCAGGAGCTGGAGCCTTTGAAGGGCTTCGCCAAGGCTGACCCCGACACCCAGGAGGCGTTCGTGCCTGCCGGTCAGGGCCATACTTTCGTGTTCCGCAATCAGCCGCTGTCCGCCATCTGTGTCTGGAAGTATGACCGGCAGCACCCCAACCAGGCCATCGAGGGGGCGGTGTTCCAGATCCGTTACCTGTCTGGCAACACCTCCGGCACGGGCGGCACTGTGATCGGCACCTACCGCACCTCGGCCAACGGAAGCTTCACGGTCACCGGGTTGGCTAAGGGTACTTATATCATCGAGGAATTGTCCAGTGATGGAACGCACGTCATCGACACGCCGCCCCAGACGGTGTATCTCTCCGGCGAGGAGCAGGAAGTGGTGCAGGTCTATTTCGGCAACTCTGCCAAGGGCGCCCTCCTGGTATCCAAGGTGGGGGACAATGGCGAACCCCTGAGCGGCGTTGAGTTTTTGGTTACCAAGTCCGATGGAGCGCTGGTGGGCGACGCCAACGGCAAGTTTGTGACTGGGCCGGACGGAACCTTCCTGGTGACCGATATCGACCCCAACACTACGCTGGTCGTAAAGGAAGTCAGGGCAAAACCGGGCTATTTGCTGGACGATGTGGCCCAGACCGCTGTTGTGAAAGCTGGGCAGACGGTACGGCTCCAGTTCATCAATCACAAAGCGGGGAATTTGATCATCCACAAACTGTCCGGGGCGGATAAGAAGACGCCGCTGGAAGGGGTCCAGTTCAAGATCACCTATGCGGATGGGCGTGTGGTGGATGCCGAGGACGGCAAGCTGTCCTCCAACGGGCTGTATACCACTAACAAGGAGGGCCAAATTATCCTCTCCAATATCACAGGCACCGTCATCTGTACGGAGGTGGCCAGCGTACCTGGCTATACCATCGACCCCAATACCCGCAGCCAGACCATTGTGGTCAACCCCGGTGGTGACACGCAGCATTTGTGGTTTTACAACGACCCCATCGGCGGTGTTGAAATTGTGAAGGTGGTGGAAGGGAACGAGAGCAAGCGCATCCCCAACGTCACCTTTGAGATCCGCCGCATGGACGATGCCCTGGTGGACACTGTGACGACTGGGACGGATGGCCGGGTGTTTGTCACCCTGGAGGCGGGCAGCTATTACGCGGTGGAGACAAAATGCCCCTCTGGATTCAAGCTGGATTCCACCCCGCACTATTTCGAGGTGGTGACGGGCAAAACAACGCCCCCGTTGGTGGTGACCAACAAGGCCTTCTCAGGCATCCTCATCCACAAAATCAATTCCGTCACTAAAGAGGGAATTTATGGGGTGAAGTTCCTAGTCTACGATCAGAACAAGAACCCCATCGGCGAGTACACCTCTGACGACCAGGGCTATGTTTACATCGACGACCTCACTGTTCAGGGCAAGGGCCGGCTGTATATTCGTGAATTGGAGGCCGCCCCCGGCTACGAGTTGGACAAGGAGTACAAGACCGTCTACGTCAAGCCCGGGGAAACGACGGAGGTCAAGTGGGAGAACACCCCCATCACCGGGCAGTTCCAGATCCGCAAGTATGCTGCCGAGTACAACGAGGTCACCGGTACCCCGGCAGGCGCCCCCCTGAAGGGGGCGGTGTATGAGATCAGCGAGGCCCGGTCCGGCAAGGTGGTGGATTACATCACCACCGACGCCAGAGGCGTGGCGGCGTCCAAACCCCTGCCCTTGGGGAGGTATAAAATCGTTGAAGTGACCGCCCCGGCCTATTGGCAGCTCAGCAACACCGTGTTTGACGAGACCTTGGAGTATTCTGGCCAGATCATCAAGCTGTCCGACTACGACAAACCCTCCAACCTGGGCGTCACCATCACCAAGCGGGGCAATGCCCAGGCGCTGCCGGGCAGCCAGATGCGGTACGACTTTACTGTGGCCAACACCAGCAATGTGCCTCTCTCTGAGTTTTACTGGCACGACCGCGTCCCCACCGACGCTACCCGGGCCACGGTGCTGACCACCGGCACCTACAGCGCACGGCTGAATTACCGAGTGCTGTATAAGACCAACTACCGCTCCGGCTATCAGGTGCTGGCGTCCAACCTGCTCACCAGCAGCAACTACTCCTACAACCTGAACGCCATCCCCATGCAGCCGGGCGAGTATGTCACCGATGTCTATTTTGATTTCGGCAAGGTGCCCGTGGGCTTCCAGTCCACCACCAGCCCCACTCTGACGGTGCAGGTGCTGGGCACGGTGGCCAACGGCTATCAGATCATCAATCGGGCCGACGTGGGCGGCAAGTACCAGGGCACCTGGCAGACCGCCCAGGCCACCTGGCTCACCATCGTGCGCAGGCTGGGGCCTGTGCCCACCCTGCCCCAGACGGGGTACTAAATGATAAGCGGGACGGCTCTTTTTTGAGGGCCGTCCCGCGCCTGTTATCATTTCCAGATCTTAACCGCTTTCTCGTCCTCGTCCAGACATTGCTCCCGCAGCTTCTCTAGCTCGGCGGTGTGATCGTCCCCGGGATTTTCATAGTCCAGGGTTTTGAGCACCAGCCACTCAAAGCCCTCCTCGCCGTACTGCTCCCACAGGGCAGCCAGCCGCTTGTTGGGATGGCTGCCCATGGAGAGTTTGGCCCGGTTGCTGTTGAAGTCGGCCCTGGTATCCTTTGACGCGCCTAAAAACGCTTCGCCGGTGGCCTTGCACCGAATTGAGATAACGCCCATCTCGGGGCGGCGGAGCTTCCATTGCTCAACCATCGCTTTTTTCTGCGCCTTGTCCATTTCCCCCGTCTCCTTCCATCCTCGGCTGTTGGATGATGAAATCAACCAACTTTGTCCTGAAGGCATTATCTTGATTCAAAGAGGCAAATATGCGGTCCACCTGCTCTTTCGCCGTTTCCCCTTGCTTGATGGGCAGGTGAACCGCCATGAGAAAGCTGCTGGTCGTCCCGCCCTCCTGGCGCGCCCAGGTATTTCCGGCCAGCTCGGTCCGGTCGGCGGGGTTTTCGCCGTACTCCACCACAACATCCACGATCATCGTGCTGTTGATATGCAAGGCCGTGGCGGGCACCCGGAAAGAGAACGAGTTGAGCATGGAGATTTCCGTATCCTCCAGCGTAGGGGAGCGGGGGCTGTCGGTGCGCTCCTCCCGGATCAGTTCCGCCATACGGGCTGAGAATTCGTCCTGCTCCACTTCATTGGCGGGGCGGACTTCGTATTTCCCGCAGTCGGGGCATTGCTCGGGCTCTTCGCTTCGGCTGAAGATAAAACCACAGTTGTCACAGCTATATACCATTTCAATCACCGAATCAATCATACCAAAGCGTGGGCCGGATTTCAACCCTACAGGGGAAATGAATGAACGGCTGCCGTTTTACTTGCTGCGTGTTTCCGCTCCATCAAGCCGCAGAGAAGCGTAAAACGCGCTCAGAACCTCCAAGCTCGTGGTTCTGTTTTGGATGGGGAGGGAACTCCAGACGATATCCCGATACCGTGCCGGGGGATCGTCTCGCAGTCTGGGGTCAATGATGGACACGATCCCAGTATCAGACGCGCTGCGAATCAGCCGCCCAATGCCCTGCTTCAGCTTGATGATCATTTCGGGCACGCGCACCTCCATCAAGCCATCTTTCACCATTGATACCTTGTCCTCGATGATGGGGTCCGGCACGGGAAACGGGAGGCGGAAAATCACGAGATTGGACAGGCTCTTACCCTTAATGTCAATGCCCTCCCAATAAGCGCCCGTTCCCAGGAGCACAGAGTCTACATTGTCCCGAAACTCCTTCAGCACCTGATCCTGGGATGGGCCGGGCTGCTGTTTCAGCACTTGGTAGGGCAGGTCACGGCTCTGGAGCGCTTGGTACACCTCCTCCAGGTCGGTCTTTGCCGTAAACAGCACAAGCGCCTTGCCGTGGGAGATATCAAGGATCTCAACGAGCCGTTCCACACCCGCCTGGATAAAGGCGCCGCGTTCTTGCGTTGGGTGGGGCAGGTCGTCGCAGTAGTACAGCATGGCGTGTTCGTCATATGGGAAGGGGGACGGTTTCGGCTCGGACAGAAAACCGCGCCCGTCCAGGGGAAACCCGGTATTGCTGATGAAATAGGAGTACATATCCTGAAGGCTGCCCTGGGTGGTATTCGTCAGAGTGGCAGATGTTAGGACTGTTCGGATGTTTCCCTCAAAATACAGTTCGCGGATGATGTTCCGCATATTCCGCGGGCAAAACACCAGCTCCAGCGCACGGCCCTTTCGCTCAATCCAAAGCAGGTTTGTATGCAGTTCATTGGTCAGGGTGGAAAGGGCGTCTGCCGTTTCATAAAAATCGTCCGCCGCGTCCCCACTGTCCCCCCGCCTCAAGTCAAGGGTGGACAGGATTTGGGCACTTTCTGAAAGGCGCTTCAATGTCGATGCCATGTCCCGCAGCAGGGCCAGCGAGTTTTCATCTTGCCGGAAAAAGAATCGGTCCGCATACTTCATATCCTGCTCAGATTCAGCAATTTGACGCCGGACCTGTTCTTGCAGGCGTTTGAAAAATGCACGCACGGCGCTTTTCGCGCTGTTGACCTCCCCCTGAATATGGGCGGTCATTTCCGCGGGCACCTCATGCTGCACCTGCTTGATCAGCGTTAGGAGGCGGGCTTGCTCCAAGCTCCGGGTCGTCGCGCTGCGCACCTTGGACTCCAAATTATGCGCTTCGTCAATGACCACAATTTTAACGGATTCGTTGATGAGTCCGCCCAACCCCCTGCTCTGCCGTAGAAGGTGGGCCGTCAAGAAGTCCTGGTTGCAGACAACGAGCCCACCGGAAAATCTTAGCTCCGAGCGCATATCACGATACAGACACCGGCGATGGCATTTGCGGCATCGGTATCCGAACTGCTTGACGCAGATCTGTTCCCACAGGCCCTGCGGCAAGTCCCCGGGGTATTCCGCCCTGTCCTGATATCCGTCGGCAATTAAAGCGGCAAGCTCCTCCGGCATCTTTGCGTCGGGACGGGCCTGGTATTCCTCCACTCTTTTCATGCAGATATAGTTGGTCTGGCCCTTTGCAAGCACCAACCTCAAACGTGTTCCGAGCTGTTCATGTAAAAACCTGATGTCGCGCATCAACTGCTCCTGGAGCGCGATGGTCGATGTGGCGATGACGATAGTTCCCCCGCCCTGGTTGGTACGCAACAATAGTGGGACCAGGTAGGCAAAGGATTTTCCAATGCCGACGCCGGCCTCCACCAAAATGTGCTGATCATTTTTGATAGCGTCCAGGATCTCAAACGCCATATCCGCCTGACCTTCCCGCTCCTCAAAATGAGGCCGCTTCGGGCTGGCATCCCAGAAAAATGAGCAGACCCGCCTGCTGATCTTCATGATGTCCGCGGCTCTCTTCTTGTCCGGGTTCGCTTGGACTTCAAAAAAACCTGTGTATTCCATAGCGCCCCCCTTGTTCTGACTTACAGCACCTCATAGCCGATGGGGCGCCAGTGAGCCTCTATTTGAATGGATGCTCCGGTTTGCTCTTGCTCATAGTCCTCGGACGAAATTCGGTAGGTGGCATAAAAGCGCGTATCGCCGCATCTGCATTCCAGCCGTACAAAATACTGGTCGGGCGTATATGAAGTGCGCGGTATGAGATGCATTGATTTCTCAGTAAAAAAAGGGTACATCGTGACGTCGGTATCCGCGTCAATTTTTTCGTATTGATCCAAAATGCCTACCGTCGGCCGATGCCGGGCAAAGAATCGGGACACCCGAATACGGCTGCGGACGATTCGGAACATCGTACAGACAAAAGAAATCAGCACAGCCACCATGGCGGCGATCAGGATGAGGCTGAATAAATCAAGTTCTAACGGTCTACCCATTTGAGCGTCCTCCGACTACAGCTGTAGTATCTATTATCCTACCACATTCACCCATACGATTCAAGGAGATGTTTTTTATCGGAATTCAACATGAGCCTACTTACCCCGCCCTGGATCGTGCCGCGTTCCTGATTGAACGCACTTGCGTGCCCAGGTATTATCCCCCGCGATACTGCGCCGAGGCCGCCCAGCTGCTGGCTATGCTGGATGCAGTCCGGCAGAAAAGCATCCCGCAGGAACATGGTGGGGATGCCACTGGCAAGCACTAAGGCTTTTTCCGTTTCGGGGCCACGCTGTCATAGCTGAGTTCTATCAGCGGGAAAATCTGTTCATCTGGGACGGTCTCATCCAGCAGCACGGAGATCCAGGAGCTTTTGCTCATGTGATAGGCCGGACGGAATCCATCCTGAGCCAACAGGGAACCCACCAAAACCGGCCCGCATTTCAAATCCATCACGTCAGTAGTCCCATCGCCTGAAAGATCAATGCTTTTCTTCGCCACGTCCATGATGGCGGCGAACCATTTCCGGCTGGCGGGTTGGCGGAACACGGCGTAATTGGGATACCGCACCCAGAGATGCTCCGGCTCAACCCCGTATCGGTTTTGGATGTAAATCGCCATACGCTCCCGCTGGGAAAGCTGTGCCATACCAACACCCCGCTTTGTTTCACTGCTCCATTATACCAAATTACCTGCCGCCCTTCAAGGGACGGCCACAAAGGAGAATTTCATGCAAACCAAAGAAAATTTCTGGGGCTGTCTGTGCCCCAAGCTCCCCCACGTTTACATCCATACCATGGCGGCGGTGCTGCTGTGCGCCGCCCTCACCGTTCCCGCCATGGCTGCAACCAATACGGCCGGCAATGATATGTGGACAGTGGCCCAAAACCTCATCGTCGATATCTACAACCACATCGCCGGAATCAGCACCGTGCTGGCGGGCCTCATGTCCGCCGTGGCGGTCATCGGCGTGAAGCTCACCGGCAACCAGCACAAGGCGGATCAGGCGTGGGACTGGCTCAAGCGAATTTGGGTGGCCTGGGCCATCATCAACGGCATCGGGGCTTTCATCGCTTACATCACCCCGCAGTTCTCCGGCTTCAACACTCTGACGCCGTGACGCCATGCTGGAGCTTTTATTTCGCGGCTTCTTCGAGTGGATCTACGGCCTCATCGTAGACATCTGGGGATTCATTGCCGGAGGGCTGCTGGACATCATGGGGCTGGATTTTGCCTACATCCAGTCCCACATCCCCATCATGGACGACATGGCCCGGGTGCTGATGGCGGCGGGCTGGGCGCTGCTGCTGGGCAACCTGGTGTTCCAGGCGCTGAAAAGCATGGCGGCGGGCCTGGGCTTTGAGGGGGAAGACCCCAAGCTGCTGTTTGCCCGCACCTTTGTGTTCGCATTCCTGCTGTTGGCCAGCCCCCAGATCTGCCGGATCGGGCTGGATCTCACCTCCAGCATCATGGATCTGCTGAGTATCCCGGACGCCACCAATGTGTCCCTGGTGGATGAAAGCGTCTTTGGGACGCTCACCGCCTCCTGGCTCATGGCCATCATTTGCAGCGTCATCGTCATGTTCAAGGTGCTGGGGCTGCTCATTGAGATCGCGGAGCGGTATGTGATCCTGGCCATGCTCACCCTTACCGCGCCCCTGGCCTTCGCCATGGGCGGCAGCAAAAATACCGCGTCCATCTTCACCGGCTGGTGCCGGATGTTCGGCTCCATGTGCCTGCTGATGGTCACCAACCTGGTGTGCTTCAAAATGCTGTTCTCGGTGGTGTCCACGGTGCCCTCCGGGCTGGATGTTCTGCCCTGGATGGTGTTGATCTTTGCCATCGTGAAAGTGGCGAAAAAGTCGGACGCCATCATCACCCGCATCGGCTTGAACCCCGCCATCACCGGCGGCCCCGGGCGAACCCTGCCCGGTATGCTGGCCTACACAGTGGTACGCACGGCGGTGAGCGGTGTGGCAAAGGGCTTCACAGGTGGCGGTTTTGGCGGCGGGAGAACCGCCAGCGCGTCCGCTTCCGGCACAAGACCCGGCAGCGGGTTCAGCGGTTCCCGGTTCGGTTCCCGCTTTTCCGCCGGCGGCGGAGGACGCTTCGGCGGCGCCCGGGGCGGCGGACGCTCCAACAGCGGCCAGACTGCCGAGAGCGGGGCGCAGGGCGGCGAGAGGCCCGGCGGCTCCTTTGGCGGCG
>OFFO01000525.1_pt1 | contig 32527 bp, 29 predicted proteins | sample 1521441 | NCBI WGS metagenome assembly OFFO01 (sample SAMEA3504097, study PRJEB24116) | mouse gut metagenome | biome: mouse gut; feature: mouse-associated habitat; material: faeces | place: Denmark | collected 2011
ACTGCAAATTTATCATTTCTATTTCAGTTTCGGTTTGCCGCTGCAAATCTAAGGTGATGCAAAGTTAACAAGTATTTCATTTACCCACACAATTTTGCCTGAAAAAATTTACATGGACGTGCAGTTTGACACAAAAGGCCATTTTGCCGGAACCGATTATAATTCGTAATTTTGCAGAGAATTCCAGACATGAATCCATCAGAGCAGAGATAATGATCAACATGCAGAAATGAGAATCAACAGAGAGATAATACGACTGAGCGTACCGGCGATACTGAGTAATATCACGGTGCCGCTGCTGGGCTTGTGCGACACGGCGATAGCCGGCCATCTCGGCGCGGACAGCTTCATCGGCGCCATTGCCGTCGGATCGATGATGATCAACGTTACATTCTGGCTGTTCGGTTTTCTGCGGATGGGAACCACAGGACTCACCGCGCAGGCTTTCGGAGCGGATGACGCCGTCGCGCTGCGGACGGTATTCTCCCGTGCCGTCACGCTCGGCGCCGCCATCGGAACTCTGCTTCTCCTGCTGATGTATCCACTGAGGGAAATGCTCCTTACCCTGATCTCGCCCGACGAGCCGATACGTGCGCTCGCATCGCGATATTACACCATCGTCCTCATGTCGGCCCCGGCACTTCTGGCCACCAACGCCGTGCAGGGATGGCTCTTCGGAATGCAGACCACATTGATACCGATGACAGTGGCAATCGCCACCAACGTGATAAATATCGCAATCAGCCTCACGATGGTGCTCATATTCCACACCGGGTTCATCGGAGTGGCGATCGGAACGCTTTCGGCCAACTGGCTGGGACTTCTTCTCGCGCTCATCCTCGCGCGCCGCAAGGCCGGCGGAAAACTCTGGATTCCGTTCCGTGATGTCTTCACCGACAGAGAAGGCCTCGGCCGTTTCTTCCGCGTGAACAGCGACATCTTTTTCCGGTCGGCCGCCATCATGGCCGTCTCGCTCGGTGTCACGGCAATCGGCTCGCGTCTCGGTGCGCTGACGCTTGCCGCCAACGCCGTGATGATGCAGTTCTTCAATTTCTTCTCCTTTTTCATGGACGGTCTCGCATTCACCGCCGAGGCGCTCACCGGCAGGTTTGCCGGAGCCCGCGACTTCGGGATGCTCCGCCGCAGCCGTAACGCGCTCCTATGGTGGTCGGCGGCGATAGCCGCGCTTTTCTTCGGCATTTACTGTTTCGCTCCGGACCCTATAGTGGCACTGATCACCGACAGCCCGACTGTCCGGGCCGACATCCGCAACTATTACCTGTGGCTGACGCTTATCCCGCCGCTCACCGTGGCTGCATTCATCTTCGACGGATTCTACATCGGACTGACCGCCACCCGCACAATGCTCGCGGCAACCGCAGTCTCCGCACTGCTGTTCTTCGGAATATGCTTCATCCACACCGACGGGATCGCACTTCCCGACAACGGCAGACTATGGACAGCATTCCTCGCCTACCTTGCCGGACGGGGAACAATCCTCGCCGCCCTCTCTCCACGGGTATTCTCATCCTCACACATCACGACCTCAGTCAAAACCGCATAACAAGACAGATCATAAATGAGTATCAAGGCAATATTTTTTGATATCGACGGGACATTGGTTCCGTTCGGCGACCGCGGCATTCCGGCCGAAGTAAGGGAGGCCATCCGCCAGGTGCGTGCCGACGGAGTGAAAGTATTCATAGCCACCGGGCGACACCTCGAATGGATAGACAATCTCGGCGACACCGAATTCGACGGCTATGTCACTGCAAACGGAGCCATGGTCCTCCTCGCCGACAAACGCACGCTTATTCATATCCGTCCGATAGAACATGCAAGCATCAGCCGCCTTATCTCGTTCGCTCCGGAAAGCGACCTGGCTTTTTCAGTGGTTCCGGCCGCCGGGGGCATCTTCATCACACGCGAGATTCCGGAAGTAACTGCGGCATGCCGGCTGCTGAATCTCCCCTCCACTCCGGTAAGGCCCATATCCGAAGCCGACGGCAAGGAGATAGTACAGCTGATGGCCTTCGGCACGGAAGAGGACCGGAGCAGAGTCGGACTGTTCAAGGAGATCCTTCCGGACTGCGAGCCAACAAGCTGGAATCCTCTCTTCTGCGACATCGTCCCCAAAGGGAGCGACAAGGGAGAGGGAGTGGCGAAGATGCTTGAATACTTCGGACTCCGTAAAGAAGAGGCCGTGGCGTTCGGTGACGGCGACAACGACATCCCGATGCTTCGTCTCTGCGGCACCGGAGTGGCCATGGGCAACGCCCCGCAGCAGGTGAAAGAGGCCGCCGACTATGTCACCACCGATGTCCGCAAGCACGGCGTGGTGCATGCCCTGCAGCATCTCGGACTTTTGAGCAGAGGCTGAAGCCCGCTGCCTTAAATATAGAAACCGGACCGCTTTCAGTGAGCGGTCCGGTTTTTATCTTGCTTTATACTTTACAGTTATAACATAGAAATCAGAAGCGGAATCCTACGTTCACGCGGAAAGATGCGTTGCGCCAGCTGACCTTGTTGCTTCTGACAATATCCGAAAGGCCCGGAATATCATCATCGAAGTCCATTTCGTCACCTCCGGAGATATCGGAATATTTGGCGGAACCCCAGCGGCCTTCCACTCCGACCACGAAATTCTTCCATTGTATGTTGCCTCCGAAGTCCCATGTCGGCAGGAAAGCCCACGATCCGTGGAGATCACCCTGATAATCCTTGGAGATCACCACCGACGCCTGCGGATCGAAGTGGCCGTATATATTCACCCTGAGGAAGCGGGCGGCATTGTCAAGATGAGCCAGAGGGGCAATCGACACCGACGGACCGACGCCCATGCCGATCTGCACCTGCATGTTGCCGATCTTGTCCATGAAGTCATCGGCAAAATCGTCATATCCATCATCCTCATCTTCACCCCAGCCCCAATCGCCGTCGAAGTCCCCCGGAGCCCGAGAATATTCCGGCCCGAATATATCATCGAGAGTACCGACGAAATTTTTCAGGTCCACGCCGCCGATTTTCGGATACTTGTTGTACTTCACGAAGCTGACATCGAACCAGCGGACATCCACTCCCACCTTGATGCGGTTGCCGGCCCAGCCTTCTCCCTTCGGCCAGAGATAGGTGTTGCCGGTGGTGAGACCGAATCCGTAAGAACTATTATACTGGAAAGGCAATTTCATACCGAGTTCTTTCATAAAGTCATCATTGGTCAGGCTCTGGTGGGTGATGAAACCGACGGTAATACCCTTGTTGTTTTTCCAGATGGAAGCGTCTCCCTGGGAATATGCCCCGAAGGCGGCCAGGCCGCACGCGGCGGCAAGTAAAAGTCTTTTCATAATTATTAGATTATAATGGTATTCCTTATGATCATCATTCAAATATTTTCAGCGTCGTGAGCCGTCTCCTTCATCAGTTCGTCGGGATTGAGGCCCATCATCTTCAGAAGGCGGCGCTGCAGAAGCTCAAGTCTCCCGTCGTTCTCCTTATCGAGTTTTCCCGCGTTGTCAGCATCCGTGATGGCATTGACGAAATCCTCGAGATGTCCGTACTTTTCATTTACGGCATTCATTTCGGTCTGAAGTCTGACCGGATCGTTCTTATATTTCTCCGACACGCGGTCCACTGCATCCATGGCCTCGTCGACGTACTCGAACATCATTTCATAATCCTTCTGGGAAAGCGAGTCTCTGTTCTCGATCTTCCCGGCCACTTTGTCGTAGGATCCGGCGCAGGAAGTGAGGGACACGGCCGGAACCGCCACAGCCAGAAAAAGCACGGCCGAAGCCACAAGAGATTTCAAATAATTTTTCATAACCAGAGTGTGTTTGAATTTAGAGAGTCGTATCTGAATTTAACTTTCAATGAAATGGACTTCAAAAAAGCCTTTCCATGAATCAAATTCGTGTAAAAACGGCTTGAAACAGGAATTATTCCTCTTATTCAATGCAAAGTTATGTTTTTTTTTGGAAAATCGGAAATAAAAACCTAACTTTGTGCCGCTTGTGGCGACGATTGCCACAAGGAGAGAATTATTAACCATATTATTAACTATTTTTAATGTCTGAATTAAAAATTCAAACTCCGATCGAAGATTTCGATTGGGACGCCTACGAGAATGGCAACACGGCCGGTTCGAAGAGCCGCGAGGAACTTGCAAGCACCTACGACGAGTCTCTTAAGACGGCCAAGGAAAATGAAGTTGTAACCGGCACTGTCAAGTCGATTACCAAGCGTGAGGTACGCGTGGATATCGGCATGAAATCCGACGCCATCATCCCCGTAAGCGAATTCCGCTACAATCCCGACCTGAAGGTAGGCGATGAGGTGGAAGTCTACATCGAGACCCTCGAGGACAAGAACGGTCAGCTCCGTCTCTCGCACAAGAAAGCCTGCCAGACCCGCAGCTGGGACCGCGTCAACGAGGCTCTCCAGAACGACGAGGTCATCAAGGGTTATGTCAAGAGCCGCACCAAGGGCGGTATGATCGTCGATGTCTTCGGCATCGAGGCGTTCCTTCCCGGCTCGCAGATCGACGTGCGCCCCATCCGCGACTACGATGTATTCGTCGACAAGACTATGGAATTCAAGGTTGTCAAAATCAACCAGGAATATAAAAACGTGGTGGTCAGCCACAAGGCTCTGATCGAGGCCGAGCTCGAGCAGCAGAAGAAAGAGATTATCTCCAAGCTGGAGAAGGGTCAGGTGCTCGAGGGCAAGGTGAAGAACATCACCGCCTACGGCGTGTTCGTGGACCTCGGCGGCGTGGACGGTCTCGTCCACATCACCGACCTCAGCTGGGGTCGTGTTTCGGATCCCCACGAGGTTGTTGAGCTTGATCAGGACATCAAGGTCGTTATCCTCGACTTCGACAACGAGAAGAAGCGCATCGCTCTCGGTATCAAGCAGCTTGTACCCCATCCCTGGGACAATCTGGACCAGACACTCAAGGTGGGCGACCATGTCAGGGGCCGCGTAGTGGTTATGGCCGACTACGGTGCTTTCGTAGAGGTACAGCCCGGCGTGGAGGGACTTATCCATGTGAGCGAGATGAGCTGGAGCCAGCACCTCCGCAGCGCGCAGGACTTCCTCAAGGCAGGTGACGAAGTGGAGGCAGTGGTCCTCACCCTCGACCGCGAGGAGCGCAAGATGAGCCTCGGTCTCAAGCAGCTTAAGAAAGATCCCTGGGAGGACATCGAGACCAAATACGCCATCGGCAGGCCGCCACACCGCGAAAGTCCGCAACTTCACCCACTTCGGCGTGTTCGTCGAGATCGAAGAGGGAGTGGACGGTCTCATCCACATCTCCGACCTCAGCTGGACAAAGAAAATCAAACATCCCTCGGAGTTCACACAGGTGGGCAACGACATCGAGGTGCAGGTGCTCGAGATCGACAAGGACAACCGTCGTCTCTCGCTCGGCCACAAGCAGCTCGAAGAGAATCCCTGGGACAGCTTCGAGTCGAAATTCACTGTAGGCTCAATCCATCAGGGAACCGTGATCGAAGTTCTCGACAAGGGCGCTGTCATCTCGCTTGAGGACGGCGTGGAAGGCTTCGCTACTCCCAAGCACCTCGTAAAAGAGGACGGCACTCAGGCCAAGCTCAACGACGTGCTTCCCTTCAAGGTGATTGAGTTTAACAAGGACAACAAACGCATCATCCTCAGCCACAGCCGTATAGCTGAAGACGCCACAAAAGCTGAGCGCCGTGCGTCCCCGCCGCGAGAAGAAACCCGCAGCTGAGCAGATCGTGACCCCGCAGATCGAGAAGGCCACACTCGGTGACCTCGACGCTCTCCAGGCTCTGAAGGAGAAACTCCAGAATGAGGAGAAGAAAGGCTGATATTAAACCGATATCGATCCAAAAATCCCCGCGACTAAACCTCGCGGGGATTTTTTTATCTAAAAAAGTACTGAGATTCAAAAGAATTTTGTAATTTTACAAATTGAAGCTGCAAGAGCTCCTTCCACAGGAAAAACCGACATCACGATGAAGCTGAAAACTATCCTCAGAACCCTGCGCATAACGGTTATCGCCGCGATACTCGCGACTGCGACGATTTCCTTTGCATCCGCCGCCAAGGGATGGGAGCCGGTGAAAGTGGAACGGCAGGACGCCAAGCCGGTGATAAGCGCCTCCGAATTCGAGATCAAGACGGCAAAGGGAGTGATAATAGTCACGGCAAACCATCCCGTGCAGATCAAGATTTTCACCATTCTCGGCCGGCTTGTCAGCACCGGGACGGCCCCGCAGGGGACATCGCAGTTCACGCTGCCTGCCCACGGAGTCTACATTGTCAAGATCGGCGACGTGACATGCAAGGTGGCGATATGACACTCAACATTCCTCTGTCCGACAGAACATACAGAAGCTATTTTAAACCATAATACCTTATCAAAATCATGAAAGAGACCGAAATCGAATGGGGCAAACTCCCCTTCGGATATGTAAAGACCGACTGGAACGTCCGCTGTGAGTTCAAGGACGGCAAATGGGGCGAAATCATCGCCACACAGGATGAATACATTCCCCTTCACATAGCGGCATCCTGTCTGCACTATGGCCAGGAGGCGTTCGAGGGACTCAAGGCATTCCGCGGAAAAGACGGCAAGGTGCGCGTGTTCCGCATGGACGAGAACGCCAAGCGCTTCCGCAGCAGCGCGGAGGGCATCAGCATGGAGCAGCTGCCCATAGAGAAATTCGAGGAAATGGTCCGCATGGTGGTAAAGCTCAACAAGCGCTTCATCCCGCCGTACGGCTCGGGAGCCTCCCTCTACATCCGTCCGCTTGAGATCGGCACATCCGCACAGGTCGGCGTAAGCCCCTCCAAGGATTACATGGTGATCATGTTCGCCACTCCGGTAGGTCCTTACTTCAAAGGTGGTTTCAAGCCCACAAAAGTCTGCATATCGCGTGATTATGACCGCGTGGCTCCCAAGGGAACAGGCGCCATCAAGATCGGCGGCAATTACGCCGCATCGCTCAACGCCGGCCAGAAAGCCCACGAGCTCGGCTACTCCGTGATGCTCTATCTCGACCCGAAAGAAAACAAATATCTCGACGAGTGCGGCGCCGCCAACTTCTTTGGCGTAAAAGGCAACACATACGTGACGCCCAACTCCCGCACCGTACTTCCCTCCATCACCAACAAGAGCCTCCGCACCCTCGCCGAAGACCTCGGCCTGAAGGTTGAGCAGCGCGAGATTCCCTACGAGGAGCTCTCCGAGTTCTCGGAGACAGGCACCTGCGGCACCGCCGCCGTATGCACGGGCATCGGCCAGATCGACGACCTCGACAAAGGCACCAGCTTTGTCTACGGCATGGAGGAAGCCGGCCCGGTGACCACGAAGCTCTACCATGCGCTGCAGGACATCCAGTACGGAGATGCTCCCGACACCCACGGATGGTGCGAGATCATCGAACTCGACTGATGACACGCGTCGAAGAGATAATTGACAGATATTATACACCCGGATCCCGGCTGAAAGAGATACTGACAGTCCACAGCATGCTTGTGGCCCGTAAGGCTCTTGAATGCGCGGAACGGCGAAGACTTGGAATTGATGCCGGTTTCGTGGAGGAGGCAGCCCTCCTCCACGATATCGGCATCATCCGTTGCTACGCCCCGGACATCCGGTGCGAGGGAGAGCTTCCCTATATCTGTCACGGTGTAGAGGGGCGCCGCATGCTGGAAGCCGAAGGACTTCCGCGCCACGCGCTCGTATGCGAGCGTCATACCGGAGCGGGCCTGACCGTTGACGACATCATAAGCCAGCGTCTGCCGCTGCCGCTGCGCGACATGACCCCGCAGACTCTCGAGGAACGGCTCATCTGCTATGCCGACAAGTTCTACTCCAAGAGCGGCGACATCCGGCGCGAGAAAACGCTCGACAAGGTGATTAAATCAATGGAGCGCCACGGCCCGGACACTCTGGCCCGTTTCATGGCACTCCATAAAGAGTTTGGATAAGACCCCGGAAATCCGGGGTCTCTCCTTTTTTATATAAGTCCCCCTACATATCCTCGCCGTATCCTCCGGCTTCGGCCGGTTCGTCGACGGCATTGAGCTTATTGCGCTTCGCTTTCATGTTTCCGAACGAGTATTTCACAGTGATGCGGAACGTGCGGCCTCCTCGCCAGCGCTCGCTTGTCTGTTCGTAATCGGGACCGATCGTGGTGTTGCGCCACTTGCGCGAGTCGAACAGGTCACGGCAATTGAGCGATATCGACCAGTCACCGATAATCTTGCGAAGTCCCAGATCCACGCTCCAGCCCCCCTGATGGGAGCCCTGAGCCTCCTTGTGTGCAGATGAATAGCGGCCGGTGGCCTGAAAGGAGAGTTGCCAGGGCAACTTCACGTTGGCCATCATGCGGGCATCCCATGCGAACCCGTTCTGGACTTTTCCCGAGAGATTCACCTCCTTACCCTTGTCGGTACGCATCACATAGCTCCATGCCGAAATATGGTTGTTGTAGAGATTGACAGTGGTGGTAAGGTCGAGCCATCCCCTGAACAGATTGTTCTTGGAGACGATCTCCACGCCGGAATTCACCCTTGACGACACATTTGCCCAGGAAGAATACATCACGTCGCCATCCATATATGAAAGCCGGTTCATCACATTGTCGGCGCTCCGCAGGTAGGCGGAAACCGATATCAGATGATAATCCCAGCTTTTGAGATAATTGAGTTCGAACGAGTCGGAGTATTCAGGCTCCAGTTCAGGATTACCGTAAGACACTGAGGTGGGATCCGAGATATCCCGGAAAGAATTGAGCTGGCCGCCCCATGGACGGCGCACACGCCTCGTGTAGTTGAGCTGCATCTCGTTGTCGCGCGGGAGCGCAAGCGAGAGATATAGAGAAGGGAAGAGCGCGAAATTGTTCTTTTTGAACAGCGGCGCCTCCCGCTCGGTCTCTCCGTAGGAAAGGGAGCGGCTCCGCACCTGCCAGGCCTCGGCACGCAATCCGCCGGAATAGCTGAATATGCCTGCCTTGCCGCCGAGAGTGAAATAGAGAGCGGAGACATAGTTGTCGTATATGAATCTGTTGTAGAGGTCGGGATCGAGCTTCATGTCGCTCTCGGAAGTACCGCGCCTGGTGGAGTTGGGGGTATTCTCGAAACTGTAGTTCCCGTTGAATCCTGCCTCGATCTTTACGTATTGGCTCAGGACATTGGTATAGTCCACTTTCGCTTCCCATGAATTGGTGTTGATCGGCATCTCCTGTTCGCGGTAAGCCGCTATATGCCTGTCGTCCGGCCATGTCTCGTCCTCAAGATATGAGTTCCAGCTCGGGCCGCCCCAATGGTTGAAACCTACATTGGCGTCAATGGTATGGGTGTCGCTCCAGCGGTGGGTATAACCGAACTCGCCGTGCGCTCCGCGGTTGTCCCCCTCGTTGCTCGAATGCTGAAGATTCGCGATCCATTGTCCCGGCATCGTAGAGGTGAAATGCGTATCGGAACTTCCCCATCTGTGGCCGAACATTCCGAATCCGTTGAGATAGAAATCATCGCGGTCCGTAAGATGATATGTCGCACCAAGGCGCAGGAAGAGATTGTTTCCGTGATTCCGCCGCGTTCCTTCGGAGCGTACGAACGTACCGTCATCGAAGACGCGGTCCATCCTGGTTCCGCCCGTGTTGTGGCGCATGCGGAATCCGATGCTGGCGTATGTATCCCATCTGGCGGTATTCCAGTTGATGTTTGCCGACACATTTCCGCCTCCGCGCGAGTTGGCCGAGACCTCGGCGCTTCCGAAATACCCTCCCCTGCGATCTTTCTTAAGCACGATGTTGATGATACCTGCCGTTCCCTCGGGGCTATACTTGGCCGAAGGATTTGTGATCACCTCGATTTTCTCAATACTCTCTCCCGGAATCTGCTCCAGAATCTGCGCGCGGTTGTCGGCAGTAAGGCCGGAGTCCTTTCCATTGATCCATACAGTGACTGAGGAATTTCCGCGTAGCGACACCTCGCCGTCCTGGTCCACCTCCACCGACGGGATCGACTCCAGCAGTTCGCTGGCCGACTGACCGGCCGAGGCGATGTTGGCGTCGACCTGGAACACTTTCCGGTCGAGTTCGAAACGCATCTGCGACCGGATGCCTTCCACCACCACTTCCTTGAGCAGCTTCGCATCATCGGCAAGCCGTATGTTCCCCAGATCGATGTCGGATCCCTTGACGCCTACGTTGCGCTCCTGATTGACCGACCCGACATTTATCACCTTTACAACATAGTTTCCGTCGGGCACACCTTTAAGCGTGAAATGCCCGTTCTCATCGGTTGAAGCGCTTATCTGAAGCGGCGTGCCTGAAGCGGCGTCGAAAATCTGGACCGTAACGAAGTCCATCGGCTCGCCGGTACCCTTGTTACTGACTGTTCCGGTGATATTGCCTTTGGCGCAGACGGCAAAGGAGACACAAATCATGGCTCCTGCCGCGATTTCTCTTAAATTCATCTTTGGGTTATCGATTGCGGATTTTGGATTGACTGATTGCGGAAATGACATCCACCCCATGGTGAAAGACAAAAAAACAATGCATTACCTTTATATCCGACAACCGACACCTCAGAAAGTTAATTCCACAATATGTTTAAAAATGTTAAGACCTTCATAATCGACTTTAACTCAGTCCGATCAGCTCCGGAGAGCGGGCATGTCGGAATCTCTTCCGGCATCGGCAGGCATGGATGGAGCTTTGCTCATCTTCCTCCCGCGGTCGAGGCATCCGTTTTTGCATCAGCGTTAACGAGTTTTTGAACTCCACGCTTCTGGCGCCCCCACTGCACGTTGTAACTTATTGAGACGTATGGCATACGCATATTGAGTCTCATGTGTTGCTCGTTACTGTTCCATTTGCTCATAGACTTACTTCCCTGATCATATTTGCCGAACGGCATGATAACGCCTGCTGCGAACTGCCATGATTTCCAATTATAACTGAGATCAATTATATTGAGATCTTCACCCCATGATATCTTTTCACCCCATAGATCACGCTGTGCTCTTACGTAGTTGCCGGAAAGGACAAATCCCCAGTGCATAAGCTGTATGGATACATTTCCACTCCATGCGTTATTGCGCAAATCATAGCCGGTGCCGCGCATACGTTCCATCCGGTACTGTAAGTAGCCGCTTGCCATAAGCCAGTTCGGAATGATTTCTACTTGCGGTGCAATAAAGAATGAAAGATTCTGGAGTCCGCGACTGTTTTCGTATGTAGTTACCAGCTTTTCACCCTCCCAAAGCAGAAGCGGTGTTATGGCATTCGGTGAGGTATATGCCCGCACACCGAAAGATCCGCTCACACATGGAAGATTAAATCCATACCGGAATGTGAGCATATAAGAATTTGCTGTGCTAAGATTCTGATTGCCCACACGCCACTGGAAACCGTCAAGCTGCTGCGGCACAATGTTGGTCTCGGCAAGTGATGGAGCTGATTGCCAGGAGGTGAAATTAAGCCGGAAGCTGTGGTTCTGATTCAATGAATATGTAATAGTGGCCTGAGGGCGCGGACTCCATGAATGATTGCCCTGATTTGACTCCCTGAAAAGAAAGTCGGTGTATTGGACACCCATGCCGGCAGTAGCCGTCCACTTGCCGAAACGATGGAAATATTCAGCAAAGAAATATACCACGTCCTGTCTCTGGTGAAATATCCTGCCGTCAAGATTTTGATATTCAGAACGGTTCCGATTAGCTTTATAAGACACCCCCGCAGTAAAACGTGAATTACGCCAGTTCTTGATATAGTCCGCTTCAATGGCATAAGCCTGGTTCCGGTCCTCAATGTTGGTGTGTATATCGGTGAGATAACTGTCTGCACCTGGTATTCGCTCCATATAATCAGACCATGAGCGGCCAATGTACAACGAGGCATTGAAATCGACTACCAGCATTTGCCTGCGGGCAAAATTCTGCTGGAGATATAGAGATAATGACGGATAGTTTCCTTGGTCACCGCTTCTTTCTGTAAGCGAGACATCATTGTCTCCGTTACTGAATGACATCATGCCGTTATACTCCATATTGTTGTCGATATTTTGCTGATTTGTAAGTTGCGCAACAAAGACTGTGGTATCCGGCTTAATATAATTATATGACGCAAGATAATATGGAAGAGAATTGTTCATACGTCCTCCCAATGGCGTTTCGTTACGGGAAAGTAAAGAGCCGTCAGGATAGGTAAATGTTTCAGTGTAGTCCCGGTAAATCCTGACATTCTCTGTCAGCTTGCAGCTGGCATATACTTCCCATTGAGAACGACCGACATTGAATTTCGCATCCGCCATATAGAATCCCCACGCCATGTTGAGTGCCGGACGTGCCTGACCTTGAAAAGAGCCTCCGACAGTCGGATTTGACACGATGAAATTCAGAACATAGTTTGCGCCTCCGTAACGCAGTCCAGGATTATCCATCCATTCCACACGTTTTATGGTCTCCGGCAATAAAGCCCTGATCTGATCGATTGTCGATTCACGCCCATTGATACGAACCTGTACCGATTGTCCGGCTGCCTGAATGGAACCGAGTGCTTCGCTCACATTCAGTGATGGAATCATCAGGTTGTTGAGCAACTGCAGACCGTTTTTTGAATTCTCGACAGCACTCCCGGATGGATGATAAACATCCATGTCGGCTTTTCGAATAACCTTCGGAGCTTCGATAACAATCTCCTGAAGCTCTTGCGCAGGCAATGAGTCTGCAGCCTCAGTCCGAGCGGATACGCTGATTGAACCAAGCGCGATGGCTATCAGGGCTATGGCATGTTTCATATTGATTGTTTTGTTTTGACGCAGAATTGTCCAGATTTCCGATGCATCATCATTATATACCATACACCGTAACTTCATGAGATTGTCCGTTTACTTGACTTATAGTTTATTCTTTTCTTCACTTTGAGCCATGCGGGACTGCCGGATATGCAGCTCTGTCTCATCGTTCCGCACATTTCCAGGAGTCTGCTCTGCGGGATGGAGAAACTGAGAATGTCGGGGCGGAAGTATTGACGTGCGGAAACATCCAGCATCCCTATAAAACAGTGTTTGCCGCCTTCTCGGTTCTCATTGACCATAGTTGTTATCGACGATGCGCACCCCGACCCCCAAGGCGACATTACGGTATTCAAATCGGAGGTATCGTAATTGGCCCACGCGAAAAGCCCTGAAAGCACATCAGGCGTCACAAATTGCTTGAACATACAGCCTTTGATATTCCGAGGCTCCCCCAAAGGTTTATCGGTATAAATCACGGCGAGAGGCAGAGGCGCACCGGAGCCGAAGCACTCCAGATATTCGGATATGAATTCAGACGGATTCATTCAGCTACTGAGTTTTTCTGCAAATATAAGCATTTTCTCCCTACCATAACATATTTACTTCCTGCTTTCATACATTTTTCTCCCTACCCTTTGTCCACTCTTTGCTATTGATACTGTGTCTCTATACAGTATTCGTCCTCAATTTCAACTCCGTTGAAACGCTGCCGGGCTTCAACGCCCAAGCATCATTTATATACATTTATATTGAGGATAAAATGAAGTGAGGTCGGAAAGGTGTACAGAAACAGCCATATACTCCTCTTATCGGAGTATATGGCTGTTTCTTTGGGTCTATGGTCTTTTGGGTCAGGACTTGTGTTTCTTGAGGACCGGTTCGCAGGTGAGGCCTACGCCGAGTTTGCGGAAAATCTTGCGGTCCACTTCGGAGAGCATCACGGTGGAATGCACCTGACAGCCTCTGAATTCAGGAAGTTTCTCAAGGGCACGCCGGCAGCGTTCGTCGGCCTGGGAGAGAACGGAGAGAGCCACAAGCACCTCGTCGGTGTGAAGCCGCGGGTTGTGGCCTCCGAGATATTCGGTCTTCGTTTTCTGAATCGGCTCTATCATCTCCTGCGGAATCAACTTCACGCTGTGGTCGATTCCGGCAAGATGCTTTGTGGCGTTAAGAATCAACGCCGCGCTCGGACCGAGCAACTCCGAGGTTTCGGAGGTTATGATTGTGCCGTCGGCCAGTTCTATCGCCGCGCACGGATTGCCGCAACGGTCGCGCCTCTCCTTGGCAGCCACGGTGACACGGCGCGTGTCGGTGTTGATTCGCGCCTGATTGAAGAGCAACCGTATTTTCTGGACCTCGTCTCCATTGTCGGCACCGCTCACAAATTTGTTTGTGGCGTCGTAATAGCGACGGATTATCTCGTCGCGGCTTGCATCGCAGCACACTTCATCGTCGTCGATGCAGAAGCCGACCATGTTGACGCCCATATCCGTGGGCGACTTGTATGGATTCTCACCGTATATCCCCTCGAACAGTGCGTTGAGCACCGGAAAAATCTCGATGTCGCGATTGTAGTTGATGGCGGTCTTTCCGTAAGCTTCCAGATGGAAAGGGTCTATCATGTTCACATCGTTGAGGTCGGCGGTCGCCGCCTCGTATGCGATATTGACAGGATGCTTGAGGGGGAGACTCCACACCGGGAAAGTCTCGAATTTGGCATATCCGGCCTCAACTCCGCGACAATTCTCGTTATACAGCTGCGAGAGGCACACCGCCATCTTTCCTGATCCCGGACCGGGCGCCGTAACAATGACCAGAGGCCGTTCGGTCTCGATATAGTCGTTCTTGCCGAATCCCTCATCGCTGGCAATAAGATCCACACTGTGGGGATAACCGTCGATGAGATAGTGCACATAGCTCTTTATACCGGAGCGGGCAAGACGTTTGCGGAAATCGTCGGCAGCGCGCTGGCCGTTATAATGGGTAATGACCACGCTGCCCACCATAAAACCACGGTCCGTGAAAGCCTCGCGCAGACGCAGCACATCCTCATCGTAAGTGATGCCGAGATCGGCGCGGACCTTGTTCTTCACAATGTCCTCGGCACTGATGACTATCACTATCTCTATCTGGTCGCGAAGCTGGGCAAACATGCTCAGCTTCGAATCGGGCCGGAAGCCTGGCAACACCCGGCTGGCATGGTAGTCGTCAAACAACTTCCCGCCGAGTTCCAGATACAGCTTCCCGCTGAATTTCTCGATACGCTCCCTGATATGCTCCGACTGGATGCGGATATACTTCTCATTGTTAAACCCTTGCCTCATAGAATACTTCATTTGCTATAAAATTGAACTGAACCAAAATGCAAAATTAAGGAATTTTCAAGAAAAATTTTCCTGATTATGCGAAAATTGAACTAAATTTGCACAAACCAAGATCCAATGCGAGCCTCCCATCAGTTCATCACAGAAAAATTCCAAGAGTTCAACCGCATCATTTTCAACGGCTCCCTGCCGGATGTCAGAATAGCCGTCTCGAATGCCAGAACACGTCTCGGATATCTGAAATATGTAAGACTTCGTCCGGGCCAAAAGCCGGCTCCCGGACATTACACACTTGCGGTGAGCCGCTATTACGATGTCGACAGGCCCGAACTCGAAGACACGCTCATACATGAGATGATCCATCTGTATCTTCATTGGAACGGCATCAACGACCCCACTCCCCACGGGCCCAATTTCATAGCCATGATGGAGAGCGTGAACTGCCGGTACGGACGGCGGATCACAGTGAGCAGCCGGACCACGGAACAGAAGGCAGAATCCGACACCAACATCCGCATGCACTATCTGACGACGGTGCGTCTGCGCGGAGGGGAACGCACCCTCACAGTCTGCGCACGCACACGTATTTTCGAATTCGACGACATGCTCGGCAGAATGCCCGGAGTGGAAAGCAGAGAATGGTACGTGTCCACCGATCCATGGTTCAACCGTTATCCGTCGGTGCGCACTCTTAAACTTTACAAGGTGCCGGACCAGGAAAAACTGGACAGTCTGCTCGCCACCGCCATCCGCTGCGAAATCGCCGGCAAAATTTTCAGACCCATACCGCCCGGCACACCGGCAGACAAGAAACATTTTTTTTGATGTTTCTACAATATGTGCTAACTTTGCATATACTTTCGGCACGGAGAAGCAAACTCCCCATGCCGACAGGCAATCCCATAAATAACAAGGAGAACAAAAGCCATTAATTGAGGCGATTCTTATTCTATATTATAGCGGCGATGGCGGCAATCGGCATCGCCTACTCGCAAAGCCCTGACCCGCAGACACCGGCCTCCCGGCGCACACGGGACTCCGACTCTGTCTCCACGACGGTGCCCGACTCTTCACGTCCGTCGGGAATCGACCTGCTGAGAGGACGCCGTCCCCTCGGCCAGGACTCTGTCACCGCCGACTCCATACCCGCCGACACCACCCGGACACGACTCTCCAGAATCAACCGCAGCAAGGTCGACATCGAATCCACGGTGACGTTCAATGCCAAAGACTCGCTGGTGCTCAGCGGTCTCGAAAGGGCGTTCCTATATGGCGACGGAACCGTCGAATACCAGGATTTCAAGGTGAACTCCGCAAAAATCGAGATGGACCTCGATTCGAGCACCGTCCACGCCACGGGTATGCCGGATTCCGTCGGAGAACTGACGGACACTCCGGTGTTCCAGGACAAATCGGGCGAGTATGAGTCCAAAACCATGAAGTACAACTTCAAGACCCAGCGGGGATACATCACCGAAGTAATCACCGAGCAGCAGGACGGATACCTCACCGGAGGAAAGGCCAAGCGCACCGAGGACGGAGCCTTCTACGTAGAAGACGGCAAATACACCACCTGCGAAGACCATGAACATCCACATTTCTATTTCCAGCTGACCAAAGCCAAGGTAAGACCCAAAAAGGATGTCGTGACCGGACCGGGATACATGGTGCTCGCCGACGTTCCACTCCCCCTCGCCCTCCCCTTCGGCTATTTCCCGTTTTCCGAAAAATACTCGAGCGGAATAATATTCCCCACTTTCGGCGACGATTTCAACCGCGGATTCTATCTTCGCGACGGAGGTTACTACTTCGCCATCAACGACAATCTCGATCTCGCCCTGCGCGGCGAAATCTACACCAAGGGGAGCTGGGGACTCTCGGGACACCTCAACTATGTGAAACGCTATAAGTTCCGCGGCGCGTTCGACATCTCCTTCCTGAACACCGTGACCGGCGACAAAGGAACCCCGGACTACAACAGCATGCGCAACTTCCAGGTGGTGTGGAGCCACTCGCAGGACGCCAAGGCAAACCCCAACCTGAACTTCTCCGCATCGGTCAATTTCGCAACCTCCGGATACTCGCGCAACGACCTCAATTCATATTATAACCAGAATTTTACAGAAAACACCAAATCATCCACCGTCAACCTCACCTACCGGTTTCCGGGTACGAAATGGAGTCTCTCGGCCACAGCCAACATAACCCAGAGGACACAGGACTCAACCCTGCAGGTGTCATTCCCCAACATCAACGTCACCATGTCGCAGACCGCGCCTTTCAAACGGAAAAGGGCGGCCGGCGCCGAACGATGGTACGAGAAAATCAAACTCTCCTACTCCGGACAGTTCCAGAACTCCCTGACATCGGGGCAGGATGAATTTTTCAAGAAAAGCCTCATCAAGGACTGGCGCAACGGCATGAAGCACTCCGTGCCCGTCAGCGCCACATTCTCCCTCTTCAAATATCTCAACGTATCGCCCTCCATATCTCTGAACGACAGGATGTACACATCCAAGATACGCCGGCAGTGGGACACGCAGGCCTCACGCGAAGTCCAGGACACCACCTACGGATTCTACAATATTTTCGACTTCAACCTCTCCATGGGATTCGACACGAAAGTCTACGGATTCTGGAAGCCGATGAAGTTTCTCGGCGACAAGGTCGAGATGATCCGGCACGTCCTTACCCCGACAGTATCGTTCAACTGGCAACCCGACTTCGGGATGCCGGGATGGGGAATCTATGACCATTACACCTACATCGACGCCCAGGGCCACGAGCAACGGCGCGACTATTCGTTCTTCAACCACGGAATCTTCGGAGTGCCCGGGCGCGGACGGCAGGGTGCCGTCTCCGTCAACCTGGCCAACAACCTCGAGATGAAAGTCAAGAGCGACAAGGATTCGACCGGTGTCAGGAAGATCTCGCTCATCGAGAACCTGTCTCTGTCGCAGAGCTACAATTTCGCCGCCGACTCGCTCAGGCTCTCCCCCCTCCAGCTCAACGTGATGCTGCGCATCGTCAAGAACTTCAACCTGAACTTCAATACCACCTGGGATCCCTACTCATACCGCCTGAACGAGACCGGTACACCGGTACAGGTGGACCGCTACTGCTGGCAGGACGGCCGCTTCCTCCAACTGTCGTCGTTCGGCACAAGTTTCTCATACACTTTCAACAACGACACCTTCCGGCGTAAAAAAGATAACGGGGAGGACCGGCGCGGAAACAATGACACGGACGGAGAGGATGACGACGAACCGACGGAACATGAGAGCTTCGCCGACATGGCCAGCGAAAAAAGGCGACGCCGGCGGGGAGAGGATTCCGGAACAAGCGACGCTGACGGCTACGCCAAATGGAACTTTCCCTGGAGCGTGTCGGTAAACTATTCGGTGAGCTACGGTTACGGCGATTTCAACTATGAGAAGATGCGCTGGAACGGACGCTGGAATCAGAACCTGTCCATAAGCGGCAACGTGCGCCCCACAAAAAACTGGAATTTCTCGTTCTCAGCCTCATACGATTTCCAGGCCCACAAAATCGCATACATGAACTGCTCCATCTCGCGCGATCTGCACTGCTTCACCATGTCGGCGTCGTTCGTGCCCGTCGGCCCCTACAAATCCTACAATTTCCATATAGCGGTGAAATCATCGCTGCTGAAGGACCTCAAATACGACCAGCGCTCGCAGACCAACAACGGCGTACAATGGTATTGAAATTTATCACCATAAACAGCCGCTAATTCAAAAAAAAATATTAACTTTGTAAAAATTTGGCAGATGACGACTTCCAACGGCAGCCAAGCGCTATTGAACACCCTTGAAATACTGAAAGGGAAAATCGATTCGCTCGTCGCGCGGAATGAAAGTCTCCTCCTCCGGAACAGTTCTCTTGAAGAGGAGAACCGAGACCTCCGGAAAAAGACGGAGGAAGCTTACGCCGAACGCGACCGCGCCCGTCTCGACGCCGAGTTTCTTGCGGTTTCGCACAAACTCGCCAATGACGCCGACGACCTCGTTGCCGCCCGTCGCCATATCGCCGGATTAATCCGCAACATCGACCGTTGCCTTGAGATTCTCAAGGAATGAAAAGGAGGAAGATGAACGACTCGGAAAATATCAAAATGAACCTCAATATAGGCGGCCAGCGGATAGTGCAGACCGTCCCGTTCCGGAATCAGGACTTCGTGAGAGACGTCGAGAAGGAAGTGGATAATCTCTACTCCAAATGGCGCAAGGAATTCCACTCGAAGACCGACCGTGAAATCCTCGCAATGGTGGCTTACCGGTTTGCCTCCTTCTACTGCGAATTAAAGGATCAGTACGCAAAAGCCGCGGCACTCGCCGACGAGTGCATTCTGGCAGCGGAGCCTGACCACGGCTCCTGATTTTTCCATACAGCACCTCGTTTCAATCTTTTTCATTCCTTCGGCACCGACAGGACCGGATCCGTGTTGTCATGCTTTCATCACGAAAGCCTAACCATGTCAAATAATTATCATTATAAAAAAACTTATATCAGATATGACAGCAATTTGGATCATAATCGCAGTGGCCGCCCTCGCCATCGGCTATGTGGTGGCCACAGTGACCAGCAAACGTAACGCCGGCTCCCGCGCCAACCTCATCATAGAGGAAGCCAACCGCGAGGCTGGCGTGATAAAAGAGAACAAGCTCCTCAAGGCTAAAGAGGAGGAAATGAAGATTATCAATGACGCGGAGCGCACCGCCAACCAGCGGATGCAGAAAGTCCAGACCGCCGAGGCCCGCGCCAAACAGCGCGAGATACAGCTCAACCAGATTCAGAACGACAACAACCGCCGCAAGAAGGAGCTTGACAACCTCCGCAACAATCTCGACAACCGCGAGCAGCTGCTTGAAAGCCGCAGCGCCGAGCTGGAGCAGATGCAACGCCAGGCCCAGGAGGAACTCGTGAGAATCTCCGGCCTATCCGCAGATGAAGCACGCGAGAAGCTGGTGGAAAGTCTCAAGGACGAGGCCAAGACAGCCGCCGCCGGTTATATCAACGACATTATGGACGAGGCCAAGATGACCGCCAACAAGGAGGCCAAGCGCATCGTGATCCAGAGCATCCAGCGCGTGGCTACGGAAACCGCCGTGGAAAACTCGGTAACAGTGTTCCATATCGACAACGATGAGATCAAAGGCCGAATCATCGGTCGCGAAGGCCGCAACATCCGTGCCCTCGAAGCCGCCACCGGAATCGAAATCATCGTCGACGACACCCCGGAGGCTATCGTGCTTTCCGGCTTCGATCCCGTGCGCCGAGAAATAGCGAGGCTCGCCCTGCACCAGCTCGTGGTGGACGGACGCATCCATCCCGCACGTATCGAGGAAGTGGTGGCAAAGGTCCGAAAACAGGTGGAGGAAGAAATCATCGAGACAGGCAAACGAACCACCATCGACCTCGGTATCCACGGGCTGCACCCTGAACTTATCCGCATGGTCGGCAAGATGAAATACCGTTCAAGCTACGGCCAGAACCTGCTGCAGCACTCGCGTGAAACAGCCAACCTCTGCGCGGTCATGGCCTCCGAACTCGGTCTCAACCCCAAGAAGGCCCGCCGCGCCGGTCTGCTACACGACATAGGCAAAGTGCCTGATGACGAACCGGAACTCCCCCACGCGCTGCTCGGCATGAAACTCGCAGAAAAGTTCAAGGAAAAACCCGACATCTGCAACGCCATCGGCGCCCATCACGACGAGGTGGAGCAGACTTCGCTTCTCGCCCCCATCGTGCAGGTATGCGACGCCATCTCGGGCGCACGCCCCGGCGCACGCCGCGAGATTGTCGAGGCATACATCAAGCGGCTCAACGATCTCGAGCAACTTGCCCTTTCATATCCCGGAGTGCTCAAGACATACGCCATCCAGGCAGGCCGCGAACTTCGCGTAATAGTCGGCGCGGACAAGATCACCGACGAAGAGACAGAGAAGCTCTCCGCGGAAATCGCCAAGAAAATCCAGGATGAGCTCACATATCCCGGACAGGTGAAGATAACCGTAATCCGCGAAACCCGCTCGATCAGCTTCGCAAAATAAGGGGAAGCCGTGGACGCAGACATCAGAAAGAAATATTCCGACAGCGGCGACCCGCGCGGGAAACTCCTCGCCACCAACTGGCTTGAGGGGATTTCCGACAGTTCGGACCACGATACGGTGGAGGTGACGTTCAAGAACACCCGCAACGGATTCTTTGTCAACTCCTCCGGCCTTCCGCTCAAAATCGGTGACATTGTCGCTGTCGAGGCCTCACCGGGCCATGACATCGGCCGCGTGAGCATGGTCGGAAGGCTCGTATCCCTCCAGATGAAAAAAGCCGGCATAAAACCGGAAACTGAACTGAAACGCGTTTTCCGGCTTGCCACCCAGCAGGATCTCGAGAAATACAACGCAGCCCGCGCCAAGGAACACGACACAATGATCCGGACCCGGAAAATAGCCGAGGAACTGGACCTGAACATGAAGATAGGCGACGTGGAGTATCAGGGCGACGGAGGAAAAGCCATATTCTATTATATAGCCGACGAACGCGTGGACTTCCGCAAACTCATCCGCATCCTTGCCGACACGTTCAAGGTGCGGGTGGAGATGAAGCAGATCGGCGCCCGGCAGGAAGCCGGCAGAATCGGCGGCATAGGTCCTTGCGGGCGACCGCTGTGCTGCGCGTCGTGGATGACTCATTTCGTCTCGGTCGGTACCGGAGCGGCAAGGATCCAGGACCTCTCCATGAATCCGCAGAAACTCGCCGGCCAATGCGCCAAACTCAAATGCTGCCTTAATTTCGAGACCGATATCTATGCCGAAGCCCAGAAACAGCTTCCGCCGAAGGATGTGCAGCTCGAGACAAAGGATAATCTGTACTATTTCTTCAAGGCCGACATCCTCGCCCGGACCGTGACATATTCCACCGGCCGCAAGATTCCGGCAAACCTCGTCACCATCGATGCAGACAGGGCGTTCGAGGTGATGGCGCTCAACAAGCAGGGCGTCAAGCCCGACGATCTCTCCCCGGGATCGAAAGAAGAGGAGCGTCCCGCAGAATATGTGGATCTCGTGGAGCAGGAAAGCCTCACACGTTTCGACAAATCCAAAAGAAAGAAAAAGAAAAAACAGCAGCCGCAGCATAAGCCGGAGGGAAAGAAACAGCAGCCACACCCCAAGGCTGACGGCCAGGATAAAAAGAACCGGCGAAAACCAAAAAGGAGACCTCCAAAGCAGGGATAATGACAAACCGACGGCACCGCATATTTTTTGTATGGTTCTGCGGCATCCTGACAATGCTCACGCTGGCAGCCGGACTCGGCTCCTGCCGGGAGGCGGGCGGCACAGTGTGGTCTCAGTTCAGTAATGTAGGTCCGGAGGGACTTGAGCCGCAAATGCCACAAACGTTCCGGGTTGAACCTGCGGATTCTGCGGCGGCACGCCAGCTGCGACACCGCGTCGTGCTTCACGCCCGCTATCCGCGGAGACTGGCTCTTCGCCCGTTCCGGCTCCTTGTGACCGCAGAATGCGATACCGGCACTTTCTTTGCTGACACCGTCACAGTCCGTCCCGGCACCTCCTGCATATCTTCGTCCGGCAAAGGGTCACTCGGAGTTCTCGAGACAGCCGATACGGTCACCGAAAATATCAGTCTTCCTCCTGGATGGACCGATTTCTCGGTATCGTCACTCTCTCCGGCCGCCGACACCAAAGGACTCTCTTCGATAGGTCTTTCGCTGGAGCGTATGTAAATAAAAAAATAAAGTAACCTGATAGAAAATAATCTGACATGCATTTCCCTCTTCTTCTTCCGGAATCAGAAACAGAGTTGAATCTCCGCGTGAAAAAAGCGCGCGAAGCCATGCAGACCCACGGACTGGAGGCCATGCTTCTCGTTTCATCGGCCAACATGCTCTATTTCGCCGGCGGCATATTCAACGGCTACATCTGGCTCTCTCTGACGGACGGCCCGATATTCTTCATTGTGCCCCCGCTGAAGACCGAAAGCCAGCTCTGCCGAAGCATCCGTAAGCCGGAACAGATTCCGTCTATACTTGCCTCCGATGGTATGAATATACCGGCCAGAATCGGCCTCGAGTTCGAAGACCTGCTTTACTCGGAGATCAGGCGTCTGTCCGGGATCTTCCCCGATGCCGAGCCAGGCGACGCGTCGGCGGTCATGCGTGACTGCCGCGCCGTAAAGACCCCTTGCGAGCTGGAAATAATGCGGGAGGACGGACGCAGACAGGCTGCCGTCTATTCACGCATTCCCCGTTGCTACAAAGAAGGGATGACGGATCTGGAGTTCCAGATCGAGATCGAGCATGTTCTGCGCCGCGAAGGTTGCCTCGGATTCCCGAGAGTGGCCGGACGGCGAATGGAGATAAATCTCGGCTCGGTGCTCGCTGGAGATAATGCCGATGAGCCCTCGCCATACGACTTCTCGATGGGTGGCACCGGCGCCGACCCGTCGCTGCCTGTCGGTGCGTCAGGAAACATAATGCGCCCCGGCACAGCGGTGATGGTCGACATGAACGGGGGGTTCAACGGATATCAGACCGACATGACACGCGTATGGAGCATCGGGACCCTCCCGCAGATCGCCTACGACGCTCACCGGTGCTCCTGTGATATCCTGCGGGACCTTGAAAAATTCGCCACACCCGGAACTGAGATCGGAGAACTGTACCGGCGCGCGTGCCGCCTTGCGGAAGATGCCGGAATGAAAGAGTATTTCATGGGTCACAACCATCAGGTGAAGTTCATAGGCCACGGCGTGGGCATCCAGCTCAACGAGATTCCTGTGGTCATGGAGCGCAACCGCGGTCCGCTGGCAGAAAACATGACAATCGCTCTCGAACCGAAATTCGTGCTTCCCGGCATAGGGGCGGTCGGTGTGGAAAACACTTACATAGTGACCCCCGGAGGACTTGAGAACATCACACCTCTGGACGAAGAAATCCACGAACTTTAAAACCGTAAGAAGACTTTCACCAACTGTAAAATGAATTTAGCTTCCAGTCTGGAGCATCCCGTGTTCCGGCACATAGGCCGGGTAGCCGACGAGATGGGCCGCGAGGTCTATGTGGTCGGAGGTTATGTGCGCGACATATTTCTCGACCGTCCCTCGGTCGACATCGACTTCGTAACGGTAGGGAGCGGAATCGAACTCGCCTCGGCCGTGGCCGAAAGCCTCGGCCGCTCCAAACATCTGACAGTATATGCCAGCTACGGCACCGCTCAGGTACGGCACGGCGACCTTGAACTTGAATTTGTGGGCGCCCGCCGCGAATCCTATTCGCGGGAGAGCCGCAACCCTATAGTGGAGGACGGGACACTCGAGGACGATCAGAACAGGCGCGACTTCACCATCAACGCCATGGCCATCTGTCTAAACGAGGGAAGATTCGGAGAACTCGTGGACCCCTTCGGCGGAATCGCCGACATCGAGGCGCGCACAATACGCACTCCCCTCGATCCTGACATCACTTTCTCCGACGACCCCCTCAGGATGATGCGCGCGATACGCTTCGCAACCCAACTCGGATTCAAGATTCATCCGGAAACATTCCAGGCGATCTCGCGGAACAGCGGCCGGATGGGAATCATCACCAAAGAACGCATCAACGATGAGCTCTCGAAGATAATCCGCGCCCCGCGCCCCTCGGATGGCTTCAAGCTGCTCGACCGCTCCGGGCTGCTCGAAATAATTTTCCCATCTCTTGCCAAGCTTAAAGGAGTGGCGATCCAGGACGGCAAGGGGCATAAGGACAATTTCAACCATACCCTTCAGGTGCTCGACAACGTGGCCGCGAAAAGCGACAACGAGTGGCTCCGCTGGGCCACTTTGCTCCACGACATAGGAAAACCCTCCACCAAGCGCTACGACGAGCGTCTGGGATGGACATTCCATAACCACAATTACGTAGGAGAAAAGATGATACCCGGCATTTTCCGCCAGATGAAACTTCCGATGAACGAGAAGATGAAGTATGTGGCTAAAATCGTGGGACTGCACATGCGCCCGCAATCGGTGGGTGAAAGCGGCGTGTCGGATTCCGGCGTGCGCAGACTCATCACTGATGCCGGTCCGGATCTGGAAGACCTCATGACACTCGCGGAGGCCGACATCACATCGAAGAATCCGGCCAAGGTGCGCCGTCAGCTCGAAGGATTCTCCCGCCTGCGCGAACGCATGGCCCAGATCAACGACGCCGATGAGCTGCGCAACTGGAAAAACCCCGTCAACGGCGACGAACTGATGGAGCACTTCGGACTCCCTGCCGGCCGCTGGATCCAGGGCATCAAGGAAGCCGTCAAGGAAGCCGTGATGGAAGGCACCATCCCCTACGACCACGACTCAGCGTGGAAATACGCCCTCTCCATAGCCGGAGAATACATCGGAAACGAAAAATCGTGACACACGTGAAACTTACGAGGCTATCTGATTTCCTAAATTTTATTCGAAAATTTTATTAAACAGCTTCTTAATTTCATATTGTATTTTGTCATGTCGCGATAATTTATTAATTTTGCGAGCCGATTATATCCAAAGTAAAGGCCCATGGAGTCCGCACACGTCAGTTTTGGCCGACTGACAAGCTGATTCCCAGGGCGATGATAATTTAAAACCAACAAATAAAGTGGATACTTTAAGCTACAAGACAATATCAGCCACCCCCGCTACAATCGAGAAGAAATGGGTGGTGATTGACGCTACCGACCAGGTGCTCGGCCGTCTCTGCTCGAAGGTGGCATTGATCCTTCGCGGCAAAAACAAACCTGACTACACACCCAATCTCGATTGCGGTGACAACGTGATCGTGATCAACGCCGACAAAGTGATTCTCAACGGCGACAAGATGAACAAGCGCGAATATCTCCGCTACACGGGCTATCCCGGCGGCCAGCGCTCTTTCACTCCCGCCGACCTCATGAAGAAATCTTACGGCGTGACCGTCAAGGGCAAGCACCCCCTCTTCATCAAGGTGGTAAAAGGCATGCTCCCCAAGACAAAGCTCGGCGCGGCCCAGCTCACCAACCTCCATGTCTTCAACGGAGGCGAGCATCCTTTCGCCGACAAGAATCCTGTAGTTTTGGACATCAATAAAATGAAATAAAGAAGATGGAAAAAGTAAATGCAATTGGTCGCCGCAAGGCAGCAGTGGCCCGCGTATATCTCACCGAGGGCACAGGCAACATCACAATCGACAAACGTCCGCTCGACGTTTACTTCCCCTCTTCGATCCTTCAGTACGTGGTGAAACAGCCGCTTCTAACACTTGACGCAGCCGAGAAGTACGACATCGTGGCACACCTCGACGGAGGCGGCTACAAAGGCCAGGCCGAGGCACTGCGTCTCGCCATCGCCCGCGCTCTCGTCAAGGTTGACCCCGAAGACAAGGCGGCTCTCCGCAAGGAAGGCTTCATGACCCGCGACGCCCGCGAGGTGGAACGCAAGAAACCGGGACGCCCCAAAGCCCGCAAGCGCTTCCAGTTCTCCAAACGTTAACCGGAATCCTTCCCCTACATTTGCGAATTTTGCGCTCAGCGCATCGTGTTTAGTATCTAAATTGCAGAGATGGACACGTTCCCTACTCCGCAATTGCGGACGGCGGATTCCGCCGCTGTCCGGCCAAATCAAAGAACGTAAACAATTTCAAGAAAAGAATGGCAACACCCACATTCGACCAGCTCCTCACCGCAGGATGCCACTTCGGTCACCTCAAACGCAAATGGAACCCCGCGATGGCTCCCTACATCTTCATGGAGCGCAACGGTATCCACATCATCGACTTATATAAGACGGCAGCCAAGATCGAGGAGGCTTCCAACGCTCTGCGCCAGATCGCCAAGAGCGGCAAGAAAGTACTCTTCGTGGCTACAAAGAAACAGGCCAAAGAAGCTATCGCCAACAAAGCGGCCGCAATCAACATGCCCTACGTGATTGAGCGCTGGCCCGGCGGTATGCTCACCAACTTCCCCACCATCCGCAAGGCAGTGAAGAAAATGTCGGCCATCGAAAAGATGGAGAAAGACGGCACCTTCGACAACCTCTCCAAGCGCGAGAAACTTCAGATCAAGCGTCAGCACGACAAGCTGGTGAAGAACCTCGGTTCCATCGCCGACCTCGGCCGTCTGCCGAGCGCGCTGTTCGTGGTCGACGTGATGAAGGAGCATATCGCGGTGGCTGAGGCAAAACGCCTCGGAATCCCCGTGTTCGCAATCGTCGACACCAACTCCAACCCCGCCGACGTAGACTTCGTGATTCCCGCCAACGATGACGCATCCACATCCATCGATGTGATTCTTGATGCTGTCTGCTCCGCGATGGCTGAAGGTCTCGAAGAGCGCAAGGTAGAGAAAATCGACGCTCCCGAGGATAAGGAAGGCGACGCCGAGGAGGCCTCCGCACCCGGCAAGCGCCGTCGCGTGCGCCGCAACGAAGCTCCCGCAGCCGAGAAAGCCGAGGCTCCGGCAGCAGAAACCGCCGAGGAAGTTAAGGACGCTGAGTAATAGACCCTACTCCGGGCGCGACTTCCCAGCCGCGCCCATTTTTTTATTTAAGCAATTTTAATACCATATTCAAATGGCTGTAAGCATAGAAGATATCAAAAAACTGCGCCACATGACCGGCGCAGGAATGATGGATTGCAAGAACGCCCTCGCCGAAACTGACGGCGATATCCAGGCTGCAATCGAAATTATCCGCAAGAAAGGACAGGCTGTGGCAGCGAAACGCGAAGACCGTAACGCCGCCGAGGGCTGTGTGTTCGCAGGCTCATGCGGCAACTTCGCCGCTATCGCTACCCTCAAATGCGAAACCGACTTCGTCGCCAAAAATGACTCCTTCCGCGCACTCGCCAAGAAAATCCTCGAACTCGCCCTCAACGCAAAGGTAAAGAGCCTTGACGAACTCAAGGGTCTTGACTTCGACGGACGCACAGTGGCTGACCATATCACCGACGAGATCGGAAAAACCGGTGAGAAAATGGAACTCGGCGACTACGAATGGATCGAGGCCCCCTCTGTGGCTTCCTACAACCACTTCAACGACAAGCTCGCCGCTATCGCAGGCTTCAATCTCGAAGGAGTAGATGCTCAGGTGGGCCGCGAGGTATGCATGCAGATCGCCTCGATGAACCCCGTGGCTGTAAGCCGCGAGAACGTCGCTCAGGAGACCATCGACCAGGAGATCAGCGTCGCTGTGGAGAAGACCAAGCAGGAGCAGATTGTCAAGGCTCAGGAAGCCGCCCTCAAGAAGGCCGGTCTGAATCCCAACCACTTCGACTCCGAGGACCACATCGAAAGCAACATCACCAAGGGCTGGATCACTCCCGAGGAGGCAGAGAAGGGGCGCCAGATCATGAGAGAAGCCGGCGAAGCCAAGGCTTCCAACCTCCCCGAGGCCATGATCCAGAACATCGCCAACGGCCGTCTCAATAAATTCTTCAAAGAGAACTGCCTTCTCGAGCAGGCGTACGTTCAGGATGCAAAGATCACTGTAGGCCAGTTCCTGGACAACACCACCAAGGGACTTGTAGTGGTGGACTTCAAGCGCGTAAACCTCAACGAGGACTAATCAAACCATAGTCCCCTCATCCGGGACAGAAAGTTTCGGGGTCTGCGTCTCCGGCAAAATGCCGATGACGCAGACCCCGACTGTTTAATAACCGAACCCGGAAGCAGGAATCCGGAGGAGACTGACGGAATCAGCGGAGAGGAATGGTGGGGTTGATCAGGAAAACTTTCTCTGTGGCGCGGGTCAGGGCGGTATAAAGCCAGCGATAGAAGTCGCCGGTGAAATTCTCCGGAGCAATGCCTCCCATGTCGATGTAGACATGGCGCCACTGTCCGCCCTGGGCCTTGTGACATGTAACGCAATAGGCATATTTCACCTGAAGCGCGTTATAGTACGGATCATCGAGGGCTACCGCCATCTTTTCCGACATGCTGCCCTCGGCCGAAGCCATGACATGGTTATAGAAGCGCTCCATCTCCTCTCGGGGAATCGACGGTCCCTCGCACACAAGACTACGGAGCATCACCTGCGCGCTGACCACCATACCGCCGGAGAGCTGAAGCTCCACTTCCGTGAAGTAGCGGCCGTAAACTTTCTGCGACCGCCCCACCCATGTTACAAGAGCTGTATCGCCGTTGGCAATCAGCGGACTGTGCTTCGCCGCCTTGTTGGCCTTCATCCAGTAGTAGTCATTCCTGGCCACGATCAGGCGGTCTCCTCGCTGAATGGGATCCTCGGCATACATCACCATCCGGCGGATGGCCCGGTTGAAATTGCTGGCACGCCTGTTGGACCGTGTCACTATTATTGTATCCTCCTCCCCGACCGCCGCATAACTGTCGGCAAGGACTTCGGCAAGTTCCACCGACGATATCGCCGCGATTTCCGGGAATCCCGTCACATCGAGAGCCGCCGGCAATCCCGGCACGGAATTGAAGAGGAGCTGTCGGACGATAGTGGCATTATGGACGATTCCGCTGTCGGCAGCCTGACGGGCCGGGATATCAAGAGTGCCGCATATCGGATTAAGGCCGAGTCTGCGAAGACGCGCGGGGTTCATTGCCGTCGATTCAGTCTGTCCTACGGGAGGAAGCTGGGCCTCGTCGCCGACGAGCATCATCCTGCATCCGCGAGCCGAATAGATATAACGGACCACCTGCCTGAGAAGGCTTTCGCCACCCCCTTGAGAATCGGAAATAAGCGAAGCCTCGTCAATTATGAAAAGAGTGTCGGCGTGTTCATTTTTCGCAAGATACCACGACGCACCTGACGGATCGGAAGAAAGCGGCCGGAAAATTTTGCGGTGAATGGTCGAGGCAGGGAATCCGGCCAGCGCCGACGCCACCTTGGCCGCCCTTCCGGTAGGAGCGAGGAGCACCACGGGCTTCCTGTGTTCGGCCAACGTCTTTATGAGAGCGCCCACAACGGAAGTCTTGCCCGTTCCGGCATATCCGTTCAGCACGAACACGTCGCGGTCCGCTCCATTTCCGACAAACGAACACATAGCCGCCACAAGAAGAGCCTGCTGCTCATTGGGAACAAACGGAAGATGCTTCAGAACATCCATAGCGAGCGAAACCATACACAATAACTTTTTTGAGAATTTGTCAGAAGGGCTGCCTGAGAGACGCAAAGCCAACTGATATTTAAAAAACATAAAATAGTCTAAAATATGACGCGGGATTGCGAAAAATTTAGTAATTTTGCAACTGAAACAAGGCAGAGAGAAACTGCGTGAGGCAGCGACGCCTTTAAGACACGGAGACAAAGTCTCATCAGGCATTAAATCATACATTGACTGGAAAAAGATCAAGAAAAACCCAATAATTCAAGAAAAATGAAGATTGAGAAAGTAATCGGTCGCGAGATACTCGACTCCCGCGGCAACCCTACAGTAGAAGTAGACGTGATTCTGGAAAGCGGCATCATGGGTCGCGCAGCCGTACCCTCAGGCGCCTCCACTGGCGAGAATGAGGCACTCGAGCTTCGCGACGGCGACAAGGGCCGCTATCTCGGCAAAGGAGTCCTCAAGGCAGTGACCAACGTGAACGGCCCGATCGCAGAGGCTCTCAAAGGCCACAGCGCGCTTGACCAGATCGGTGTGGACCAGATCATGCTCGACCTCGACGGCACCCCCACCAAGAGCAACCTCGGCGCCAACGCCATCCTCGGCGTGTCGCTCGCCACAGCAAAGGCTGCCGCCAACTATCTGGACATCCCTCTCTACCGCTATATCGGTGGATCAAACACTTATGTTCTTCCCGTCCCGATGATGAACATCATCAACGGCGGCGCACACTCCGACGCACCCATCTGCTTCCAGGAGTTCATGATCCGTCCGGTAGGCGCATGCTGCTTCCGCGAAGGTCTCCGCTGGGGAGCCGAGGTGTTCCACAGCCTCAAGAGCGTGCTCAAAGCCCGCGGCCTTTCCACTGCGGTAGGCGACGAGGGTGGATTCGCCCCCAAGCTTGAAGGCACCGAGGATGCACTCAACGTTATCATGGAAGCCATCCGCAAGGCCGGCTACGAACCCGGAAAGGATATCACCATCGGTCTCGACTGCGCCGCATCGGAGTTCTACCAGAATGGCGTGTACGACTACACCCAGCTCAAGAACGGCGCCGCCAAGGAGATCAACGGCAAGAAGCTCACCAGCGAGGAGCAGGCAAAATACCTTGAGGAGCTCATCACAAAATACCCCATCGACTCGATCGAGGACGGTATGGACGAGAATGACTGGGAAGGCTGGAAAATCCTCACAGACCTCATCGGCGACCGCTGCCAGCTCGTGGGTGACGACTTCTTCGTGACCAACGTGAAATACCTCGAAAAAGGAATCGCCAACGGCTGCGCCAACTCGATTCTCGTCAAGGTCAACCAGATCGGCTCGCTCACAGAGACTCTCCGCGCCGTAGAGATGGCTCAGCGCAACGGCTACACCGCAGTGATTTCACACCGCTCCGGCGAAACCGAGGATGCCACCATCGCCGACATCGCAGTAGCCACCAACGCCGGACAGATCAAGACCGGTTCCGCAAGCCGCTCCGACCGTATGGCCAAATACAACCAGCTTCTCCGCATTCAGGAAGAGCTCGGCAGCCGCGCTGTATACGGCTACAAGAAGATCAAAAAGGCATAATACCGCCCTTAATCGGGTTCCGGGAGGCACTTATTGCCTCCGTATTACAGATAAAAAAACCGAAAGTTGTGTTACTTTCGGTTTTTTTTCGTAAATTTGCGTCACAATGGCCCGATAAGAGCCGATGGATTCAATCAAGCCAATGAATTCAACAAACAGACAACAATAACATGGAAGAAGAAAAAGTATACACCACCGACACCGGACTGCCTGAAAACGCGTTCCGCGAACTTGCGGCCGACGAGGAATATGTCCCGGTGATGAAGCCAGCCCATGAGCAGCAGGAGATCACCCCCTATTCAGTGGGGATGGGGCTTCTGATGGCCATAGTTTTCAGCGCGGCGGCCGCCCACCTCTGAAAGTGGGCCAGGTTTTCGAGGCGGCGATTCCGATCGCGATCATAGCCGTCGGCCTCAGCAACGCGCTGAAGAAAAAGAACGCACTGGGCCAGAATGTGATAATCCAGTCGATAGGTTCCTGCTCGGGAGTGATTGTGGCCGGAGCCATCTTCACTCTGCCGGCGCTGTTCATCCTTCAGGGCACATACCCTGACATCGTGGTGGACTTCTACCAGATCTTCCTCAGTTCGCTCCTCGGAGGAATCCTCGGCATATTGTTCTTCATTCCGTTCCGGAAATATTTTGTAAAGGACATGCACGGCAAATACCCCTTCCCGGAGGCGACAGCCACGACGCAGGTGCTCATATCGGGCCAGCAGGCGGCCGCTTCC
>OFFO01000549.1_pt1 | contig 31577 bp, 22 predicted proteins | sample 1521441 | NCBI WGS metagenome assembly OFFO01 (sample SAMEA3504097, study PRJEB24116) | mouse gut metagenome | biome: mouse gut; feature: mouse-associated habitat; material: faeces | place: Denmark | collected 2011
TCACACGGCCTTGCACGGAACCCGATGCAAGGCCGTGTGATTTTTGTTTGTAACCCGTTATTCAAAGATGTATGAATAGTTTGAGAGAAGTTGCGTGAGCCGTGTGCCTTTACGTAATGGCGCGATGTTGACGCGGGCATCATCGTTTACGGTCAGGTTATAGCGGTTTGCATATCCTTTATCGAGGGCTTTCTCGATGCATTCGAAACCTTTTTCAGTTTCTCCAGCCTGTGCATACAGGCATGCTATGGTATAACTTACCGAGCCGTCGGTGTCGCGGTTGTCGCGGAGGGTTTCTTCCGCCCATTTCAATGCTTCAGCCTTTTTCCCTGCAAACAGGAGGGCGAAGCCGTGGAGTGATGCCGCACGTGAATTGTCGGATGCGATGTCGAGCATACGTTTGTAGATTTTCGAGGCGTCGCCCGATTTTTTCTGCCCGTCGGCCATTACCCATGCCCGCAGAAGGTAGTTCATAGGCGTTTCGGGATAATCCATTATCAGTTCGCCGAATATTGTAGAGGCATCATCATAGCGTCCGAGCGAATACAGGATGCGGCCTTTCCAGGCTTTTGCCGCATCTGATGCCGGAAGTTTTTCGATTGCGGCATCCACGGCTTTCAGGGCATCATCGTAACGGCCCTGAGCACGGCATATCTTTGCCAGTGTAAGCTGGTAATCGCCGTTTTCGTTGGTCATGCCTATCGCACGGTTTGCATTGTCTAATGCCTCGTCGAACCGGCATAGCGCGTATTGGCATTCGGCAAGCGACCCGTAAATCCCGGCGTAGTTATACATGTTTTCGTCGATTATTTTGTTATAATCGGCGATGGCCGAGGGGAAATGGTCGTGAGCCTGGGCTATGACACCACGGATGTAATAGAACATGCCCTGTTCAGGAGCCTGGTGCACGGCGTTGCTCAATGCGGTGACAACTGCGGGGTAATCCTCGTTGCTGATTTCGATAAGTTGCTGGAATGCCTTGGGGCTGTTGTCGATGCTTATCGACATAAGGAGATCCTCGACGGCGCCGGTGTTGTTGCCGAGCATTCGGCGCACCGAGCTTCGGCGCACATACACGTCGCTGTCGGCAGGCATCATTGCCACGGCATCGTCCATATATTCCGATGCTAGGCCGAGGTTGTTTTCCTTAACGGCGATACGGGCAAGCCCTGTGAGTGCTTCGGCACTTCGGGGGTTGTTTGACCTGATGCGGGTATAGTCGGCCTTGGCTGCGGCATAGTCGCCCAGTTCGTATTCGCAATTGGCTTTTTGGTAGAGAGCCATGAACGAAGTGGGGTCGAGCTTCAGTGCTTCGGTGAAATCGTTGAGAGCTTCCTGGGTTTTCCCGAGCATCTGGTAGATGTCGCCACGCAGTGATAGGCATTGGAACATGAAATCGGCATCGCCCTGTGGGGCATATTTGATTGCGCTGTCGATGTCGGATAGTGCGCGTAGATACTGGTTGAACTTGTAGTATTCGTTGGCACGGCGGAAATAGACGTCATAAGCCTGCGGGTTTGCCGTGATTTCCTGGTCGTAAACTTCCATCATGGCCTTGGTCATGGGGTCGTTCAACCCGTTTTGTGCAAATGCGCCCATGGCACATCCCCCGGCCAGTAAAATTGAAACGATTGTTTTCTTAATAGTCATAAATGTGAGAATAAACTTGTTGAAAGCTGTCGGAAATAGAAACAACATTCAGGTGTTATATGTTCAATGCCGACGGTTGCCCGGTCGCGTCGATTTATTGCAGGCCGGTTGTGGCGATGCTGTTGGTTGCGGCACGAATCAAAGTCAGGTGCGAGAGCAATCTGCCCATCTGGTCGAGCGGGAGCATGTTGGCACCGTCGCTTTTCGCTACCGAGGGGTTCTGATGGGTTTCGATGAATATGCCGTCGACCCCTACGGCGATGCCTGCCCTGGCAATGGTTTCAATCATGTCGGGGCGGCCGCCGGTAACTCCTGCCGTTTGATTCGGTTGCTGCAAAGAGTGCGTTACGTCGAGGATTACGGGGCATCCGTTTTTCTGCATTTCGGGAATCCCACGGTAATCGACGATAAGGTCCTGGTAACCGAACGTTGTGCCGCGTTCGGTGATTGCAACCTGCTGGTTGCCGGCATCGCGCACCTTCTGCACGGCGTGGCGCATGGCGTCGGGCGACAGGAACTGTCCTTTCTTGATGTTGACCATCTTGCCGGTTCTGGCAGCGGCCACCAACAGGTCGGTTTGACGGCAAAGGAATGCCGGGATTTGCAGGATGTCGACATATTCCGCAGCCATTTCAGCTTCCTCAGCGGTGTGTATGTCGGTCACTATAGGGATGTGGAATGTGTCGCGCACCTTCTTCAGTATCCCGAGAGCCTTAATGTCTCCTATGCCGGTAAATGAATCTATCCGTGAGCGGTTTGCTTTGCGGTAGCTGCCCTTGAAAACGTAGGGGATTCCGAGGGCCGAGGTCAGGGAAAGGACTCGTTCGGCAATGTCGAGCGCCATTTCCTCGCCTTCAATCACGCAAGGGCCTGCAAGCAGGAAGAAGTTGCCTGTCGGTGATGAGTTGATGTATTGGTTTATTGATTCGTAGTTCATTCGTTATGTGGATTATCCGTTTATTTGATTAATTATGTGGCATGTCTGGCATGCTGCCAGTGCGGCAGTTTCGGTTCGCAGGCGTGCATCGCCCAGCGACACGGCGATGAACCCGGCTTCGGTTGCCATCTCGATTTCCTCGGGGGAGAAATCCCCTTCAGGGCCGATGATTATAACCGTATCCACCCCTGCGCGGTATTCCTTTGAAAGCAGGCGTCGCGGCTGTGAATCATCGCAATGTGCAATGAATTTCTGCGGGAACCGCTCGGTGGCCTCGATAAAGCGTTTGAACGGGGTCATCGGGTTTACAACAGGGCAGGTGCCTTTCAGGCTTTGTTTCATTGCCGAAACAGCTATTTTTTCAATCCGTTCTGTCTTGATTTCCTTGCGTTCCGACCACCGGCACAGGAGCGGGGTGATTGATGTGACGCCGGTTTCGGTCAGTTTCTCGGTGAGCCACTCCATCCTGTCGAGATGTTTCGTAGGCGCTACCCCTATTGATATGTAGTTTGGCCAAAACGGAGGTAGGTCGATACGTTCCAATATCTCGACCGTAGCCCGTTTGTGATGGGCTTCAAGCAACCTGCATTTGAACCTGTGCCCCTTCCCGTCGATTACATCTATAACATCGCCTGACTCTTTACGCAACACTTTCACACAATGTTGCGACTCGCTTTCAGGCAGGGTGGACGATGTTTCGATGTCAGGGGCATAAAATTGTATCATATCGATGATTAAAGGGGTTGATGTCAGATTGTTTTGTCGTTTACGAATCCGTCGGGGTCTTCATTGAAGCCGGTTGACGGGATTTCCCGTCTGTTTTTCCCGGAGTTATTATCAGGGTTTTTAAATACCAGCATAAACAGCACTGCTACGACGAGTGCATATGCAGCGAAAACAATCCATGCCGATTCCCAGTCGCCTACGAGGACTCCGTTTTCCCAATGGCAGAAGTGATTGACCACTATGCCGGCTCCCAGGGTGCCGATTGTGGCTCCAAGCCCGTTGGTCATAAGCATGAACAGCCCTTGTGCCGACGCTTTGGTGGAAGGGTCGCATTCCTGGTCGACATAAAGCCCTCCCGATACGTTGAAAAAGTCGAATGCCACACCATAGACTATACATGACAGGAAAAACAGCGTCACACCGGGGAATGTCGGTGCCCCGATGCCGAAAAATCCGAACCGTAACACCCATGCCGACATGGCCACCAGCATGACAGTCTTAATCCCGAACCGTTTGAGGAAAAACGGGATGAGAAGTATGCAAAGAGCCTCGCTGACCTGCGATATAGAAACCAGCATCGTTGCATTGTTGGCTGCAAAGCTGTCGGCTATTTCGGGGAGCGGGCTGCTTTTGAAGCTGGTCAGGAACGGGCCTGCAAAACCATTGGTTATTTGCAGCGACATGCCTAGCAACATGGAGAATATGAAAAACAGCGCCATCCTCCGCTCTTTGAAAAGCTTGAATGCGTTCAGCCCTAACTGCTCTGAAAGCGACTGGCGCGGTTTGGTCACCAGCCTGCACTGTGGCAGTGTAAGGCAGTAGGCAAACAGGGATATGCTCAGGATACCTGATACAAGGAACTGGCGGTAGGTGTATTGGAATTTGAAATCGTTTTGAGCCAGGGTGAAGCCGAATGTCCCGTCCTCGAATGTGGCGCAGTTTACAAACCACATTGAAATGATGAAGCCCACGGTGCCGAGCACCCGGATTGGGGGAAAGTCTTTGACCGTATCCATCCCGTTGTCTTTCAGAATGGTGAACGCCGTTGTATTGGATAGGGCAAGTGTTGGCATATAGAATGCCACGCTGACGGTATATAAGGCTATGAATGTGGTTTTGTCGGGGCACTCGTTAGTCAGACCCATATAAAAAAGCGCCAGCATCGCTAGTCCGGCAACGAGATGGCATATGCCTAGCAGCCTTTGCGGCTGGATGAATTTGTCGGCGATTATACCCATCAGTGTGGGCATAAATATAGATACTATGCCCTGGATGGCATAAAACCATGCGATTTCTTCACCCATCCCGGCTTTACCGAGATAGTTGCCCATGCATGTCAGGTATGCCCCCCATACGGCGAACTCCAGGAAATTCATGGCCGAAAGGCGTATTTTCAAGCTATTCATGGTGTGGTAGTGTCAGTTTTTTATGGTTGTTTAATCTTTGTCGCCCCGCAGGGTTGTAAGGATGGCTTTGATTTTAGCTGCTTCCTCATATTCTTCGTTTTCAATGTGGCTGCGCATGATTCGCTCAAGTTCTTCGGGCGTTTTCCCGGCATACGGGTCGCTTTCGTCCGCATCGTTTCCGGGGGTGCCCGCTGTTGCGCCCTCCTCCTTGATTTCCATGATAAACCCTGTTTCCTCAAGGATTTCAGGGGTGGTGAAAATCGGGGTGCGTGTGCGCATGGCTATGGCTATGGCATCTGATGTGCGTGCATCGAGCATGACTTCGCGCCCGTTGCGGTCTTCGAATGTTAGTTCCGACGAGAATATCCCGTCCTCGAATTTATGTATGAAAACATCTTTCAGCTCTATGCCGTAGGCTTGTGCCAGGGAGGTAAAAAGGTCGTGAGTCATTGGCCTAGGGGGGATAATCCCTTCCATCTTTATGGCAATCGACTGGGCTTCGGCCGCCCCTACAACCACAGGAATGCGGTATGGGCCGTCGGTCTGTGCCAGAATCAAGGCATAGGCGCCTGCCTGGATCTGACTGTAGGAAATGCCGAGTACCCTTAGCCGTATCCTTTCGGGTTTACTGCTGTTATGTTCGTTTGATGCTGTCATTTACGTGTTGTTGATTGACTGTGGCAACCCACGTCTATATCACTATGTTACGTCCGGTGATTATGCCGCTTCCATAGCATATTCTGCTATCCCGGTCGTAGATAACCCCGAACTGTCCCGGGGCAATCCCCTGGATTTTATCGCGTGATTCCACAAGGTACTCGCTGTCGGTCAACCGGGTTATAAGAGCGGGGGTAAATCCCGGTGCATGGCGGTTTTTGAAGGTGATTTCAACCTTGTCGGCGCTGTCAGGCCATGGGTTGCCTGATATGAAATGCATTTCGTCGAGATGCACGGTGCGCCCGTATTGTTTTTCACAATCGTAGCCGTTACTTACGTATATAACATTGTCGTGCACATTTTTTTTCACCACATACCACGGGCCGCCACTCAGTCCGAGTCCCTTCCGTTGTCCTATGGTGTGGAACCAGTATCCGTTGTGTTCGCCGAGTTTACGCCCTGTTTCTATTTCCACAATCGGTCCTCGTTTTTCTCCGAGGTGGCGGCGTATGAAGTCGTTGTAGTTGATTTTTCCCAGGAAGCATATCCCCTGGCTGTCCTTGCGGTAGGCGTTAGGCATCCTGGTTTCGATAGCGATTTCGCGTACTCGTGATTTGGGGAGTTCCCCTATGGGGAACATAAGATGCCGTAATTGGTCGTAGGAAATCCGGGCCAGGAAATCAGTCTGGTCTTTTACCGGGTCGGCAGCAGTGGCAAGCCATACCTTCCCGTCGATGGTGCGGGTGGATGCATAATGCCCTGTGGCGGTCATGTCGAACTCATGCCCCCAACGTTGTTCGAAGAATCCGAATTTTATCATTTTGTTGCACATGATGTCGGGGTTGGGGGTAAGCCCTTCTTTGACAGTGCGCAATGCGTACTCCATCACGTTGTCCCAGTATTCCTGGTGGAGCGACACAATTTCGAACGGCAGGTTGAATTTCGCGGCAATATAGCGGCACATCTCGATGTCCTCCTCGGCCGAGCAATCACCCTCGTCGTTATCCATACCGATGCGGATATAGAAAAGGTGTAGGTCGTGTCCCTGTTCCAACAGGCGGTAGACGGCCACTGCACTGTCTACGCCACCGGAAATCAATACGGCTATTTTCATTGTCGATATAGGGGATTTATTGCGGTGTCATCTTGTTTCTGACAACACGGAATGCTTCGATAAGGTTGTCGATTGCAAATGTTTTGGAGAGGATTGAATGTTCGCCGTTGAGGTAATATATCACAGGCGGGTTGCGCATGTCGTAGATTTCGTCAACTTCGGGTGCCGCCCCAACAATCCATTTTTTATTGTATGTGGCGGTTTTGGCTTTCCATTCATCGTCAGGCTCGCCGGGATAAATGCTCATTACTTTTATAAGTCCGCGGTCAACCAGGTCGTTGAGGTTGAAATCGGCAGCCAGGCGCACACGGGCAAGTTCGCATTCGTCGCAGTCGGGGTTGTTGAAAAACAGAAGTACGTAGGCTCCTGCCGGCATGTCGCTTAGGCGGCCTTTCGTACCCTCGGGGGTGGTGTATTCGAAGTCGGGTGCAGTCATCCCGACCTGTGACCCGCCCAATGCCTTTGCCTGATATTCAAACCGTGATTTTTCGGCTTTTGAAATTTTGCGATTGTCGGCAACTGCCTGTGCGAATGGGAGATAGCATTCGTCGCATACGATTTGTGCCGTGTCGGAATAGAGTGCGCCTTCGGCCATCTCGGCAAGTGACAGGAGGTTGCGCGGTTTTTTCCCTACCTCTTTAATCAGCTTTTCAATAGCTGAATGGACCACGGCTGCATCTGCATAGGGCATGAATGTCACGAAATCGTTGAATGCGCCTTGCATTTTTAATTTCGAGGAAAAAGCCGATTTGAAGTTGCAGTGATTCCAGAAATTCTCCAAAAAGAAGTTGGAGCGATCGGTGAGTGTGGAGAGGTTGTCGGGAACCGTGGGATATGGGAAATAATGTCCTGTGGTTTCCTGGGCCGTGACATTATGGCAGGCTGCTACGGCGATTAGCGATAATATGACGTTTCTGATGGCTTTCATTATATGCCGGGTAAAAGGTTGTTGCAAAGCGTTCACGAAGCTGTGGAACAGCCTCGGCTGCTTCAATATGCAAAGTTAGCGAAAGGCGGCTTTATTCGCAAATCGGATTTGGCCTCACATGGTGGTGTGCGGAAAAAAACATTCTGGCATAAGGTTTGTTAATAGTGTATAAGTAAGTCATGAAAATTATTACGCATAAACCATATAACTAGGTCTGATATTATCTGCGGTATACTTTAAGGTAATATGAAATAATTTCCACGAATTACTTAACAACATGATATGTAAAACATACACGTAATATGAATTTCAACAGTTTCACTATCAAATCACAGGAGGCGATTCAGAAAGCCCTTGAATTCACAAGGGTTGCCGGTCAGCAGCAAATCGAGCCGTTGCACCTGCTTAAGGGTATTTTCTCAGAGGGAGAATCGCTGGTGAAGTTTATCTTCCAAAAGGTGGGTGCGAACATGGCTGCCGTTGTTTCGCAGACCGACCGTGAAATAGACATGCTGCCAAAGGTGTCGGGTGGTGAGCCTTACCTGAGCCGCACATCAAACGATGTTTTGCAGAAGTCGCTTGACATAGCCAAGAAGCAGGGCGACGAATATGTAACCCTCGAGGCAATGCTGATGGCCTTGTTCCAGATAAATTCGGCCGCATCGACCGTCCTCAAGGATGCAGGGCTGAATGAAAAAGAACTGCAAAGCGCTATCGATGAGTTGCGTAAGGGGAAGAAAGCTACCGATCAAAGTGCCGAGGAAACATATAATTCGCTTAACAAATATGCTATAAACCTCAATGAGCGTGCCCGTTCGGGCAAACTTGACCCCGTAATCGGGCGTGACGACGAAATAAGGCGCGTGCTGCAGATTCTCAGCCGCCGCACTAAAAACAACCCTATGCTGATTGGTGAGCCGGGTACTGGCAAGACAGCCATCGCCGAAGGGCTTGCACAGCGCATCGTGCGTGGCGACGTGCCTGAAAACCTCCGCTCCAAGCAGATTTTCTCGCTTGATATGGGTGCTTTGGTTGCCGGAGCCAAGTATAAGGGCGAATTCGAGGAACGTTTGAAAGCTATCGTCAACGAAGTGACCCAGAGCGACGGCGAAATCATCCTTTTCATCGATGAAATCCACACCCTGGTTGGTGCCGGTAAGGGTGAGGGTGCTATGGATGCCGCAAATATCCTTAAGCCTGCGTTGGCACGCGGTGAATTACGCAGCATCGGTGCCACCACACTCGACGAATATCAGAAATATTTTGAAAAGGATAAGGCTCTCGAACGCCGTTTCCAGAAGGTTATGGTCAATGAGCCTGACGAGATGAGTGCCATAGCGATTCTGCGAGGCTTGAAAGAGCGTTATGAAAACCACCACAAAGTCCGCATCCGTGACGAGGCGATTATTGCCGCCGTGCAGCTTTCGGAGCGTTATATCACCGACCGTTTCCTGCCCGACAAGGCAATCGACCTTGTTGACGAGGCCGCATCGAAACTGCGCCTTGAAATAGATTCGGTGCCGCAGGCCCTTGATGAGATTTCACGTATGATTGCACAGAAAGAAATCGAACGTGAGGCTATCAAGCGCGAGGGTGACAAGGCCAAAGTGCGCGACATAGAGAAAGACCTCGCACAGCTTCGCGAGGAAGAGAAGGAGTTCACGGCAAAATGGAAAGCAGAGAAAGAACTGATAAACAAAATCCAGCAGAACAAAATCGACATCGAGCAGCTGAATTTCGATGCCGAGAAGGCCGAACGTGAAGGGGATTATGCCAAAGTGGCCGAAATCCGCTACTCGAAGGTGCAGCAGAAAGAAGCCGAGAATGTGCAGATTCAGGAGCAGCTGAAATCGATGCAGGGTGAGAAAGCCCTTATAAAGGAGGAAGTTGATGCCGAGGATATTGCCGATGTCGTGTCGCGGTGGACGGGAATCCCTGTCAACAAGATGGTGCAAAGCGAGAAGGAGAAACTCCTGCATCTTGAAGAGGAGCTGCATGGGCGTGTGGTGGGGCAGGACGAGGCCATACGTGCTATTGCCGACGCTGTGCGCCGCAGCCGTGCCGGCCTTAACGACCCGCGCCGACCTATCGGTTCGTTCATATTCCTAGGCACGACCGGAGTGGGTAAGACGGAGCTTGCAAAGGCTTTGGCGGAATATCTTTTCGATGACGAGAATATGATGACCCGCATCGACATGAGCGAATACCAGGAGAAGCATGCCGTGTCGCGACTGGTCGGGGCGCCTCCGGGATATGTAGGTTACGACGAGGGTGGCCAGCTTACGGAAGCCGTGCGGCGCAAGCCCTATTCGGTGGTTTTGTTTGATGAAATCGAGAAAGCCCATCCTGATGTTTTCAACATCCTGTTGCAGGTGCTTGATGATGGTCGCCTGACCGATAACAAGGGGCGTATGGTCAATTTCAAGAACACCATAATCATCATGACCTCAAATATGGGGTCGGCGGTTATCCGTGACAATTTTGCCAAGATGACTTCCGATAATCATGACGAGGTTGTGGAGCAGACCAAGCAGCAGGTTCTCGACATGCTCAAACAGACCATCCGGCCTGAGTTCCTGAACCGAATCGACGAGACTATAATGTTTACGCCCCTTAATGAGGCCGAAATCGAGGAGATTGTGGGATTGCAGGTGAAAAGCGTTCAAAAAATGCTGTCGGCTAACGGTATAACGCTCGAAGTCACGCCTGCCGCGTTGAAATTCCTGGCCGAGGAGGGTTATGACCCCGAATTCGGCGCACGCCCTGTGAAACGTGTAATCCATAGATTGGTTCTTAACCGTTTGTCGAAGGATATCCTTGCGCAGACTGTCGACAAAGAGAAGCCTATTGTAATCGATGTCGAAAAAGACGATTTGGTTTTCAGGAATTAAGCTTCAGGGCATGCGAAGATGACAATGTGATGCATGCCGGATATTAAGAGATTGTCTAAAAAATTTTTCAAATGGATTATCTGCTGATTTTTAGGCTCTTTTTGGTAAATTTTTAGCTTTTAATCGGTCACGATGCCCGCATCGCTCCCTCTTCAAACTTCAAAATTTACTCAAAAACACCTCTAAAAATCTTTTGGAAAAAATTTTAGACAATCTCGAAATCAAAGTGACTATTTAACCGAAGCCGGGGCGCATGTCCACGCCCCGGCATTACCAAAATTCAAAGGGATATGAAGAAGTATTTTTATTATCTGCTGTTTTTACTGCCATTGACGTTTGTTGCGGTGGCTTGTGATGACGATGATAACGACATTCCGAACGTCGGCATACAGGCGACAATTTCGGGGGGTGTGTTTGAAGGTGACGAAATCTATGTTGCCCAAGGGGATGAGCTTGTTATAGACGCCCTGACCCTTATCAACAATACTGATAAAGAGGGCGCGCTCGGTGCTGTTTCCTATTATTGGGATCATTATCTCATCGGCACCAACCTTACCCAGCCTTTCGAGCTCAAGCTTGAGACAGCCGACCAGCCGGTAGGGCGTCACCTGCTCCAGGCCCAGATGCCTATCTATGTGGTTGACTATCCGATTTGCTGGGGCTATATCCAGTATTATGTCAATATCGTCGAGGCCCAGGACGACCTTCCCGACAGCGGTGGCGAAACCTCCAAGGTTGTCAGCGGAATTATCAAAGCCAAGGAATGAGAGTGCCTTGCCGGGTTGAATTAATATCGGCACGGTAAATTATGTGGCTGAATTACAGCGGGGTATTATGATGAATCATGATGCCCTGCTTATTTTGTCCCTTCCGGGAATAATAACAACTCGAAATTAACGTTATTAAATGGAAAAATCTATGCGGCACGGAGCGGCTTTTGTCAGCCTGTGCGGCAGTAGCGTGAAAGCATGTTGATGATAACGGCATCCTTTTGCGCCATGGTTTTTGTGCTTGTGTATAAAAAAGTGGTTTGAACCGATTGAATCACTTCAAAATAATGGCTTTATGCCCCCTGTTTCCTATGCGGATAACCTCATCTATAGTAACATACAAAACCGATGTCGCAGAGCTGCAAAAATGCCTTGCGTGCCTTTTGGGCGATTCGGTCGGCAAAGTGTATGTTTGCGACAATTCCCCCGATGATTCGTTGAAGGGGGTGTGCGAGTCTTATCCCGATGTGACCTATATCCATCTGCCTGAGAACCCCGGTTACGGCACCGCCCATAATGTGGCCATGCGCAAGGCGATGGAAGAGGGGAGTACCTATCACCTGGTCATCAATTCCGATGTGTGGTTCGATAAAGGGGTGATAGCCTCTATCGCGGCATTTATGGATGCCAACCCCGATGTAGGGCAGCTGGCACCGAAAATGCTTGCGCGTGATGGCAGCCTGCAATATTCAGCCCGTAAACTGCCTACCCCTTTTGAGGTGTTTACCAAGCGCTTTCTGCCTGAAAGTTTTTTCCGTAGCAGCCTTAACGATTACCTGTTGGCCGACTGGAACCATAACGCCGCGGTCGACGTGCCTTTCCATCAGGGAAGCTTTATGTTTTTCCGTGTGGCGGCATTGCATGAGGTGGGCTTGTTTGACGAGCGTTTTTTCATGTACACCGAGGATATCGACCTTTCAAGGCGTATGCATAAAAAATTCCGGACACTTTATTGGCCGGAAGTATCGGTGACGCATCTTCACCGTGCTGAAAGTTACACAAGTTTCCGGATGATGATGGTGCATATCACGAGTATGATACGTTACTTCAACAAGTGGGGATGGATTATCGACCGTGAGCGCAAGGAACTGAACAAGCGGTTGAAAGACGAGCTTGTGCGCCTCAAACAAAGATAACCCCCTTGCGGTGATGCCGCGCCGGTCTTTGTCAGGTGTCCCGGATTCCGGTATCTTTATTATTATATGTCGGTTGCGGGTGTGTTGCGTCCTGTTGTTATTGTTTTTCCGATAATTCTAGCCAGCGCATCTCCTTTTCGTCAAGAATGTCTGCCAGTTCGTTGTAGCGTCGTGATTTGGTCTCGATGTCGGTGATTGTCGCCCCGCTGTTGAATTCGGCTTCTAGTGCAGCGCGTTCGGCTGTGAGTGAGTCGATTTCGGCGGTCAGTTCTTCGAATTCCTTTCGTTCTTTAAACGTCATTTTGGCAGGCCGGTTGTCGGCCGGTTTGTGCCGTGTGTTGGTTTGTGCCGCTTTTTTCTGTTCTGCCGCGGCTTTTTCAGCCTCGTCGGTTTCCTGTTTCCATTTGCGGTAGTCGGTATAGTTGCCGGGAAAATCCTTTATCACGCCGTCACCTTCAAGCACGAACAGGTGGTCGACTATATTGTCGAGGAAATACCTGTCGTGGGATATGACGATTGCACATCCTTTGAAATTCGCCAGATATTCCTCGAGTATGCCGAGGGTTACGATGTCGAGATCGTTGGTCGGCTCGTCGAGAATCAGGAAGTTCGGCGATTTCATCAGCACCGATGCCAGGTATAGGCGGCTTCGTTCGCCTCCGCTGAGTTTTGCTATGAGTTTCTGCTGGTCGGCTGGTGTGAACAGGAACTGTTGCAGGAATTGCGACGGCGATAGCCGTTGCTGGCCGTCGTTAAGCACAATGTCCTCGGAGATTTCGGTTATGGCATCGATGACTTTCTTCGAAGGGTCGAACGAGATGCCGTCCTGGTTATAGTATCCGAATTTTACGGTTTCACCGATGTCCCATGTCCCGCTGTCGGACGGCTCGATTCCGAGCAGCATTTTGATGAATGTGGATTTACCTACGCCGTTGCGCCCGATTATGCCCACTTTCTCATAGCGTGAGAAGATGTAGCTGAAATCGTCAAGTATTCTCTTCTCGCCGAATTTCTTGCATATATGGGTGGCTTCGAAAATCTTCGAGCCGATATATGATGATTTTACCGACAGCTCCACATTGCGTTCGCGCAGGTCGACGGCTGCACGTTGTTTGAGGTCGTGGAAAGCATCGATGCGGTAGCGTGCCTTACCGGCGCGAGCCTGCGGCTGGCGGTTCATCCATTCCTGTTCGCGGCGCAGGGTGTTTTTCACCTTTGCGAGTTCCGAGGTCATGGCTTCGATGCGTTCGCGCCGGCGGCGCAGGTAGTTGGCGTAGTTCCCTTCGTGGATATATATTTGCGAGCGGTCTATTTCAATGATTTTGCTGCATACGCGGTCGAGGAAATAGCGGTCGTGTGTCACCATTAGGAGCGTTACCCTCGACCTTGAAAGGTAGTTTTCTAGCCATTCGATTGAATAGATGTCAAGGTGGTTGGTCGGTTCGTCGAGTATGATAAGCTGGGGGCTTTCAAGTATGATTTTTGCGAGTGCCACACGTTTTTTCTGCCCTCCTGAGAGCTGGCCTACGGGTTGTGTGAGGTCGGAAATGCCGAGTTGCGACAGCATTTGTTTGAGCCTGTCCTCATAATCCCACGCCTGGGCGGCGTCCATCAGTTCGCTGGCCGCTGTAATTGCCCTGGCATCGTTGCTTGACAGGGCATGTTCGTAGGTATCGATTGCCTCAGTTATTTTGCCATTGTCGGCAATGCAGGTTTCAAGCACGCTTTTATCGTTGTCAAGATTGGGAATCTGTTCTAAAAAGCCGGTCTTTAACCCGTTGCGGAACACGACAGAGCCGCTGTCATAGCCCTCTGTTCCGGCTATGCAGCGCAGCAGCGTGGTTTTACCCATGCCGTTTTTAGCGATAAGCCCTATCTTGTCACCCTCGTTTACCCCGAAGGTTACATCGGCGAACAGCACACGGTCGCCGTAGCTTTTGGTCAGATTTTCAATTTGCAGGAAACTTGCCATGTCCGATTTTTTGTAATGCGTTTGCAAAGGTAGTGATAATGCTATTTATCTCTATCCATTTCCGGTTTCTTTTTGATGGCCGGTTGAATGGATGAGTATGCGTATGTTTTGGATATGGTTGCCTGATTAAGCGTTATTGCGCATGGGCTGAAGTGGCTGATGGCTATGTCTGCGCTGGGTGAGCCGGAGCAAAGGGCATGGCGGTATATCCTCTCATAAATTATGGCAGTGTGAATATGGCAAAAATTTGCTGTTAAAATGATGAAGTTTCATTAATAATTAGTAATTTTGGCGGTGATTGATGGCCTATAGGCTTTCAGTCGGCCGTTGATTCGTGTCTAATAACCATGTGAAATATAACCCAAACTATTTTTATACCTAACCATGGCAGATAACAAAGAAAAACTGTTCACTCAGTTTCCGCCCGTGAGCTATGAAACATGGCGCGCGAAGGTGGATGCCGACCTCAAGGGTGTACCCTTTGAGAAAAAACTGGTGTGGCGCACTAACGAGGGCTTCGATGTCCAGCCGATGTACCAGCGTCAGGATATTGCAGAACTCAAGACCACGGATTCCCTTCCCGGTGAGTTCCCCTATGTGCGCGGAACCCGTGACAACAACCATTGGCTTACCCGTCAGGAGATTCTCGCCGCTGACCCCGCCGAGGCAAACAAAATTGCCCTCGACGTGCTTCAGAAGGGTGTGAATTCCTTGGGATTCAACCTGAAGGAACCGACCGAGGATGCTGTTGCAACAGTTCTCGGAGGCATCGACCTTGAAAAGGTTGAAATCAACTTCAACACCTGCCCCCGCAAGGCACTCGACCTTGCCCGTGCGCTGGTGGCATATATCAAGAAAAACGGCGCCGAAGAAAAATTCCACGGCTCCATTGACTATAACCCGTTCAAACGTGCTTTCCGTCACGGTTCGGCTGTTGACGCTGCCGCTGTGGCGGCCGATGCAAAGGAGCTGCTTGACATTGTGAAGGATGTTCCGGCTCTCCGTTGCCTTGCCGTTGATTCGGTTGTGTTCAACAACTCGGGTGCCTATATCTTCCAGGAATTGGGATATGCCCTCGCCTGGGGTGCCGAATGGCTCACATTGCTCACCGAAGCCGGTGTGGATGCCGTAACGGTGGGTTGCCGCGTGAAATTCAATATGGGTGTTTCATCCAATTATTTCATGGAACTGGCAAAATTCCGTGCTGCACGCATGATGTGGGCACAGATTGTGGAGCAATACAATCCCGAATGCAAGTGCGCATGCAAAATGATGGCACATGCCGTTACGTCGCGCTTCAACCAAACTATATATGACGCCCATGTGAACCTGCTCCGCAGCCAGACCGAGGCCATGTCGGCCGCATTGGCAGGCGTGGATTCGATTACCGTCACCCCGTTTGACGCGCCTTACAAAACCCCCGACGAATTCTCGGAACGCATAGCACGCAACCAGCAGCTCCTGCTTAAGGAGGAAAGCCATCTTGACAAGGTTGTAGACCCCGCAGGCGGTTCTTACTATGTGGAGACCCTTACCGTTTCCATCGCACAGGAGGCCTGGAAGCTGTTCCTCGGGGTAGAGGAGAAGGGTGGTTTCGTTGCATGTGTGAATGAAGGCGAAATCCAGGCAGCCGTGAATGCCTCGTCGGTAAAACGTCACCAGGATATGGCCCGCCGCAAGGAAATCCTTCTAGGAACCAACCAGTTCCCCAATTTCAACGAGTTCGCGGCAGAGAAAATCGAAAACGGAGGTTGCTGCTGTGCCAAGAAAGAGGGTGCGGCTGCTTCGTGTGGCTGCGCTTCGGAAGGTGATGCCGCCAAGGCTCTCCGCAGCGAGCGTCAGGCCAGCGATTTCGAGGCATTGCGACTGGCCACAGAACATGCCGCCAACCGTCCGAAAGTGTTCATGCTCACTATCGGAAACCTGGCCATGCGCCTTGCCCGTGCACAGTTCTCATCGAACTTCTTCGGTTGCGCAGGCTACGAGATTATCGACAATATCGGTTTCAAAACCGTGCAGGAAGGTCTCGACGCGGCTATGGAAAAGAATGCCGACATCGTTGTGCTTTGCTCATCCGACGATGAATACGCACAGTTCGCCCCCGAGGCATTCAAGTTGCTCGAAGGCCGTGCGGAATTCGTTGTTGCCGGTGCGCCCGCATGCACCGACGAGCTTAAGGCTCTCGGCATCGAGAACTTCATCCATGTGCGCAGCAATGTGCTCGAAACCCTTCAGCAGTTCAATCAGCGTCTTTTAAAGTAAGTCAGCCATGAAACCCGATTTCAAAAACATAAACATCATAGCCGACGCTTTCGGTGCGCCGGCAACTGCCCCTGCGGCAGCCGGTGAGGATTGGCTCACTCCTGAGCTGATTCCCGTCAAACCCGTATATACGAAAAACGACCTCGAAGGGATGGAGCATCTCGACTATGTTGCCGGTCTGCCCCCGTTCCTGCGCGGCCCATATAGCGGTATGTATGCAATCCGTCCCTGGACAATCCGCCAGTATGCCGGATTCTCTACCGCTGCCGAATCAAACGCGTTCTACCGCCGTAACCTGGCTTCCGGCCAGAAAGGGCTTTCGGTTGCATTCGACCTTGCCACACACCGTGGTTACGATGCCGACCACCAGCGTGTTGTAGGCGACGTAGGTAAGGCCGGTGTGTCGATTTGCTCGATCGAGGATATGAAGGTGCTTTTCGACGGTATCCCCTTGAACAAGATGTCGGTGTCGATGACCATGAACGGTGCCGTGCTTCCCGTGCTTGCTTTCTATATCAACGCGGGTCTCGAACAGGGTGCCAAGCTCGAAGAGATGGCCGGTACGATTCAGAACGACATCCTTAAGGAGTTCATGGTGCGTAACACCTATATCTATCCACCTGAATTCTCGATGCGTATTATCGCCGATATCTTCGAGTACACTTCGCAGAACATGCCTAAGTTCAACTCGATTTCGATTTCCGGCTACCATATGCAGGAGGCAGGTGCAACCTGCGACATCGAGCTGGCCTACACACTTGCCGACGGTCTGGAATACCTCCGCGCAGGTGTCAACGCCGGAATGGATATCGACACCTTCGCACCGCGCCTGTCGTTCTTCTGGGCTATCGGCATGAACTTCTTCATGGAGATTGCCAAGATGCGTGCCGCACGTATGCTCTGGGCCAAGATTGTGAGCCAGTTCAATCCCAAGAACCCCAAATCGCTCGCACTCCGCACCCACTCGCAGACTTCGGGCTGGTCGCTTACCGAGCAGGATCCGTTCAACAACGTGGGCCGCACATGTATCGAGGCAATGGGTGCCGCATTGGGTCACACCCAGTCGCTCCATACCAACGCCCTCGACGAAGCTATCGCCCTTCCCACCGACTTCTCGGCACGTATTGCCCGTAACACCCAGATTTATATCCAGGAAGAAACATACGTATGCAAGGAAATCGACCCGTGGGCAGGTTCATACTATGTTGAATCGCTTACCAACGAGATAGCCCACCGCGCATGGCAGCACATCCAGGAAATCGAGAAACTTGGCGGTATGGCCAAGGCTATCGAGACCGGTCTGCCCAAGCTCCGCATCGAGGAAGCTGCCGCACGTACGCAGGCCCGTATCGACTCAGGCCGTCAGACCATTGTAGGTATCAACAAATACCGCCTTGCGCATGAAGACCCCATCGATATTCTCGAAATCGATAACACGGAAGTGCGCAACGAGCAGTGCGCCCGCCTTGAAGAACTCCGCAAGGATCGCGACGAGGCTGCCGTAAAACAGGCTCTTGCCGACATCACAGAATGCGTACGCACGAAGAAGGGCAACCTTCTCGACCTCGCCGTCAAGGCTGCCGGGTTGCGTGCGTCGCTTGGTGAGATTTCCGATGCCTGCGAAGATGTAGTAGGGCGTTATAAAGCTGTAATCAGAACAATTTCAGGCGTGTATTCAAGCGAAACGAAAAATGATCCCGACTTCCTCAAAGCTCAGAAAATGACTGAGGAATTCGCGAAACGCGAGGGTCGTCAGCCCCGTATCATGATTGCAAAAATGGGTCAGGACGGTCACGACCGTGGTGCCAAGGTTGTAGCTACAGGCTATGCCGACTGCGGTTTCGACGTGGACATGGGCCCGTTGTTCCAGACCCCTGCCGAGGCTGCCCGCCAGGCTGTGGAGAACGACGTGCATATCCTCGGTGTATCCTCGCTGGCTGCCGGTCACAAGACCCTCATCCCGCAGGTTATCGAGGAACTCAAGAAACTCGGACGTGAGGATATCATGGTGACCGCCGGCGGTGTTATCCCCGCACAGGATTATGACTTCCTCTATAAGGCAGGTGTTGCCGCCATCTTCGGCCCCGGCACCCGTATCCCTGTTTCGGCAATCCGCATGCTCGAAATCCTCAACGGCGAAGCCTGATAGCTTACCGTCGGTAGTATAAAAAAACAATCGGTATTGTGTCGTCAGATGCAATACCGATTGTTTTTTTACTGGATTTACGGACGTTGCCGCCTCATTATGTCGAGGTATTTTAATTATATGTATCGGAGTATGAGAAGCCCTATAGGGAGGAATTTTATTATATGATAGAAATACAAACGGCGATGTGTCGAATGTCAGACACATCGCCGTTTTTAGGGTATATGGATGGGTTTGTCGGATATACCCACCTCGGTTATAGGAAAAGGTCTCAGGGTTTGTTACCTGGCTATGAACTTGGTGTGGCTGGCGGAGCCATCGGCGTGGATTTCGGTGCGGATAACCACTGTGCCCGGGGCGGGAGTTAGGATGGTGCGGCCTGAAAGGTCGGTGTAGCGGGTTTCGATTACTTCGCCTGCGTTATCGGCGGCAACGTTTTCAACCCCTGCAAAAGAACCGACTTCATGGATTGCGGATTCCACCCCGTCGATGTTGACGCCGAAGAAGTCGTTGCGGTGTGCGGTGACCGAGAATCCGTAGGATGTTTTGGGGTCGAGGCCGGTGAAGGTGTGTGATGTGGTGTTGGCCACGCGCTCTTTCGACAGGCGGTTGTATGCCTTCTTGCCGGGTTCAAGCTTTTGTGAAATCTTGATATAGTCGAGCATGAACTTTTTGAGGCTCTTTGATTCAAAGCGTACAGTGCCGTTTACAGAGGCATTGGGTAGGGTGATTACCTCTTCCACGATGCCGTTGGCGGGAACTGTCAGCACTGTTGCATTTGCGGCGTTGAATTCCCCGGTGTAGACGGTGATGATGTCTTCAGGAATACCTTGCAGTTTTACGCTTACAGTGGCTTCACCGCTGTTGAACCCGATTTCGGGAGAGTAGATATACCCGCCTCCGTAGGGACGGCCTTGGATGAATGTGCCTCCGAATGTGCCGAGCATACCGTCCGCGATTATTGCCGAGTTGATGTACCATCCGGGAACGGTGGTGTAGTTGTCGGGCGTGATGTTTTCAACGGGGGCATCGAACGTACCCTCGGTGGCTTTGGAGAAGTCGTCCTCGAGCAGTACTACTTCCGTGCTGCCGTCCTCTGCGCCTATGAGAACTTCATAGTTGGTGATTGTATAGGCTGTTGCCTTGGGGTCGGCCACCCAGTTGGCAGTGTAGGATGTTTCGGTAAATGCTGAAGCCCCTGTTGTTTCCGATGGTGTGAGGCATTCGATGCGTGCGAAAGCCGGGGCGGATGTCTCGTCACCGGCCACGGCACGCACCATTGCGTAATAATCCATCGTCGGGTCGAGGTTGCCGGCTTTATATGTCGTGCCGTCGGTTATTTTTGCATCCTTTACCAGATATACGTATGGGCGGTAGCTGTAGGATACCCCGCTGATGTTCATTTCGCCTACGGCTTCTTCGTTGTAATAATATGCTGCCTCGATTTGGATAGATGATGTTTCCGGACTGAGCACCGAGGGGAAGATTATGTCGGTGCCAAGTTCGTTGTAGGCTGCCAGCTGACCCATATATATATCGGAGCGGATAATCGAGCTCATGTTGCCATATGCGTCATGTTCCCTGAAAATAAGGAAAGGGGTGTTTTCGTTGGCTACACCGTTTGTCCCGGTTACGGAGAATGTGAAACTTGCTTCTGTCAGGTATCCGGGAACGGCGGGTGAATTGTATGTCGGATTCTCTTTGTTGAGGGTGTGGTTCTGAGCCTTTTGGCCGGTCATTGATTCACCAAGGGAATAAACTGAAACCAGGTAGCCTGTGGCTCCGGGAACCGCATCCCATGTGAGGGTGATATCGGTGCCGGTATAATCCGATTTGTTTAACTCATAAGGGGCATCAATTGCCAGTGCAGCCAGTGACAACGGAAGGAGCATCGCTCCGAAAAGTAAACGTTGTTTCATAAAAGTTGAAATGTAAAATTAAATTGGTGTATTATACTTGTGAATCGGTTTTCAGGATTGTAATGTGATTTTGGTTATTGGTTGTAATAATCGGAGAGCAACCGCTAAGTTACGACAAAAAACTAAAAAATCCCCCGGACCCGATATGAAAAGTTTGGTTCCATATGCGGATTCGGGGGGATTTTCACCAGCATGCCGTGTGTCGCACGATTTTGTCCTGCTGTTTCTTATGTTTTCAATCTTCGGTGGAATCAGTCACATCCGCAGGTTTGAGCCAGCGGTCGAGCCAGCGGAAGAATACGCGCTGCCACAGGATGGCGTTTTGGGGCTTGACAATCCAGTGGTTCTCGTCGGGGAAGATTACCATTTCGGCAGGTATGCCGCGAAGTTTGGCGGCATTGAATGCCATTTCACCTTGCGATGAGAGGATACGGTAGTCGAATTCGCCGTGGGTAATCAGAATCGGGGTGTTCCAACGGTCCACTAAACGGTGGGGTGAGTTGGCAAATGTGCGTTGTGCAACGGCGTTGTCCTTGTCCCAGTAGGCGCCGCCCATATCCCAGTTGGCAAACCACATTTCCTCTGTTTCGAGATACTGCGCCTCGATGTTGAATATGCCTGCATGGGCGATGAGGGCAGCGAAGCGGTTTTCATGTATGCCTGCGAGCATGTAGACCGAGAATCCGCCGTAGCTTGCGCCTACGGCACCGATGTGGTCGCCGTCAACATAGGGGCGTTGCTTCATGTAGTCGACAGCTGCAAGATAGTCGCGCATGTTCTGTCCGGGGTAGTCGCCTGAAATCTGTGCGTTCCATTCTGTGCCGAAGCCGGGCAGGCCGCGACGGTTGGGTGCAATGACGATGTAGCCGTTCGATGCCATGAGCATGAGGTTCCAGCGGTAGCTCCAGAACTGGCTTACTGCCTGTTGGGGGCCTCCCTGGCAGTAGAGGATTGCGGGATATTTCTTATTAGGGTCGAAATTCGGGGGGAGCACCACCCATGTGGTCATGAGTTTGCCGTCGGTGGTTGGCACCATTTCCTTGGTCATCGTGGGCGCGGTGATCTGTCCGAGGATATCCTTGTTGACCGATGTCAGCGCTGTTGCAACCTGGTTCTTGACCGAGAAAATCTCGTTGGGGTAGAGGTAGGAATGACGCATTGTCACAATGGCGTCGGTGCCTACGGGTGCGAGTGCCGCATAATCGCAGATGTCGCTTCCCGAGGTGACCATGGCAACTTTTTTCGAGGCGAGGTTTACGTTGAAAATCGGTGTCACGCCTTGGTAGGGAGCCAGGAAGTAGATTGATTTGCCGTCGGGGTTCCATGCGATGGCATCGGCTGTATAATCCCAGTTGGCGGTGAGGTCGGTTTTCACGCCGCTTGCCATATCCATGATGAAGATGCGGTTTTTATCCGATTCATAACCGTCATGTTCCATCGAGAGCCATGCCAGCTGTGAGCCGTCGGGGGAGAATGCCGGGTTGGTGTCATAGCCCGTCATCCCTTCGGTGAGGTTGCGTGTGGTTCCCGATGCAAGGTCGTAGAGGTAGAGGTCGGAATTTGTGGAAACGGCATATTCCATCCCGGTTTTCTTGCGGCTGGTGTAGACGAGCTGTTTGCTGTCGGGCGACCAGGCAAACGATTCGGCCCCGCCGAAAGGTTTCATTGGCGATTCGTATGGCTCATCCTGCATTATATCCTTTATGTTCTTCACACTGTAGCCGTCGAAATCGGCCAGGAAGGGGTGGGGGATTTCGGTGACCCATTCGTCCCAGTGCTTGTACATGAGGTCGTCGATGATGCGTGCGTTGGCTTTGGGGAGGTCGGGATATACATCCTGCGGCGTGCGGCCATATTTCACGGTCGAGATTAGCACCACTTTCTTGCCGTCGGGTGATACGACGAAGCCGCCGACGCCGTTTTCCATGCGGGTTACCACATGGCGGTTTGTCCCGTCGGCATTCATTACCCACATTTGGGGTTTCCCGTCTTTTTCGGCCACGAACGCGATGCGCCTGCCTCCGTCAATCCACACGGCTTCGTTTTCCGAATAAGGGGTGGTGGTGAGACGGCGCACGTCGCTGCCGTCGGTGTTCATCACATAAAGCTCGTTGTTGGATTTGTTCTGCTCCACGCTCTCATAGCTCACGCCATAGAGAATCCTGGTGCCGTCGGGCGATACTTTCGGGTTGCTTACGCGTCCAAGCGCCTCGAGCGCCTCGATGTCGAAAATGCCGTTGGCCGATTTGAAATCGGGCTTGTCGATAAGCTTCTGGCAATTGTCGCAGCAGCTTGAAAGTGCGCCTGTCAATAGCGTGGCTGACATAGCTAACGGAATGATTAATTTATTCATCTGTTATAAATGGTTAGATTATATGGTGCGGATTCATGTCCCTGTGTTGGCTTTAGGGAAACCGTCACTGCAAATTTAGTGATTTTAATCGACTGGTAAAAGGGAAGAGCGTTAATCCCGGGATATCGGCAGGCATGTGGCGGGAGGGTGATGTCAGACCTCGTTTTTGAGTTAAAATTAGTTAAATTTACTTGCTGCGCGTAAATGGTGTTTTGAGTTTGTTTTAACATATCGCATTTTTGTTTTATGTGCTGTAAAAAAGCGGATTGTTTGTTGCTTATAAAGGGGCGTATTCTTATTTTTTTTGGTTCGGTTTAACATTTACCCCCCCCATTTTAACGATTGTTTAGATTTTTGAGATTTTTTGTTGTAATAATATAAAATTAAATTTGCAGCGAAATAATGTAAAAACACCCCCGAAAAGGGAAAGAAAGACACATGGCAGATACCATGCTTCCTTCTATCAGTAGAGATTAACGAAATCGATATACTTACATTCCGCGGATTCCATCATACCATGAAGATATTTCCGCAACTATACTGAAAATGATGAAACGCATTTTTGCATTTTTTGCACTTGCCTGGGCAAGTATCGGCTTTATGCTGAACAGCCAGCCGTTAGCGGTGAAAACGAACCTGCTGGGCTGGGCTACGACTACTATGAATGTAGGGGCTGAAATAGCCGTTGCACACCGGCACACCGTGCAGTTGTTCGGCGCACTTAATCCTTGGACTTTTTCCGGCGGACGCCGCGTCCGTTTCTGGTCGGCACAGCCTGAGTGGCGTTATTGGCTGTGCGAAAGGTTTAACGGTCATTTTTTCGGTCTCCACGCCTTAGGTGGTGAGTATAACGTGAGGAATGTGGATATGCCTTTCGGCATCCTGCCCCACACCGAAAAGGGGAGGCACTATGAGGGTTGGTATGTAGGAGCCGGCCTCACTTACGGCTACCAGTGGATGCTTTCGCGCCATTGGAACCTCGAGGCTTCGATCGGTGTTGGTTACGCTTATTCGCCCTATAAGTTATACGGGCGTTGCGACCGCTGCCTTGACCGTGGCCACCGCAACTACGTAGGCCCCACCAAAGCCGCCCTCAGCATTATCTACATATTCTGACCCAATCATTTTTGCAAGTTATCCCCCAATGAAACTCAACATAGCAATTGCCGCTTTGTTTGGTTGCGCTGCCGTTTCCGGCAATGCCAACAACGTTAACAATGCCGCCTCGGTAACCGCCGAATCCATAGCCACCGGGCGCGTCGGCGATAAGATGTATCTGTCGATGGTTCTGAACCTCGACTCGCTTGAAATCGAATCCAACCGGCGTATCATCTTCACCCCGCTCCTGATTGGTTCGAACCTTGCTGACACGGTTTCGTTCAGCGAGGTGATGGTCAACGGGCGGCGCCAGCACATAGCTTTTGAACGCGGCAACGGCGGATTTGCCGGAACCGAGGTCAGGCGCATGAACAACACCGCGCAGCGGCTCACCTACAGCGATTCCGTGCCTTATGAGGAGTGGATGGAATATGCAACCCTTTATCTGGCCAATGACCTCTGCGGGTGCGGCAACGTGCTCGACCGTGGTCGCAACGAGTTGGCGGTTATTGACATGCGTCCGGCTACAGAACCTGAGTTCGAGGCATTGACATGCTTTGTAAGCCCCGAGGTGGAGGCTGTGAAAACTCGCAGCGAGCGTGGCAGCGCGTTTATCGACTTCGTGGTCAACCGCACCGAAATCAAGCCTGATTACCGTGGTAACATGGCGGAACTCAGAAAAATCACCTCGACAATCGACCTTGTGAAAAACGACCCGGACGTGTCGATAACCGCTGTGAAGATTCACGGATATGCATCGCCTGAAGGCTCGTTTGCCAATAACAAGCGTCTGGCCGAAGGGCGTGCAAAAGCGCTGGCCGAATATGTAGGCCGTCTGTATAGTTTCCCTTCGGGTATGATAAAGGTGGAATCCACCCCCGAGGATTGGGAGGGGCTGCGCCGGTATGTGGCCGATTCGCTCAGGCTTGACGACAGGGATGGAATCCTTGCCGTTATCGACAATACCGACCTTGCGCCCGATGCCCGCGAATGGAGGTTGAAATCGCGTTTCCCGCAGCAATACCGCATCCTGCTTGACAAGGTTTACCCGGCCCTGCGCCATTCCGACTACGAGGTAGAGTATGTTGTGCGCCCGTTCAATCTTGAGGAAGCACGGGTCATGCTCTCCGAAAATCCCCGCATGCTCAGCCTGCACGAACTCTATATGATTGCCAAGAGCTACGAACCGGGCAGTGATGAGTTCAACGAGGTGTTTGAGGTGGCCGTGCGCCTGTTCCCATCCGATCCTGTGGCGAACCTGAATGCAGCGATTACGGCTTTCAACCGCCGCGACATCCCCGCCGCAGAGCGCTACCTGGCTAAAGCCGGAAACCATCCGCAGGCAGCCGTGGTGCGCAAGGCGATTGATGAATCGAAGGCGCTTTCCGACTGAAATACCAGTCTCGGAGTATGTTTACTTTCAAATCAAACGTACTCTGAAACTTCAAGTAATGCGTTAGAATAAAAGTAATTACATTATATTCATCTTTAACTTTAATTTTATGAATTTTAAATCCATTTTTTCAGCTGTTGCGTTGTCGGCGCTGATGGTCGGATGTTCGTCGGACGATTTGGACGTGATGCCGGACAATTCCAACCAGGGGGGAGCAGATTCCTCAACCGTCGGATACCTCAACGTAGACATCAACCTTCCGTCGGTAAACGCTGCCGGAGGCCGTGCGTCTGACCAGTCGAACGACCAATTCGATGATGGCCTGGCATCGGAGTATGCCGTAACAAGCGCCCACCTTGTATTGTTTGATACTGATGATGAAACTTCGGCTAAAGTTCACGGTGTGTTCCAATTCACTGATCTCAAGCCATGGAACACTGACGACAATATCGACAATGTGACAGCAAATGCCAAATCAGTCATCAAGATAGATGTGCCGAGTGTTAACAAGAGCCTTGGTGCGATTGTGATGCTCAACGCCCCTGAAGACCTGTTGACAAAGATTAATAATGACAAACCTACCTTCAAGGCATTCTTTTCCGAGGCTTATGTTTCAGGCGCTGAGCTTGCAAACACATCGGCCGACAAGGGCTTTTTCATGACCAATGCACCCCTCTATGATGCCAAAAGTGCTAAGGCCAGAAGCTTTGTCAGCATCCCGTCACAGAGCATATGCTTCACACGTGAAGAAGCGCTTACGAAAACCCCTGTCGAAATTTTTGTTGAACGTGCCGTGGCCAAGATAAATGTTTCCACAATCAACAACGGCGCGTATGGCCTCACTTTGGATTCGGATAAGTATGTTGCCACTGTGACCGGATGGGATTTGGATATTACCAACAAAAAGTCCTATATCGTGCGCAATGTCAATGCCTATAACGGTGACGACGGTTTTGATGTATGGAAAGATTACACATCAAAGGCCGGAAACGGACTCCGCTTCTACAGCACGGCTTCCAACCGCATCTACTGGGCACTTGACCCCAACTATAATACGGCCCAGCATGCCGATCTTGATGCGAACTTCAACACAATCAAGGTGGTATCGTCGAAGGCGATTGACAGGAGCGAATACATCCTTGAAAACACGTTTGATGTTGCAAACCAAATGCGTAACCGTACGACCCGCACCATCATCCGTGCCACTTTCGCACCTGAGGGCAAGGATCCCGAAACATTCTATCAGATTGGTTCGTCGAGCACAATCTATGATAAAGCCGGTATGCAGACACTGGTTAAGTCGCAGGCTGTGAAAGTGCTCACCGATAAGACAGATGCTGAACAATATGGATTTGCATCCAATACGTCTGTATCGGCAACTGCCGGAGAGCATCAACTTCAGGTTGGCGACGTAAATTACAACGGCACAGACCTGACCAAAGATGAACTGGATGCCCTGAACGGGGCGCTCGGCGTAATTACCACCTATAAGGATGGTATCTGCTACTATGTGGCCCGCATCCAGCATTTTGGTGACACATATACCCCCTGGAAAAACGGAGACCCCACTTATGGTGACCCAGGCGTTGAGACCGACAATCTTTACCTTGGCCGTTATGGTGTGGTACGTAACAACTGGTATGAACTCCAGATTTCGGAAATCAGGAACCTCGGTCATCCCACCATTCCAGAAGCTCCCAGCACCCCTGACGACGAAAACAACTATTATATCTCGTTCAAGGTCAATATCCATTCATGGGCTAAACGTGTGCAGAACGTGATTCTTTAATCCGGCCTGTAAACGACAGACAACACTTGACTTAAAGAACCGGGGGCGCGTTGCGCCGTCAGCAGGGCATAGCGCCCCCGGTTTCCTTATCTCTCCCCGATGTAAAAAAACGCAATATAAGCCAATCACAACAACCAATCAGCAATGACAGCAAAACACCTGACCGTAGTAATTTCGGGCATGCTCTGTCTGGCGGCGGCCGGACTCAGCGGATGCTCCCTGATGCACGACGACCTGGATCCGTGTCCGTCGGGAGTAGACCTTAAATTTGTCTATGACTACAACATCCAGCGTGCCGACATGTTTCCCGACCACGTGGGCGGGGTGACTGTTTATGTTTTCGACCGGTCAGGCCGATATATCACACAGCAGGAGGATTTCAACACCGCCGCCGAACATCCCCTGGCATCCCATTCCTACTCGATGCATCTCGACCTTGCCCCGGGCAGTTACCAGTTTGTGGCACTGGCCCATCAGCGTGGCATGGCTGACTGCCTTGCAGATGCCGGTGCGAAATACCGCCGCACCGCTATGATACCGGGACAACACTCGCTCTCTGACCTTAAAGTGGTTCTTGACCGCATTGACGGCGAAGTTGTGAACGGGGGCATGCACCTCGACACATTATGGCACGGCATGAGCGCCACCCCGTTGGAGGTGCGCGACATGGAAGCTGCCTCGCAGACCATAAGCCTTATGCGCAACACCAAGAACCTCACCGTAAGCCTGCACCAGCTCGATGACCCCGCAGGCATCGACAGTGATGACTTCGACATAAAGATAACCGCCTCTAACGGTGTGACGGGCCACGACAACACCCCGTTGGCCGACGAATCCCTGACATATACCCCTTATGCCACCTGGACAACGGAATTCCCGGCGGCTGACGAGGGAGACAACGAAAACCGCACGGTGCAGGAACGCACGGCGCATGCCGCATTAAGCTTTAACAGGATAATCTACGACCGCACCGGGGCGGCCTACGGTTCTGACGCCTTGCTTACAATCTACAACAAGCATTCGCAGAAAACCGTGGCCACCATAAACCTGGCCGACTGCCTGGCCCAGGGACGCGGAGCTTTCGAATTCTATAACTACACACCGCAGGAATTTCTCGACCGAGAGTATGACTACAAGCTTGATTTCTTCCTTAAAGGCGATACGTGGCAGTATCTCGACCTGAAGATTTCGATTCTCTCGTGGTCCAAACGCATCCAGCGTGTGCAACTTGACTGACCAGCCTCAATATGATAAGTAAGTCAAAAATATCACTTAAGCATCCCCTTTAAATAAGATTTCACCGTCCGAATAAGAGATTGCCTTGAACACACTCCCATGAATCTGATTCATTTACGATATAGACTGTTTGTTGCCGCTTTCCTCGCATGCTGCGTTATCACGTCATGCTCGGAGGAGGGTGTGGAAGCCCCGGTAGTGGCTCAGCCGGGCACGATGACCATCTGCCTGGACGCAGGCGGGGCAGGTTCGCGTGCCGGGCAGGCAGATATCCCCGACAACATGTCGCCGTCGACTTACGACGAACGCACCATCAACGACCTTCGTTATTTCGCCTTCCCGGCCGACGCTTCGGCCCCGGGTGCCAAGGTGCTGAAAGGGCGTCTGATCCCTCCGACGCAGGAGGAACTTGCCGACGGGCGTTACAAGGAATATGTGGTGCGCGACGTGGAGCCGGGCAGCTACCGTGTGTATGTTGTGGCAAACATGCCGGAATGTGCGGATGCCGCCACCGAAAGCCAGTTGAAAGCCCTGCGGCTCGACTACGGCAAATCCACACTTCCCGAAGCCGGCAACCTGCCGATGATTCACGAACCGCAAGGTATCACCGAGGTAGCGGCGGGTGGCACCGTGGTGACAGCCTCCCTGCATTTCACATGCGTGAAGGTGAGGTATAACCTTATATTCGATAAGGAAAACAACGAGAACACGGCTACGGCATTCGGTAACCGGGGGCTTATTATCAAATCGGTGAACGGGCACAACCTGTCGGCCTCCACCCCCCTTGTGCTTGGCGGTGCGACAGCCGGTGAGGCTGCTTCGTTTTCGTCAGAGCTGCCTTCAGGGCGTTATTATGCCACATGGGGGCGCAACGATAATGCCGCAGGCCACGAGGATGTGATCAACGGCGTTGACGGCGTGCCTGCAACGTATGCCGACCGCTGGGTGTATCAGGGCACACTCTATCTGCCTGAGCGTTACACCGCCGACAGCGAAAAACAAAGCGCACTAAGCATAGAGGCCGTAGTGGTTGACAACACCCTGGCTCCTGATGCCGACGGCAAGGTCGATCCGGCCGACATACCGACAGGGTCGGTGAACACCTACCGCATAGAGCTGGGGCATGAAAACGAGAAGGGGCAGCCGCGCCAGTTCCCGCGCGGGACATATTACGAGATAATCGGCCAGATCGAGACCACCGAATTCACCGAGTTGCAGGCCGAAGTTAAGGTGGCCGAATGGGTGCCTGTGGCAATGGCGCATATGGGTCACACCACCTTGTCGGTCGACAAGACCGAAGCTAAGGTGACGTCGATTGAATCGGATTCGATACGCTACGTGTCGAATGCCGCCGAAGTGACGCTCGGATGCGACGATATGATTGACGGCAGGCCTGTGATTGTGCAATACGGCCAAAACACCCAAAGCCGGGTAATCAAATTCCGTATTAACCCCGACATACCTATAGGTGCCTTCGCCGAAGGTTCGAAATATCCTCCGACAGGCAAAGCAAAAATCTGGATTCAAGCCAATCATCTGCGCAAATACCTGGATGTGAGCTATAACGTGCAGCCATTTTTCGAAGTGACCCCCAAGGATGTCGCAATCAGCTGGCTTGAAAACCTTGATTCGGATCCTACATACACAAAGACATTCCACTTCCAGACGAATCTCGGCGGCATAGCGGGCATTGATTTCCCCGCCGAGATGAGTGTAGGCTCGGCACGCATCAAGGTGGAATGCGACAATCCGTCGGCATCGGTGGGCACATTCACCGTCACGGCTCTCAACAACCCCGGCACCACAACCCTGTTCAACCTTACACTTAAGCCGGGCGACGGGAGCAATCCCGGACTGGCAGAAACCGTGATTGTGCGCGTCAAGCCGCCGCTGGGCGATTACCGTGTTTATTTCCGTCCGATCAACGATGAGCAGGGGGCAAATAACTGGCATGATGCACCATTTAATACTGTCGTTTTGCCGGAAGGGGGTGAGAATAACTGGACTACCACCTGGAGCGGCCCATTCTTCTATTGTTATTCGCAGATGGGAGAAACCATAGGCGGGGTGATTCCCGAATATTATGTGTGGCTGTTCTCTGAGGCGTGGCCCGGCAACCTTATGACTAAGGATCAGACCAACAAGGGATGGTATTATTTTAATATCGCCCCCGATAAAATCGCGACAAACGGAATGGACGGCTCCACGAAGACCATTATTCCCGGAGAAACACTCATGATGTTTAATTCGGGAGGTGACGGTGCGCACCGACATCGCTGCACCCATCACCTCGATCCGGGTTTACAGCTGTTTGACTATGAAGACCGTGAGGGGTGGGTGCTCTACGACCCGCTGCGTGCCCCATATTACAGCGTATATGACATGCGGCCTGAAATAGTCAACGCCAGATATGACATCTACACCCAGTTGCTCCCTACAAAATGGGATATATCATACGGGTTGATAGATGCGGAAAAAGGCAAACAATGCACCATATTCGGCACCCCGGTTTACACACAGGAAGAAGTGAACGGTGTAACGCTTTATCACACACAGTTTGAGTTCAAGGCTCCTGTAGGCGACCTGGCAAAGAACATTGTCATTTATTTTGCCGACGGTTCCAAGACGATGCTGTTTGACGGCGACAACTATGCCACATCCGATGCCACTGCCGAAGGCTATTGCTATAAACTTGAAGGCAGACTGACATGGAGCCGCACTCCGGTTGACATTGAAATACCCATGCGCAGGATTTATCTGAAAAATAATGAAAATTGGGCTTCGCCTTACCTCCATTATTGGATTGACGAAAATAACACTACTAGCTGGCCAGGCATAGCCATGAAGCAGTTACAGGATGGCAGCCAATGGTGGTATCTTGATATACAGGCCGAATACAACCATATAATTGTTTCAGATAACGGTGCCTCTCAGTCGCCTAACCGTCAGATTCCGACTGGTACTGATGATTTGTATATCAACAATCAAGGCATCGTAATAGGTGACCGCCCGTAATAACAGATGTATCATAAGTCAATGATTCGGTAAAAATTACCGAAGTGGTTGAAACTTAAGTTAATATATCGAATTGTCAAATACAAATGAATCGCCAAAGCGTTCATTATAAAAATCTTAGCGTATGAACGTATTGGCGATTCTCAAAGACTTCACCTTTCGGTGTAAGTCGGTATTTG
>OFFO01000603.1_pt1 | contig 29633 bp, 28 predicted proteins | sample 1521441 | NCBI WGS metagenome assembly OFFO01 (sample SAMEA3504097, study PRJEB24116) | mouse gut metagenome | biome: mouse gut; feature: mouse-associated habitat; material: faeces | place: Denmark | collected 2011
TCTTTGTCTGGAATCAGAATTGCGAACGAGCTTGGTGAGTTTCGCAATCACCTATTTACGCAATGTAGTTTGCCGCCTGTTTCCGCCAGGCTCATTCGGCAAGCATCTCATCTAACAGCTGAAGCAGTTCCAGTACGCTGTGAAATACAAACTCACGTTTTTCATTCTGCCATACAAACTTCCCCTGCAATGTGTAATGTTCCCGAAAGAGAATCTGAATGCGAAACACCTCTTTTCCCTCTTCCCCGTTATATTCCGGATGGACAAACGGCGGAGGAGGATTTGGACAGTTTTCCAGATCCATCAGACTGTTCAAAAGCAGAACCATCTGCGACAAACTCTGAAGTTTTTCTTTTTTATCCAGCCGCGGATGTTGCAGATAGCCTGACATAATACCATTTTCATAGGATATTACCGTGACTACCGCTTCCCTGCTGCCACAGGGAACCATTTTTTCCTGAAATTTTATATTGTCACCCCCTTCCCTGGATAAATTTAATATAACAGTCCGCTGTGACAGGACTGTTACATTTTCCGGAGTTGTGAACCCCTTTTTGCTTCATCTGCTATTCTTTGAAAGGAATCTTTGCGATATGATATGTAATATTTGCTTTGGAATGCCGATAGGTTTTGTAGAAGTTCCGGTCAAGCCTGCTTGTCACCAGCTGTGCTTTTTCCACATCGGTATCCGACAGCATGAAGATATAGGAGCCTGCTTCCAGCCTGGCCACAGGATCGCCGGCTCTCAGCCCCTCCAACAGGATGTGCTCCAGTCTCCGGCCGTCCGTGGCGGGCACTGCTCCCTGCCCCAGCCTGACAACGACTAACGTGGAAGTTCCATTGGAGCGGGACAGATGTCTTCTCTCTAAAGCAACAATGCTTCGAAACATTTCAAACGTACAGAAAAATGCCTTCTCTTCCGGATCTTCCTCTTTCAACAGCCCGAAAATGTCTGAGACCACCATCTCCCTTTTTTGCAGCCCTCTCGCCAGCATACAGACCTGTTCTACATGTTTCGACGGTTCTGTCTGGAACTCTTCAAACAGCCTGTTCCGAAACAGTTCATACTTTTCGAGCGCCTGATCCGGCTGTCCAAGCGCGATCAGCGCCTGCATCTGATAAATCACAAAATCTTCCAGAGCAAAATCGATGCGGCGGGCCTGTTCACAGATGTCCAGTATTTCTATCCACTGTTCCTTCTTTTCCAGCAGCGGCAGCAACACTTTGCAGGCGTCCAGATAAAGCGTCCGATAGTACTGTCTGAGTCCTATCGCCCACCCGCTGTCATTGGCCTGGAGAAAATCTCCTCTGTACAGGGAGACAGCGAAAAGAAGAGCCTTCAACTGCTCCTCCCCCTTTTTCTTTCCCGCTTCCAGAAACGCAGTTTCAAACTGCTTTGTATCCAATTCCAGACAGATATCCTGATTCCAGGCATAGCACCCCGGAAGTGTCAGCAGAATATCCTCTTCCTCAGGATAAACCTCTTTTAAAAGGGCCCGTGCCCGGAACAGTATGCGCCGCAAAGCATTAGCTGGTGCATCACTGTGTTCCGGCCAGAACTCTTCGATCAGTTCCCCCACGGAAATATTTCTCTCATGGTGCACGATCAGGTACTGTAAAAAAGCCAGAACCTTACGCCCGGCCTTCAAGGCGATTCCCTCACAAGAAAATGCCCCTAACAGCTCAAAATGCAGAATCTTTTTTTCACTCACCATCTTTTACTCCATCGGCCATTTTCTGATACTTTCTCTGTAATTCATGAAATGGAGTTTTATTTTCAGGTACTCCGCATGCCTCAAATACATTTTTTAAAATCTGAGCCGCCTTTTTTTCCGAAAGTTCCGCTATCTGCCGTCCTTCTTTCATCTGTCTTCCCCTCTCCAACCAGCGGTCATACGCCGCGCGAACGGCCGCTGCCATCCAAAATGACGCAGAAAATTATACTCTGCGCCATTCCTGTACAGTGATATGGGGAATTCTTACTTTTCAAAATGGGAAGACTATTTTCAGACGGTTCATGTTTTCCCTCTTTAAATCCAAATTGGGATGGACATACTGATTCATGGTAATGCCAATATTGGAGTGCCCCAAAATCTCACTCAATGTCTTGACATCAAATCCGGCCTCAATACAACGTGTGGCAAATGTATGCCGTAAGGTATGGAAATGAACCTCTTCCATACCGCATGTTTCCGTATACGCTTTCAGACGCCGCTGGAGTTTTCTGGGATCCATACACTGCTCTGTGCCGGTCAGAACAAAAGTTTTCGAGCCTGTCCGGCGAAATCTGGTACATAGAGCCGCAAGATCGGGCATGAGCGGAATGATCCTGCGGGAGCTATCGCTTTTCGGCGTGCCGATCATCACCTTTGTCTTTTTATCGCTGTTTTCGTCCATATGCCTGATCCGCTGCGCAGTATGACAGATAGAGATCGTGTATGTCTCAAAGGAAATGTCATGCCATCGTAACGCACAAATCTCTCCAATGCGCATGCCGGTGCGCAGAGCCATATATACGCCAAGCTTGAAAATATCCATTTCCTTTGCCAGAAACCTGATAAAGCGCTCTTCTTCTCTTTCATCCAATACCCGTACCTCTTTCCTGTTCTCTTTCGGGTAAACGATATCCAGCTCCTGAAAGCGAAGCCCGTTTTTTTTCTTCGCATACAGAAATATGGCATGAAACAACGCTAAAATATTACGGACCGTCTTCGGTGAAAGTTCCCTCTCCTGTAAAAGCATCTTTGTAAAAGCAGTCACTTTTTCCGAAGTAATATCGCAGGGATGATCCGATCCGAAGAACGGGATGATATGTTTCCCGATATCGCGCTCATATTTGATAAGACTTGAAACTTTTAAACAGGTGCAATTGACCGACAGCCAACTACTGCAATAATAAGCGAAGGTTTTGTTAAGATCCTCCATCCTGTTTTCATAATATGCCATTTGATCTCTTTTCTCTTCATAACTGGTAATTCCTCTCTGCATCATTTGTCACACTGCCTCCTTTTCTTTTCTATTTTATCAAAACAATGACGCAGAAACAGAAAATAACATCTGAATTTTTTTGGTCTTGCAAAAATTGGGTGAAATACTTATAATTATAAAATGAGAAAATAAAGAATCAGAGTGACGCAAAGTATAATTCTTTGCGTCATTTTTTTATGAGCATAGATTTTTTCACTTTTTTCAGTGGCTGTAGCAGTCTGTTTTTTGACATCGACAGGAAACTCCCGATGCCGGAAATACAAAAAGGCTGCCGAAACAGCCTTTTTCTTTCTTTATCATTCGTTACATATGAAACTCCTCCAACTCCTGCAGCCTGTCCTCATATTTGGTCCCGAGGCATTCCGTAAATGCCGCTTCCTTTTTCATGCCTTCCAACGCCGCACCGGCCGCTTTGATCGGCTGCAGCGTGCCTGCTCCGGCGATACAGCCTCCCGGACAGGCCATGCCCTCCAACAGGTATCCGTTATATTTTCCGGCCTTCGCCAGTGTCAGAAGCTTTCTGCAGTTCTCCAGCCCCTCTGCATTGGCCACCTTGATCTCCCTGTCCGGCTCCATCTCCTGAATCACATGGATCACGGCTTTCGCCACGCCGCCGCTGGCCGCAAACCCTCTGCCGTCCGCGCTGGCACGCAGCAACGGCTCGCCCTCGGGAAGCTTTTCAAAATCAACGCCCTTCGCGTCGAACATCCCCGCCACTTCCTCAAAGGTCAGCACAAAGTCCACATAACTGCGGATCGTCCGCCTGCTGGCCTCCAACTTTTTCGCCGCGCAGGGCCCTACGAACACGATCTTGCACTCAGGGTTGCGCTGTTTGATCAGCCTTGCCGTCAGCACCATAGGCGTCAGCGCCATGGAAATACATTCCGCCTGTTCCGGGAACAGCTTCTTCGCCATCATGGACCAGGAAGGACAGCAGGATGTGGCCATAAACGGCAGTCTGTCCGGCACTTCCTTCAGGAAATCCTTGGCTTCCTCAATGGCGCACAGATCCGCACCGATAGCCACCTCCCTGACATCCGTAAATCCGAGAGCCTGGAAGGCGCTGCGGATCTGCGTATTCTTTAATCCTTTAAACTGCCCCGCAATGGCAGGCGCTAAAATCGCAAACACCGGCGTGCTGCTCTTTATAGCCATGATCGTCTGGTAGATCTGCCCTTTATCCACAATGGCGCTGAAGGGGCAGCTCACAAGACACATGCCGCAGGAGACGCACTTATCCTGATCGATCTCCGCCCTGCCGTACTCATCGGACTTGATCGCACCCATGCCACAGGCTTTCTTACAGGGCCGCTCCTGTTTGATAATGGCATTGTAGGGACAGGCGTCCTGACATTTCCCGCATTTGATACACTTTTCCTCATCGATATGGGATCTGCCGTTCACCATGCTGATGGCGCCCCGGGGGCATACCTCCATACAGGGATGTTCCAGACAGCCCTGACAGCCCTCCGTCACCATGATACGCTTCTCCGGACAGGCGTTGCAGGCAAATTTTATCACGTTGATCAGAGGCGGCTCATAGTACTTCTCCTCGATCACGCTCTCCTCCACTCCCTCCGCGATGGGCGCATGTTCCGATATTTTCCGTAAAGACATCCCCATGGCCACCCGCAGTCTCTCGCCCACGATGGCCCGCTCCAAAAAAATGCTCTCCCTGTAGGAAGCGATCTCCCCAGGGATGATCTTGTAGGGAAGTTCCTCTAACTTCGCCGGATCGTCCCCCTCATACGCCAGCCTCGCGATCTCTGTAAAGATGGAGTGCCTGATTTCTGTCTTGGATGAATATAACCCCCTCATAAATTACCTCCTTATCTGGCTCCGTTATGTATCGGAGCTTTTCTGCTTTTTTCGTCGCAGTGCAAATTTACATTTTCCTTTTTTCAATATTACATGGCGCCGTCAGGCGAAATATATATGTCATCGGAAAGGTTCCAATATCCTCGTCGCTCTTTCCAGTATCCCGTTCAGATAAGCGATCAGCACACCGTAATTCGTCACCGGAACACCCTGCTCCCTGCAGCAATTCAGTCGGTACATCACTTCCCTCCTGTTTAACATGCACCCGCCGCAGTGCACTACCATCTTATAAGATGACACGTCTGTCGGAAACTCTGTGCCGGATGTGAACAGGAAGTCCGGTTCAACCTTCGTATAGCGCCTGATCAGATTCGGCAGTTTTACGGTGCCGATGTCCTCACACTGTCTGTGATGGGTGCAGCCCTCGCAGATCAGCACCTGATCGCCGTGCCTTAACTGTTCCACAGCCGCCGCTCCCGCCGCAAGCAAAGCCAGATCTCCCTTATACCGCGCCATCAGTATGGAAAAGGACGTGAGCGGTACCGACTCAGGCAGGATCCGGTTTACCCTGTCAAAGACCTGACTGTCCGTAATCACCAGTTTTGGGGGAGATACCAGTTTCCGCAGCGTCTCCTCCAGTTCCGTATCCCGGCAGACAAGCGAGAAAGCCCCCGCCTCCAGAATCCCCCGGATCATCTGCTGCTGGGGTAAAATCAGTCTTCCCTTCGGCGCTCCCTTATCGATAGGCACCACTAACACCATCGTATCCCCTGTGGACAGCAGATCCCCGATCAGCGGCCTCTCTTCCTCTTCTTTCGGCAGAAGCGCCGCCACCCGCTCTTTTAACTCGTGAATGTGGAAGCCGGTTCTGGCGCTCACCCGGAGAACTTTTTCAGCATACCTGCCTTTCTCCGATAAATCCTCTTTTCGATCTTCCTGAAATCTCTCTGAAAGATCTGCCTTATCATTCTGCGAAAGCCTTTTTGCGAGATCGGCTTTATCATCCTTCGAAAGCTCCTTCGGAATATCCTTCTTGTCATCCTCTGGAAACCTCTCCGCCAAATCCTCCTTATTATAAACTAACAACCAGGGAATCTGCCTCCTCTCAAACTCAGAAATCAGTTCCTCCTCCGCCTCGCCAAAGGGCACGGTTCCATCCGCCACCACAATAGCGATATCCGTCTTCCGCATCACCTGTCTGGCCTTCCCGATCCGCTTTTCACCCAGCTCCCCGGTATCGTCAAGCCCCGGCGTATCGATCAGCACCACCGGTCCAAGCGGCAGAAGCTCCATCGCCTTATAGACCGCGTCCGTGGTAGTTCCGGCTGTCGCTGAAACTACCGAGAGTTCCTGTCCGGTAAAGGCGTTCATCAGACTGGACTTGCCCACGTTGCGTCTGCCGAAAAAAGCGATATGGATCCGTTCCCCGGATGGCGTCTGTTTCATGCCGTTCATCATCTTCTCCCCCTCTCACTCTATTCCCCATGTCCACAGGCGGACATGATACGCTTCGCGGTGCATACTCCCTTCTTCCGGTTCGGGTTTATCGTTTTGCAGACATCTGTACAATGCCGATAAACTCCTCTATCAGTCCATTGACGATCTCCGGCCTATCCGTATTGGAGTTATGCCCGGCATCCTTAATCCATTCCAGTCTGATGCCGGTATTTTTTTGCCAGGCCTTACTGTATCTGATGCAGGAGCCCGCATGATCCTTCTCCCCGCACAGAAGAAGAGCCGGACAGGTGATCTCATAGGGCAGATCCGCCTCTATCGCCTTTGCCAACATACGGAAACCGTGGCCTGCCAGCTTCGCGTACCGCTCTTTTTCCCCATCGTAGACCATCATCATATCACGCATCAGTTTTCTTCCGTATTCCGTGACAGCGATCCCTTTCGTCCCCGAGTGAAGCAGCATTTTCCAGGGATAATAACGGTATACCGGTTCCATCCTCTTTAACAGCCACAGTTCCGCCGCCGTTAAATATTTTCTCTGCAGCGGGGCGGAATCGATGGATACGAACCCCCGGAGCTTTTCCGGAAATAACTGCGCATAGGCCTGTCCCACATAGCCGCCCATGGACTGCCCGACGATCACAGGATTTTCTATCTTTTCTGAAGTCAGAATCTCATCCAGCCATCTCGCCTTGTCCATCAGATCAAAAGTCATCTCAAAAGGGTAAGAAGCGGCATGTCCCGGCGCATCCCAGACAAAGACCGTAGCCTTTCCCGCAAAATATTCAATCTGCTTCTCAAACAGTCTGTGGTCAGCGGTCAGTCCCGGCAGGAAGATCAGAGACACCTCTTCCCCGCCTTCTTTTTTATCGAACCAGTAATGTATTATTCCTTTCGATATTTTATATGTCTTTTCAATCATATGGATCACGCACCTTTACTTCACCATTCCGAAGTAATCATGTAGTCTGGCATTGCAAATCTAAAATTATTTCTACCACCAAAATCATTTGCAGCGCTGTTACTATGAATGCTAACCTCCTCCGGCTCTATGACAGGCTCCAAACAACGAGGCATCTATCTGTTAAAATGCATTAGAAATAAAAATCTCTCTGCCCGCGTTTTGTCAACCCAAGCCGCTCCTTCGTCAGCGCCCGCACTTTATCGCTGCCGATCTCTGTAAGCTGCCGCCTGATCATCTCCTCCCCGACCCGCCTTGTGCGGGGCGACGCGTAGTCTTCCAGATACTCCTGCAGCGTCAGCAGGGCATTTGGCAGACAGCAGTTCTGGATCTGTCCGGACTTGCACAGGGACATAAACCGATCCCCGGTCCGTCCCTCCCTGTAGCAGGCTGTGCAGAAAGATGGTATGTACCCAAGCTCCATCAGCCAGCAAACCACCTCATCCAATGTCCGGCGGTCCGACACGTCAAACTGGGCGGAGTTCTCTTCCTCAGGCTCCGGTTCCCTGTAACCGCCCACGCTGGTTCTCGAGCCGCCGGAGATCTGTGAGATCCCCAAATGCAGCAGACGTTCCCGCACCTCTTTCCTTTCTCTGGTGGAGATGATCATGCCGGTATAGGGCACCGCCACCCGGATGCAGGCTACGATCTTCGCAAAAATGTCGTCGGAGATACCGTTGTCAAAAGCCCCCGGATCGATATCGTCGGCGGGGCATACCCTGGGCACACTGATCGTATGAGGCCCCACGCCGTACACCGCCTCCAGATGCTCAGCATGCATCAAAAGCCCGGCAAACTCATAGCGGTAGAGCTCCAGCCCGAAAAGCACCCCTAATCCCACATCATCGATGCCGCCCTGCATGGCTCTGTCGTGGGCCTCCGTATGCCAGACATAATCGCTCTTTGGCCCAGTGGGATGCAGTTTTTCATAACTTTCCTTATGGTAGGTCTCCTGAAACAGAATATAAGTACCGATCCCGGCCTCTTTCAGTTTACGGTAATCTTCCACTGCCGCCGCTGCAATATTCACATTCACCCGCCTGATCGCGCCGTTTTTATGATGGATCGAGTATATGGTCCGAATAGATTCCAGTATGTATTCAAGCGGATTGTTCACCGGATCTTCCCCAGCCTCCAGGGCCAGGCGCTTATGCCCCATATCCTGCAGAGCGATGACCTCCGACCGAATCTCCTCCTGGGAGAGCTTTTTGCGCGCAATATGCCTGTTTTTTGCATGATAAGGGCAGTAGAGACAGCCGTTGACACAATAATTAGAAAGGTATAACGGTGCAAACATCACAATCCGGTTCCCATAAAAATCCTTCTTGATCTGCTCCGCCAGCCTGTAGAGTTCTTCATTTTTTTCTTCCAGTTCACAGGCGAGAAGCACCGACGCCTCCCTGTGGTTTAAGCCCTTTCGCAGACGGGCTTTCTCCAGGATCGAATCAATCACCCGGACATCCCTTTTATGGACATCCGCATAAGCCAGTGTGTCCAGAATTTCCTGATGATCTATAAATTCTTCCGCGTGTCCGGATCTCGGATCGTACATGGCGTGCCTCCTAAATCAATCGTAATAACTGCACTAATTCGCGCGGTTCAGACTCCTTTGATTCGTTTTCCCCGTATCAAACTGTTTAAAACCGTAAAATTGACCGTTGTTTCAAAAAGCGCTCAACACTCTATTAAGCGGACAGGAAAACTCGGAAAGAAGCTGTAACAGTTTATCCTCTCCGAGCCGTCCATCATCACTTAACAATATTCTACGGTTTTAACAACAATTTTGCAATCAAATATTTCTTTTTTCTTACCCTCTCCTCAAAAAGCACTTCATGAAAACAACCGCCCCCAGCAGACAGAGAATCGTCCCAAAGATCCTGTTCACATAACAGATTTTAAACCCTGTCGCTTTTTTTTGCACAAATGGCACTACCGCCGCGATCAATCCCCACCACACATAAGTCCCCAGGAAGACACCGCAGACTACAAAAATCCTCTGTGCAACCGTAGCCACGGCAGGTACTTCAAAAAAGGAAAAAGCCACAAGAAATAAAAAGACCATCGCCGGATTCGCGATCCCGATCAGAAAAGAGGACAGGCACATTCCGGCGGATCTTGCCGCACTCCTTTTTTCCGGCTCTGCTTCCTGTTTTCCTGAAAGCAGTCTGACGCCCATAAACAGAATCAGGCTGCCGCCTGCCATATGGATCATTGTCTCATACCGTGTGATAAAAGCCGAAATCAGGGTGATGCCGAACACCCCGACACAGGCGTGAAAGCTGTCAGCAACAGAAGAGCCGAGCCCTGTCAAAAGCCCGGCCCGCCTTCCGTAACAGAACGTGCGCTGCACTGCCAGCGCTCCTATCGCTCCGCCCGGTACGCCGAAAATGATTCCGATCAGAATTCCCCGCAGCAGATAACCCATTCTTTATCCTTTCACCGCCGCCGCCAACAGCCTGATGCACAGTTCCATGCCCAGTTTCCCGCTGTCCATATAAAGCTCATAGTATTTCGGATTTCCCCACTCCCAGTCTGTCACCGACTGATAAAAACCGCTTCTGCGCTTATCATTCTTTTTCAGGGCATTCTTCGCTTCCGTCTCGTTAAAACCTTCCTTCTCCATCGCCCTTTTCAGCCGCTTCTCATTGTCAGAATGAATAAACACACCCAGATGGTTTTCCTTTTCCCGGAGGATATAGCCCGCCGCCCGGCCAACGATCACGCAGTTTCCCGCCTCGGCTGCCTCCTCGATGATGCGCTTTTCCTCCAGAAACAGTTTATCTGCCATGGAAAGATCCTTTCCGGAGGAACTTCCCCCCAAAGAGGTTTTGGACAGATTAAACAGCCAGCTGCCATGGCTGGCCTCATCCAGCCCCTCGATCTGGAAGGACGGGATCTGTAGATTTTTAGCCGCTTCCAGCAGGATATTCCTGTCATACAGTTTATACCCCAGTTCTTTTGCCAGTCTCTTTCCTATTTCGTTTCCCCCGCTGGCGTATTTTCGTTCAATTGTTACAATATTATACATAACTGGTCCCCCTTTCTGGTAATTATTCCCATAATCCCATTATACTCACTCTTCTTTAAATTCTCAATCAGTTTTTACTAATTATTTTATCCGATTCCCATCATGAAAATGCCACATCATATGCCGTATACTCGCGGTCAAAATGATACCCCAGCTTTTCCGCAAGCGCCACCGACCATTTATTCTGGGCGTCCCAGCTCGGATACCACCCTCTATTCAGGCATTCTAGGATAAGCTTTGCCCCGCAGATCAGGGCAAATCCCTTTCTGCGGTGATCCTCCTCTGTGTCAATCTGAATTTCGATCCCGCCGATATAACCGGTATAAGAAGAAGCGCCGGAGACCGGTTCCCCGTCCTTTAACATTACAACCCCCAAACCGTATTTCTGATATGTATCATAATCCGCATACTGTTCCACCCAGCCCCTGCACCAGTCCATTTTTCCGCAGCGCTCAAACAATTCCTCCCCGATCAGCTTTAACGCATATCCGGCGGGAAGCCCGTCCACGATCCTTTGCAGCTTCTCTGCGTCAAAGACATCCGGTTCCTTTCTGAACGCATAGCGGACGGTCCGCTTTGCCTTTTCTCCAAGACTCTCCTCGATCAGTTCCGCCCAAGCCTGATCCTCTGGCACCACGATCAGAAATTCCGGCGCTGTCCGCCACAACCCTGCGGACTTTATCACTTCTCCTGCCAGCAGAAACTCCCTGTCAGGCTTCCCCGCCAGAAAGCAGAAATCCCCCAACACTGCCATGGCGGATACCGGATCTTCCTGCGACGTTACAAAAATCTTTCCCATTACGCCCTGTAAACAGGACCAGATCATTGTCTCCTGCCAGCCTGCAAACAGCGGTGCGGCTTTCTCCATTTTCTTTAATCCCTGAATCATTTTACCTCCCATATGCCGTCTCTGGCGCGATGCACGCGCCAGAAATCCTGCTCGTTCCTGCAACTCATCCTTTACACGACCATAATCAGCGTCCCTGCTCCGATCAGCACACAGCCGATAAAGGACTTCACGGTAAACTGCTCATGCAGAAACAGAAAAGCCAGTACCAGCGTAATCACCACACTCAGCTTATCGATGGGAACCACCTTTGATACTTCGCCGATCTGTATCGCTCTGTAATAACAAAGCCAGGACGCCCCGGTGGCAAGCCCGGACAATATCAGAAAGAGAAAACTCTTTCTGCTGATCGACGCAAGACCGCTCTGAGCTCCTGACAGAAATACGATAGCCCAGGCCATGATAACCACAACTCCCGTTCGGACTGCCGTGGCCAGATTGGAATTCACGCCTTCTATTCCCATTTTCGCCAGTATGGATGTCAATGCCGCAAAAACTGCAGACAACAGTGCAAACAATAACCACATATTTTAACCCTCCACACTCATATTCTCATTCGATCGTCACAATAATATACATGGAGAACGCCTGCCTTCGGCAATTTTTCCCGCATTCTCATTATACATACTCATCTTCGGATTCACAATCTCTTTTTGTTAAAAAACTGCCCCTCTGTGACTTTCCATCACAGAGAGGCAGTTTTACAATACTATTCTATGCCTCACCAGCCTCAAAGGACACCGCATCGTCCGCGCACAGCTCTGATAACTGGTCCTCCAGATCCCGTTCCTGCATTTTCATATTATGTCTTTTACAGGCACAGACCGCGATCACCACGATCAGTATGATTGCCGCCGGTATCTCCCACCAGCAGAATCCCCATGCAGTATGTTCAAAAATATATGACATCCTTACGTCCCTCCTGTTTTTTATCGGCTCTGCAGAGTTTCCAGCTTCTCTTTCCTCTCTTTGTCAAACTGACCTTCCCGTCTCTTCTGATTCAGACTGTGCACAATAATCTCCACAAGCAGGAGCACGCCCACGATCAGCGCCGGCAATTCCCAGAAATGCATGCCCAGGCTGTTATGTACAAAGTTGAATAAATCAATCCACATCTTCTCTTCCTCCTGTTACAAACCGCTCTTATCCAGTCCGCCCTGTCTCTTAAACTCCGGACTGCCTTTTCAGTTTCTCCTGCGCCAGTTCATCCGTCAGCTGCGCCAGTCTTCCCTGCCGCTTCTTCATGTCATTTGTATACCAGGTGTACAGAATGAACGCGGCTAACATTAACAGGAAGTGAAGGATACAGCATCTGTCATCGAATATGCCGCCGGCAAGAGGTACTTCCTCATCTGTAATCGGTGTAATAATGACATTCCCGTTGTCGTCCTCATCGACCAGTGCTCCCTGTAACGGTACTTCCTCGTCACCGATCTCCGTCAGTCCGGCGTCTGTCGGTACTATAACCGGCACTGCTCCACCAGGTGTCGGTACTACAGGTATTATGGTATCCAGTATAACGGAATCCGTACCTGTCAGAGAAGCCGGAGGTGTGGGTGGAGTTGAAGGATCCGGATTTCCACCGCCGCCATTACCGCCGCCGCCAGAGTTTGACGTTCCGGCTGCCGTATAATAAACGACCAGCTCAAGGTTTCTTCCCGGCATTTTTCCCGTTACAAATGCTGCGCTGCTGTTGTATCCGTCGATCACAGGTGAATTTACCAGATACTCCTTACCTGCCGGAAGATTCGCCGTATAACTCTCAGCTGCTCTTGTTCCGTCTCCGGTATATTCATAGCGGACTGTCAAAGTGTATAATCCGTCTATCGGAAGTTCTCCCGTCGTATCTTCGCCTGTCGGGTCATCTTCCGCCGAATCACCACCAGGTGTTTCCCCAGTTCCAACTACCGTCACCTTATTTCTGATATCCGTCTTTCCAATATCCCCTTCCTGTACGGTATAGCTGTAATATACGACAGTGCTTGTGCCAGCTGCAAGGGAAGTAATACTGTGGTTGCCTTCCAGTGGTGTTATCGCACCGTTTTCCTCCACTCTCACAGCTTCCGCCTCGCCGAGGGCATTTTGCATCTCATCTGCTATCCTGATATCGGACAGGCTTACATTTCCGGTATTTGTCACTGTCACCCTGAAAAGGATTCCCTCTCCTGCCACAAATCCCGTACCGTTTGCCGGAGCGTTTGCAACTTCCTTCGTCACACGGAGGCCTTTTCTCTCAACCTCGACTTCCACGGGAACCTGTTCCGAGGAATCCCAATTCTCTGTCCCATCCTCCGCCTTCGCTGTAGCCACGTTTACAAAGTCTCTTCCGATATCAGAATCTTTGATCTTGTAGGTCACCGTAAATGTCTCCGACGCGCCGGGTTCCAGAGAGGTAATCGTCTTTGATACACCGGATTTCGGAGCCGATTCTCCTGTGGTTTTCATCAAAGCACTGGCAAATAGTTTTTTCAGGAACTCTTTTACGGAATTTCCGTCTCTTATCGCAACATCCTGCATCACATCAGATACTGTAATATTTTCCAACGTCTGGTTGCCGCTGTTTGTCACGATAATATCAAAAGTTACCGTTTCACCCACTTTAAAGAATCTGTTATCGTTTTTGTCCACGCCTGTCGCACCTTCGGGATTCCCATCGCCGTTTTTACGAATGGATTTCACAACCGTAAGCTGCTTATCCACTCCTTCTGTTGGAATCTTAGGTGTGGTATCTTCCACTGTTATCGTTTCATCTTTCGGTTTCGCTGTGGCTGTATTCGTAAATCCTTTTGTCTGATCATTGGCATCTTCTATATCAGTCGATGTCACCGCATATTCAGCTGTCACCGTCACACTCGCTCCGGCCGCCAGCTTTTTGATCGTCACGGAATTGCCGTTCATATTCTCGTAGCCATCGCTATCTACACCTGTCACACCGGTGATTTTCGCTTCCGTTTTTCCGTCCGTCACAATTACATTATGCAGATCTACGGTGCCGCTGTTTGTCACGACAATCTGGAAAGTAATATTTTCATTCAGCTGATATCTCCCATCTTCTGCCGGGGTGGACGTCACAGTTTTTTCAACTGTCATGCCTCTCCACTGAGCCGTCAAATAAAGATCCTCTGCAGGCATGGTAAAGTTTCCGTTCCCGTCGATCTCTACCGCAGCATCTGTAGTCCATCCCGCAAATTCAAATTTCTGATTACTTCTTTCTGTAGTTTTTACCGGTACTATAGCGGCGTTTGTGGTCTGGGGAGTCCCTTCTTCGTACGGTCCCTCTATCACATCTGCACCGCTTTCCTTACCGTCGGCACGATCTTCCAATACACCGCCGTTTAACTGATAAATCACACGATGTTCCCGATAATCCGGTATATTATTGGAATTGCTGTCCAGAACATAATATACATCTACTTTATTGTCAGCTTCATTTGCAGATACTATTCCCCCTGATGCTCCATACTGAACGCCTTTGTCTTCTCTGGTATCGAGCATGTAATTTATGGTTTTAGTCTCACTGTTCTCCTCAACCGTGCGAGTCTTATGTCCCTCAACATCCGTACTCTCAGTAAAGAAGGATTCTCCATAAGCTACAGGAGGTTCCGAGACAGTTACAGGACTTCCCGTAATCTCGTTTTTCCCGTCATCGCTATAGTGATACTGCACTGCATACTTCAGGTCGGTTCTTACAGTATAGTTGACGGTTATCTCTGTATTTTTCCCAGGCATCTTGCCCTGTACAACCAGCTTATCGCTTGAATATCCTTCGATTACAGGGGATGTTACTTCGTAGTCTTCCCTTTCCAGATACTCACCAACGGCATCTGTTGCCGCCGGGTTGTTTGTCCCGGCATACACATAGTGAATCGTCAGGATATACTTATCCTCCACAGTCGCTGGATCAGTCTGATCCTCTTTCTGGGTTGAACCAGGATCATCCGGGTCAGTTGTGCTTCCGGTCACTTTCGCCTTGTTGATTATGGTCTTTCCTGCCTGTTCACCTCCGGCAGTTCCCGCATCCTCTCTCAATACTTTATAACTGTAATGTAAAATTACCGTTTCCCCTACAGGCAGACTATCGATCTTTCTTATCTTTTTACCATTTATCGTTTCTTCCGTCGTTGTTACAGTCTCATTTTTACCGTTTACCGCGCGGTCAAAAGTCACCGTACCGGCAGCATTTATCGTATCCTCAACAAGAACGTCTTTGAGAATCATATTTCCTGTATTTTTTACTGTGACCGTATAATGAATCATATCATTTACTTTCACATTTACTTCTTCATTTTTGTCAACTGCGGTACTGTTGACAGACGCAATCTCCTTCTCTACACTGAATTCCGGACGCTGTTCTTCAACCTCTACACGCTCGCTCTCTCCTTTAAAGTCATTCCCTTCCACTTTTGCCGTGACGATATTCGTGAATTCTCCCTTTTTCAGGTCTGTTTCCTTTATCTTATAGAATACCTCAAAGGTTTCCGCATTCGCTTTTCCTGGCGCCAGCGTATCAATGGTTATTGTCTCTGCTCCGTCAGGATTTCCATCCACAGTAAATCTCGCACCTTCAATGCTGTCAGACAGCACAATATTTCTCAGCGTCTTTTCCCCTATATTCTCTACTGTGACAGTAAAGTATACCGTGTCGTCTGTCGTGAATTTACCGTCTTTGCCGTGTGCTTCACTCTTTTTCCTGTTGATCGTTTTCGTTACCAGGATATTTCCTTCCTCACTCACCATAGGCACTTCCGGCGATTCGCCCGTATCCTTGGCGTATCCGGCAGATGCGGTTGCTTTATTGGTAAACCTGCTTTCCCCTTCCTCCTTTCTCAGGTCAGTTTCTTTCACTCTATATTGCGCTTTCACGGTCACCTTACTTCCATCACCTTTCGTTGACAGAGATGAAATAACCGCTTTTCCGTCCAATACCGTATACTTCCCTGTGTCATCTTTGATGATTTCAGCATCGGCCAGATTCTCCTCCACCACCACATTGGTCAACTCCACATCCCCGATATTTTCCACTTCAATCGTAAACGGGATCAGATCACCTGCATCATAACCTTTCGTATCGCCATTCTCGTCAGTCTTTTGTGTAAAATTCTTTGTCACTCTCAGACTCTTCCACTGCGCCAGAAGCGTAACATCCTCACTTCCCATAGTGAACTGATCATCCGGCTGATTCAATCCTGTTTTATCTAACCACCCTGCAAACTCTGACACTCCCGTTTCGGTTTTCTTCTCAAACCTGTTGGGCAGCATGGTAACCGTCGCGCCCTCAGGATAAATGCGCGCATCCTGATAGGACGCTTTTCCTGTAGTCTCTCCTGCTTCCGGAACGGTGTATCCGCCGTTTCCGTCATAGGTTACGCTGTGTTCCAGATAATCAGGAATATCATCCGGACTCTCCTTCGAACCTTCTTCCGGTTCTTCAGGGCCATTCACATCCAGAGCATAGTATATCTTTATCACACGATGTTTCTCTGTGACTTCCACCTTTTTCAACGGATCCGTAAAACTAGCGGTTCCGCCTGTTATCATCAACTGGCCCAATGTCGTAACGATGCCGTTTTCTTCCAACTCCACTTTATCAAGCGCATAGTGACTGCCATTTTCAGTTTTCCCTTCACGACTGACGGCACTTTCATAAGGGATATTATCTCCGACTAACGCCGTACTAACTACTTCCCCTGCTTCTGTTAAGTCCTCTAAGATCTCGCCCTTTGCACCCTTATAATAAGTAATGATCTGATAACTTGTCGGTATTTTTGTAAAGTAGCCTTTAAATACTACATCATTTGCCGGCATTGTAAACTGACCATCAGCAAGCACTACTCCCTCTGATTCCGTCTTCCAGCCGCTGAACTTGTAGCCTTGCACAGCAACATCCGGTTTTACTGTCACTGTTTCGCCGTATTTATGGTCCTCCACATCGGGCAGCTTTTCTTCCGCCCCGGCAGGCACCATACCTGTATACTCATATTTTACTGTCGGCATGTTTCGCTTATAGTACAGCTTCAGGACAGGCGTTTCTCCCCCTGTAAGGATTCCTTCCAGGACAGTTCCCTCTGCCGCCTGATCCCATGTGAAGCCTGCATAAGTGCCTCCGGTCTTCGCCTCCGCTGTTACCTTCTCGCCCACCTCCCCGGTCAGCGTATCTATATCGTCCGGTGTCTCTGCGTAGCCGCCACTCACCTGTTCTTTATAATGTTCCACTTTATATGTAACAGATTTTGTAAAATAAATATCAAACACTACAGAACTGTCATTTATAATCTTTTTCCACTCTGTGTTTTTCGTAAACCTGTCATAACTCTCCCAGTCATCCGGCAGGCTTTCTTCGTATTCTTTCAGCTTATCCTGCAGTCTGATCCGAAGAACCTGGGCTTCCTTGCCCTTTGTACCATATTCCATAAGGGATACATTGGGTTGTGTATACTTTCCTTCAGCATCCGGGAAATATACATTTACGATAAACGGCAGATCACTTACCTCATTAAGCTTCGTCCACTGAGCCGTAAAGGTATATTGGTACTTACCATCGCTTCCGGGAACTGCATATTTTTCGTTTTCTGCATTAATGGAAAATACATCGTTTGCATTATAAATTTGTGCAGGGTTCGAACCCTCCAGTTTCCATCCTGTAAATACGTATCCTTCCCTGACTGGTAATTTTCCTCTTTTGTCTGATACAGAAAAGGTATCGCCTGATTTGTAACCGTTCCCATTATTTGTATCGACAACTTCTGACTCGACACCGCCATTATAATTATATTTTACAGTATATTTTTTCACTAAAGGTTTCGCAATAATGTTGAGACGTATGTCATCATAATACGTTCCATTGTGCGGATTTGCAGGTATCAAAAATTTGAAATCATACCCTTTATCTTCTCCTTTTTCTAAGTTTCCAAGTATTCCGGATATATCCTCAGTACCACCCCAAGTCGCTGAAATATCAACATTCGCTATACTGAAACCATCCTCTACATTAAAGTAAACCCAGCAAGCCTCATTAGAAGGCTGGGTACCATTATCCCATGCAGTAGCACGCTCATAAAATTTAGCGCTTGTCTGCGTTTTTCCCTCTTCCACTAAAACTGCATTTTTTTCATTAAAACAACTTGATGTAACCCAAACTTTTTTGATGCCGCTAAATTCTTTCACCCATATTTCGCTTGAACCGGTATTTTTATAGTTTGATTCAATCCTAACATGACCATACACACCGATACCTTCCGGCCCTTCTATACTGACATGGTATTTGGGCGATGTAGTATTCCAAAATTCCACCTGATCCTCTACAACCGTAAGTCTAACCTTCGTTTTTCCAAACTCTTCGCTGAAAAATAATTCCGTGGAAGAATTCAAGTCTCTGGTGGGAATCAGAGACAGTGTCTCTTCTTTGCCCTCATAACTTAAAGTCACCCAGAACTTGTTCAATACTTTCGTTGTTTTCAGATCCCCATGACCGTGCTTCTCTTCCCAATATCCATTTCCTACAACATCAAACTCTATATTTCTCCCCTGCTCATATTTAGTTGCAAAAAGCGGTTTGTTTGAGTCACCCCCTTGATCGATATACCATTGAGCATAATCCGTACCTCTATTATATCCAAAAGACGTATTCGGCCCTTTCCCCGCTTCACATCCTATATCAGCTTCTCCACTACGCTTCTCCACCTCCACCGTAACAACAATATCCCCCGTTACGTTTCCGGCATTCACACTGTAAACCCCATTATTCTGTGACAGCCCGACGGGATTTCCCCCTGCCATCGCATACACATTCGTTATATCATATCCATACTTCGCTTTCGCAGAGAAATTAAAACTTTCTCCCTCTCCCATCTCTGTCTTTCCCTGCAAAGCAACAGCTCTCTGTGCCTCCGTACTGTCCGGCCCATACTCGTTTCCGTCAACTTTAACGATATAGGTGACACCAAAAGACTTCTGCACACTGTAGATCAGTTCAATTTTAAGAGTATCATCCCCTTCCACCGCCATACGTGTGATGTCACTCTTTTCAGGCACCACATAGAAATGAGTTTTTCCATCCTCATCTCTCTCTGCCTGAATCTCTTTAATATAACTGTCACCATATTTTACACCAACATAAGTATATTCCGGTCCATTGGCCGGCTTACTTACCGCACCGATGCCTATTGTCATCTTATCAGGCGCACCATCAGGCTTGGATACAGTATTATTAAGCTGATCAACATACTTCACTGAAACCTCAACCTCTTTGGTCTCTTCTACAGATTTCAATGTATAATATACGTTGACAACATTATCCTTTTCAATTTCAGTAATCTTCTCAGTTCCTGTAATCTCACTGCATACATAGACCTGTCCGTCATACTCTTTCTCACTTCCGACTGTCACCGGAACCGGAATCACAGCCTCAAGTTCCAATTCTCCTTCTTCTGCACTCCCTGTATCCTGTATGTAATTTTCATGGGCGTCCCCCTCTTTCCCATAAAAATACAGGATCTGGTAAGAATACAGCTCCTCTTCCTCCACCGTCATCAGCAGCTTATCCGGATCAATTTCTTCTTCCATCCCGGGTACACCATCCAAAGCCCCATTCGCGACTTTGTCAGACACAACCGGCAGACCATCTTCTGTCACTGTCCCGTCAGCCGCTCCGGGAGTATTTGTTTCATCAGCCGCTCCGGAGGTATTCGTCCCATCCGCTTCTCCCGGCGCAGTTGTCCCGTCAACCGTATCCGGCGTAATTACAACTGTCCCCTCAACCGTTCCCCCGTTATTTCCAGGCTGTGCGGAAGGATCTCCTGTCTGCTGCCCATCGGAGGGCTGCCCTGTGGAAGGATCCCCCGGCTGCTGCCCATCGGAGGGCTGCCCTGTGGAAGGATCCCCCGGCTGCTGCCCATCGGAGGGCTGCCCTGTGGAAGGATCCCCCGGCTGCTGTCCGTCAGAAGCCTGCCCATCGCCGGACGCCTGCTGCCCATCAGATGTGCCAAAGTCTTTCTGTTCCGCAGTGATAAACTGATTCCCGCTTGTCACACCGGCTTCCCCAGCAAATTCCGTATTTTCTCCGCCCGTTTCCGCCTCAGGCGCACCTTCGCCGCCTTCCTCATCAGAGGAATGAGCCTGTGTGCCGCTCTCCTCAGAAGCGGTCTCCTCCACATCGCCCACCGCCCACAAGAACGCATCCGAAGAATTGACGCCGACCGTTACAACCAGTATAAACGCCAGAAAAAACGCGATCCATTTTTTGTTCCTGAAAATTTCTTTCATTTCTCTACCTCCTTCATCCGTGTAAAACCGTCACTCCATCCAATTCCCAAAACTTTCTTATCGACCGTTTTGCCTGCTGCCATCATGACCCGGCATGTTTTAGCATAATATATATACCTTTTATCTATGAAGTGTCTGCAAAACACAAAAATGGGTCAGATATTTCATATTTTTTTAATACTTTTTATATTTTAGAATTTTTATGTCGGATTACGGCAAAAGAACACACAGAATCCGTGAAAAACGCATATCGTGAATCATGAAAATGCATTGAAATTAACTATTGAAATATGGAAAAATGAAGAGTAAAATAAAAAGTAAACTTATACTGTCTATTGTTTATTATGTTTGCTATTATGTCTGACATAACATTTTATCTGGCAAACCGATCTCTTTCATCACAGACAGCATAAAAGAATCTTAAAAGTAAAAGGTACATAATCATGAAAAAATTCGATCTCTTCAAGACCATTCAGCTCATTCTTTTCATTGCTCTCGCAGCTGCCGGCCTTTACATCATCTTCACAGATCATGAACTCTATCAGATGATTGCCAACAATACACATATCCGACTGTTGTGTATCCTTTTATGGGCGGCGCTTGTTTTGTCCTTCCTGTTTATCTTTATGGATTTCAGTCTTTTCTCCTCCTTTAAGAAAGATTACCGGGAGTTGGATTATGCAATCTCCTCCGACCCTGTCTCCGGGATCGCCAACCGTTACAGCTGTGACAACGTGATCGAAAAATATCTCGACAAACCTCTCCCGGAACATCTGGGATGCATTATGTTTGATCTCAGCAATATAAAAACCATCAACCATCTGTGTGGGCATCTCAAAGGGAACGAACTGATCCGCGAATTTTCGAATATCCTTCAGACCGCTTCCAATGGCCTCTGTTTTGTAGGGCGCAACGGCGGCAGCAAATTTCTGGCACTGTTTGAGAACTGCAGTACCCGGAAAATGGAACAATTTCTGTCTGATGTAGACAAAAAAGTGAAGCACCACAATACCAGACCGGATTCTCCGCCTATCCAGTATCGATACGGAAGCGCCTGCAGAGAGGAAGAAGATATTAAAACCATCACAGAACTGATCGGCCTTTCAGACCATCGCATTTACAACAGAAAAACCGGGCCGCTTGATCCTGAAAAGTGACAGCCTTACGGATCTGAGGGGGAATTGCCTATGTCTGCTCTGGACTACAATTATGTGGCAGATCTGGTCGTCAAAGCGCAGAATAGTGACAGCGATGCCTTTGCCGAACTTTATGCCGCTACCTATCAAAAACAATATCAATTTGCATACAGTTATCTGAAAGATGAATATCTGGCGCAGGACGCTTTGCAGGAAACCTATATTATCGCGTTTAAGGATCTTTCCAAACTGAAAGATCCTCTGCTCGTGCTGGCGTGGTTAAACCAGATCAATTTCCGTGTCTGTTTTAAAATGCATCAGAAACAGAAACGTTACTCTGCGGAGATTGCCGATTACGAAAACTTTGACGGAGAACCTCCTGTTTCACCCCCCCGGGATTCCTCTTCCTTATTCCGGTCAGGTTATAATCCTGAGGATGTTGTGGTACAGATCGATTCCAGAGAGTATATTATCAACCAGATCCTGACTCTTCCTTTTACGGAAGCTCAGACTATTCTCCTGAGATTTTACGGAAACCTGAAGTATGACGAGATCGCTGGTCTCATGGATATCAGCCGCAGTTCCGTAAAAAGGTATCTGAAAAGCGGGATGAACCATCTGGTCAAAATTTTCCAGCCGCAGAAAGGGGAATTTTATCCATGAGCTTGTTTAAAAAATCATCCATGCCGCAGCTCGATCCCGAAACTGCCAGCCGCATTTTAGAACAGACCTTTGAAGCGAATGAAATGGAGAAAAATACCATTCCCCTTGAGGTTTTAGCCTCCTACAGCAACTACCGCAGAGAGCGGTTTTCCCTGCAACGGATGCTCCTTATTGTCATTATGCTTCTCTTCGTGCTGCTGCCGCTTCTTTTTATCCCTGCCTCCTTTACAATAGGTGAGGATCCGACAGCCGGGCGGGATTACAATCCTGTCTATGCACTGCAGGTGGATTCTTTTATGCTGGTGGACAGGGTAAATGCAACCATAGACGGGTACAATATCCCTATTTATGAGGTAGACTCCCATGTCTATTCCATAGAACCTTCCAGAAATGGCCGAATGGCTGTTACAGTCACTCTCGCCAACAGGCAGAGCCGCACACAATACATCGATGTCACCACCGTGGACCGGGAAATTCCGATCGCAACCTCCTGCGTCAAGGAGGACGATCTGATTTATCTATATCTCTCCGACGATCATTCCGGTGTGGACTTTTCAGCGCTGCAGGCCTTTGACTTAAACGGTAATGAAATCATTCCTGTTTCTATAGATACTGCCTCCGGGTGTGTCACCTTCTTTGGTGTGGAGGACACATTAAATATTTATGTGCCCGATCTGGCCGGAAACAGGCTGCAGCTTATTCTGTCTATTCCTTAAAAGGGTACGTTTTATAATATAAGAGCCATAACATCTGTTACTGTATATGGCCATCATATTCATAACAGATGTTATGGCAGTTGCTGCCGTTTATGATATTACTCTTTCCACAAAGAATTCTGCCCGGAACCAGACTTTTCCCTTGATCTGCCTTATTCCCACCGCGCCAAAGCTCCGGGAATCCATGGAATCCGGGCGGTTATCTCCCATCACAAAGAGTTGTCCCTCTGCCAGGGTATAAGGATATCTGACGATCCCCCCTTTTGCTGCTACCGTCTCCTCCGATATGTACGGCTCCTCCAGAAGTTCTCCGTTTACATACACCTTTCCCCCTCTGAGATCGATGGTGTCTCCCTCCATTGCTATGATTCTTTTCACATAATACTCACCGGAAGGAATTCTGACAGATACCACATCTCCTCTTTCGTACTGCAGATTGATCCTCGTATACAAAACCAGATTGCCCTCCTGCAAAGCAGGTTCCATGGAATTTCCTTTCACAAAGGAAAACCCGATAATGCTGTGAAATACGATAAAAAGCACCGCGAAAAGCAGCAGAAATCTCCTGACACCCAGCAGCCACCCATATTTCATTCCATCATATTTCCTTGTCCTGTGCCCGCGCCCGGCTTTCCTCTTTTCTCCCATACCGCCACCTTTTACCTCTTTTCTCTTCTGATACAGTATGATTCAGCATCCCAAAAACACTAGGATGTGGGCTTCCTGAGCGGACAGTCCGACAGGCTGATCCTGTCTTTTAACGTGTTCATCCCACAGTCGATCAGGTAATCCTGCAGGATTGGCAGAGACTGTGAGGAAGTGGGACCGATAATGATCTCTCCGATCAATTCTGACATATGAAGTCCCAGCCTTCCGCACATTCTGTTCAGATCAAGCGGATAATACTTCTTGATCCGCCCGGCAGATACATGATATTTTGGCTCCACTGCAAATTCATTTAATACAAACGGGGAAATGACCAGTCTGCGCTCTTTCTCTCTGGCAAAGGAGGGGTGTTTAAAGGCCGCAGACTGGATCCACGCCTCATTCATGATCTCCCGCAGTTCCCGCTGCACCTCCGAAAACCTTCTCTCCGCCATCATCAGCTGATAAAATTCCTCCACAAGCCGATGCTCCCGCATATCTTTCTGATAATACACTGTCTGTAATGACACGGCTCCGCCCGTCATCTTCTGCATCAGATTTTCATGGAAGGCAATGCAGACTCCCTGTCCCAGATGCCCGTACCGCTCCCACTGCGCCGCATCATCCCTGTATTTGGAAAAGCAGGCCGCATAGTATAATGATACAGCATATCTCTCCTCCTCCGCCTCAGTCTCCGCTTCTGCTTCTATGCACTCAGGATCAGATCACACCCAAAGTTCCTTCCAAAGGAAGAAGCCATATATAAGTTCTGAAAAGTAAGACCTTCCTCCCCGGCTTTTATTATAAACTCAGGTATTTTATAAATTTCTGTCATTTCCGGCTTTCTTCCAAAACCACTTTCCTCTATTGTCCTTTCATAACTGATCTTTTTATTATCCTTATAGCACGAAATGACAAATTCATCTGCCTTTGTATCATCGCACACACCGATCAGTTTACCTGATCTGATAAATCCGGCCCTTCTACAATCACCCACTTATCGGGAAATTTCTCAACAAGCTCATCCCATGTATAGAATTTCTCGTCTTTGATTACCATATAAAACCTCCCTGAAATATATCCGATTATAGACATATTTTCATCTATCTTTTATAATTCTATCATAACATCCGGCACCATAACCCGCAATACAAATCTTTATCCGGTTACTCTATACCCGTTATTTGCAAAAAACCGCTCTTTTCCGTAATCTTAAAATAGCCAAACACTTCTGCATGCTCTTTTTTGTATCAGGTTTAGCCTGATCAGATAATCATGATCCTGTTTCGTCAACAAGTATTTTCAACTTCTTTGAATCATACAGCTTTCTCAGGCAGGATATATTCACTGTAACAGCCTCTTTTCAGGTATTGCATGCATTTTCACTCCTCTGATCCTCAGGCATTTTGATAACACACAAGCTCTGTACTTCTATTCATGACACAACTGTCATATTCTCACATTCTTCATACCCCGCAGGCATCCTGTCCGTGAGGAAATCCACACTGCCAAAGGATGCGAATGTCACCGAACTGACACGGTCGAACTTGGAACTGTCGCAGAGTACATAGCACTTTTTACACTGCCCCATGGCCGTGCGCTTGATCATCGCCTCCTCTGCGTCCGGCGTCGTACAGCCGGCTTTTCTGGATACGCTGTTTGAGCCGAAGAAACCTTTCGTAAAATGGTAACTCAAAAGCGTCTGCATGGCCTGACTTCCGATGACGGCCCCCGTGGACGCTTTCAGCTCGCCGCCCACCAGCAGCACTTTTCTCCCCAGCCCCGCGAGGCGCTGTGCATGGGCAACCGCATTGGTTACGAAGTTCACATTGTCATGCTCAATGTAATCCAGCATGCAGGCTGTCGTTGTCCCTGCATCCAGATAGACAAAATCCCCGGGCTCAATCAGAGAAGCCGCATATTCCGCAATTTTCCTCTTCTCTTCCCTGTTAAACCCGCTCTTCTGGGCAACCGTATACTCATGAGCCGTCACCTTCTGTTCCAGGGCCACCGCTCCGCCGAACACCTTCACAAGCCTGCCCTCTCTGTCAAGCGCCGTGATATCCCGCCGGATCGTGGACTCCGATGCATCGAGCATCTCCTTCACCTCTGTCACCGTGACGCTCCCGCGCTCTTCTAAAAGCCCCAGCAATAAATCCTGTCTCTGTTTTGTCAGCATAATTTTCCCGCCCTGTATCGCTTTCTATTTCTTTCACTAAATGACACCTGTTCAATCCACAACACACTATGTGGCCTCACCCGCACCCCCGCAAACCATCCCATAACTGAAGGGATATATCATATTCATTGCCCTCCTCTTATCCCTTTTTCACCTGATCATATACTTGCAAAATCTCTTCCTTCGTTGCCAGATACTCTGAAAATGCGCTGGCACTTCCCGCAGCAAGGCCCATATGGAACGCATATTCATAATCCTCTTTCTCCATATAACCGGCCATAAAACCAGCCACCATGGAATCTCCCGCTCCCACGCCGTTGATCAGTACCCCTTCCGGTGCCGGCGCCTCGTATACCTTTCCGTCCGCCGCTACAAGCACTGCTCCCTCTCCTGCCATGGAAACTAACACGTTCTGCGCCCCCCGTTCTTTCAGCTTTCCGGCGTAAGATATCACTTCGCTCCTGGTCCCTAACTCCACATCAAAGATTTCTCCCAGCTCATGATTATTTGGCTTGATCAGAAAGGGATGGTAAGGAAGCGCATTAAGTAACAGATCCTTCGTGGCATCTACCACGATACGGACATTTCTGTTATCGAGTCTCTCCATAATCTTCTGATACGTGTTATCCGGCATGGACGCCGGTATGCTTCCCGACAGAAAAAGCACGTCGCCCTCTTCCAGTCTGCTAAGCTGTTCCATCAACATCTGCACTTTCTCTCTGCTGATCTTTGGCCCCTGTCCGTTGATCTCCGTGCCGTCGATGGACTGAAGCTTCAGATTGATCCTTGTAAACCCTTCCCCGATCCCGATGAAGCCGCTTTCCACACCCATTTCCGTAAGCCTTCTCACCACTTCATCACCGGTAAATCCCGCCACAAATCCAAGGGCTATGCTCGAAATACCCAGATTCTTCAGCACGATCGATACATTGATCCCTTTTCCGCCCGGCAGCAGCAGCTCCGAATCGGTACGGTTCGTAAGCCCAGGCCTGAAATCTTCTACGGATACGATGTAGTCCAGTGATGGATTGAATGTCACTGTATAGATCATTCTTTGCTCTCCTCCTTGTTCTGCTTTTTATTTTTGTTTTGCTTGTTTTTGATTTTGTGAGTTTATTATATCGTCATATACAATCAAAATCAATCAAAACAATTCACAAAATTTTATCCTGGATTTTTTACTTTTACATAATTTTGATTTATTTTGATCATCTATGACCATCTTATATAAAATGTGGATTTGATCACAGCTATTTCTGCTTTCCAGTAATTAAGCCAGAAAAACTTTCTCATCCTGCTCGTCTTGTAGTCGTGTACTGATATATTCCTGTTTCTCAAAATCATTTGCCTGCATTTCCATGTGCTGTGCCAGTCTCACCTGGCAATGCCCCACTAGCTCTTCACCGCACCTGCCGTCATTCCGTCAATAATGTGTTTTTGAAGAATCAAATACAGGACTAACACCGGCAAAGTACACACGATAACGTTGGAGAATACCAGATTCCACTCACTGCTGTACCTTCCGAAAAAGGAATATATGGTCAGCGGAAGCGTGAAATGTTCATGGTCATTCAGGTAATAGAGCGCAACTCCAAACTCATTCCATACACTCATAAAATTCAGAATAAGCACGGTGACCGTAATCGGCTTTGCCAGTAGAAATATAATTTTGAAAAAAGTGTACAGAGCGCCGGTGCCATCTATACACGCGGCCTCATCCAGTTCCCTTGAAATACTTCGAAAATATCCCATGTACAGAAAGACCGAATAAGGCAGACTTGTTGCCGTCATGATAAGAATATATGCCAGAATTTTTTCCATCTGCAGCTTCTGGGTAATAAAAAAGGTGGGAATGATCTGTACTGGCAAAATAATGCCCATAATGACAAACACTTTTAAAACCCCGGTGAACTTTGTCTTCCTCCGCTGAAGTACAAACCCTATCAGAGAGGCGCACAGAATAATCAGCGCAACTGAGGATACAGAAACAATAATGCTGTTGACAAAAGCGGTTCCTACCTTTGCCTGCCGGAACATATCCGTATAGTTTTCAATGATATTCCAGACCTTGGGCAGTCCAATTTCCAGAAGGGAAGATTCCTGCTTCGTCTTAAAACTGTTAATCACGACAAAATAGAGCGGCAAAAAGATAACCAGTGCCAAAAGCCAGAGAACTGCCGCCAAAATGCCCTTTTCTTTTTTCTCATCACAAATCAACCTCTTTTTTCGCTATGAACAGGTACAGCGGCAGCGCAAAAACCGCAACAACAATTACCAGCACAAAGCTTATGGCGCATCCTTCCCCCAGCCTTCCATTCCCAAAGGATTTGTACATCACTGTGCTGAAAACTTCCGATGCCGTACCAGGCCCGCCGTTTGTAGTCGCCTGTATCACAGGATCATCTTTTATTACATACATTATCCATTTTTTATCTTAATGTTCGAGCCTGCCACCTCATAACTTACCTTGTAATCAGACAGTCCCTCCATTCCATGCGCCTGCGCATAATCATAAAGCATCAGTATATCATCCTTTAGCTGCTCATATCTGCCATTACTCTCCTGCGAATTCAATAACTGGCACATTTTTTTAGGAAGTCCGCTGATATTCCCATTCCCATCCATTGAAATATCATCCCATGAATACTGTCCCCCCGTTGCTTTTCCAAGAAAGTCTGAAATTTCTTTATAAGCATTGATTCGGTTAAACTCTGCTGTGCTATAATCCGATGCCTGCATATGGCAGTCCCATAGTTCATCCGAAAACTGTTCCTCCAGCACATCCGCCGCCTTACGCTTTTCTTCCTCAGAAAGTTCCCCGGTAACGGTTATCTTCCCATAGATATCCATCTCTATTAGATACTCTTTATCCTGTACGTCAATTCCCGCTTTTTCCAACGCCTCCTGTATTTTCGGAAACAATATGTTCCTCAGTCTGCCATTGGCTGTGGCCCGCTCATAATCATGTAGGTTCGCAAAGATTTTCAGATAATTTTCTTCCCGCCCATCCAGGATTTCTCCGGATGCCTTTTTCTCCAACAACCCTTCCACACTTTCTGTACCCGTATATCGTTCATCTTCCGGGAGGAAATCATACTGCTCCCTGTGAAGTTTTTCAATTTCGCTACTGTATTCCTGTCCCCCGTCCGCTTCCGTCTGTTTTTGGTATCTTTCTTCTGTGATGCGGATGCGGTAAGGCTGTTCTTTATCCGTATCTGCGTCCTCACCGGTGCGGTTTTCCACCCTGATAATATAACGGTCTGACCCGCTCCAATCCGGCAGGGTAATCTCCCTGCTGCCGTCCCCATGGTCTTTCGCTATCCCTATCTGGTTTCCCTGCTTATCATAAATTACCAGATCATACTCACAGCCCTCCGGGATATTTTCCAGCCGGACTGTTACTTTTGTCCCTATGCCCATCTTATCGTAAAAACTCTTTTGGGCATAGGAGAAGGAATAGCAGTCCACATCCCCGTTTGAATCCAGTTTCCCTTCCAGATAGCTGTCCCTGTTCTGCAATAATATGCCTAAATCATATGTACTGAAATAACTGTCTACCCTGTCATCATATTTTGTTCTCTGTCGGTAGCTGTCATTCCTATTTTCACTGTTTTCTACCAGAACAGTCTGATCGTTCAGCTCCTTCATGGGAGAGGCGAATCCCCTGTTCCCATAATGGGATCCATTAACCAAAGGGCTGCTGATGTAATGTATATAGTTCATTTCTAAATCTTCTCCTTCCCTTTATGTTCACCCACAAATCAAAAATCCTCCCTGCTCCCCAATTCCCCAATCTGCCTGAATGACGGGATTGCCTGCCCTGCCTTGTCAAGCTGTAGCATATTAGGTATATTGTTATCCAGCACCCTAGGTGCTCCAAGTCTTTCTTATATTCGTCAAATTAAATGAAGGTACTGGCTCATATATTCTGATGTA
>OFFO01000605.1_pt1 | contig 29522 bp, 20 predicted proteins | sample 1521441 | NCBI WGS metagenome assembly OFFO01 (sample SAMEA3504097, study PRJEB24116) | mouse gut metagenome | biome: mouse gut; feature: mouse-associated habitat; material: faeces | place: Denmark | collected 2011
GGCGAAGCCCGAATTCGCGTTCGCATTGTTGCTGGAGCGCAAGAGGACACGGCTATTGAGGTTATCTGCCTTTTGACCGCAAAGTTACTCATTTTTTCTCAAAGAATTTTAACATTTAATGATATTTCGCTGAAAATCGACTCGCTACGCGAGATATAGGAGGGTTTGGGCAGGCGAGGCTACGCCATCGCCTCCCAAACCGACGAGCAAACGAGATTAACGAGCTTTCGCTTTGACAATCACAAACGTTCCTCGGAAGGCCAGACGAGCGCCGCAGTACGTGTTCGAGTACGAGGAGGCGTTAACCGCAAGCGCATAGGCGAAGCCCGAAAACGCGTTCGCATTGCTGCCAGAGCGCAAGAGGACACGGCTACGCGAATTTGAGTACCAATATCCGGCGCAATAATCGGTAACATACTTGGAGCGGTCTCCAGGATCTACGCGAGACGGAAGGATGTCACAGCGCCGCCCGTGAATAAGTCGAAGAACATTGTCTCCACTTCCGTCGGGAAGCGTGAGCGTGCGCTCAGTCTTTGAAATCGGGTCGTAGATATGGGCGATATGATTCAAGGGGAAATCTGCAAACTCCACACCGCGACGCTTTTTGTAATCAAGGTATGAGGTCACGTTTACAGCAATGTTTGTCATCCAGTCGTTGTTACAGCCGATAAACGCTTTCAAGCCCATAAGTGAGTTGAAGTTGTTGCCGTTGTATGTAGAATCGCGCATACCTATGTTGTCGAGCTGATTGAGTCGGCCGCCGCTCTGACCATTGCCTACCACGGCCTGCTCATTAAGTCGGCCTCGGCAACACCACCAAAGTATGGCGGTTTCTTTGTGCTGCTCGTAGTCGATGAGCTGGAATCCCGGGCCACGCATCCACGCAAGATTCTCGAAGTCCTTCATCGTGTAGTTGAGGGTGCCGGTAGGAATGGCTGTTGGATTGCCGTCTGCATCATACTCCCATGCGGCCGTTGTTGATGTACCCGTGCCGCGTTGGCTTGAACCTGTTGAGGAAACGGAGCGGGGACGGCTTAGAGCATCCATTGTGATAGGATAGTTGCCTATGAGCGAATCTCCCTCGCATTCAACGCCCTCTTCCGATGCCGCCTTATGCTCCACCCAGTCAGGCTCAATGGCCTCAACGCTGCTTGAATCGACTGCAATACACTCCGCATTCTGATCCACTACGATGAATGTTGTGAAGAAGAACCACTTGGCGCCTGCGGGAACATCGGTGAAGATATAATCCCCACGCGTGCCATCGAAATCAAACTGAGCGTTGCTGATTGACATCTTGAACGTCTTGATAACCTTGCCGTTCTCATCAGTGAACACACCGCCGAGATTTGCCATATTGATACCGGGCCATCTTACCTGCTTCATTCCCTCAACGTCCATTCGATAGGTATTCATATTTGCGGCAGTTGAAATGGAATCATCCACATCAGTACCTACATAAGCATCATTGACATACACACCGCAGTTCTCTTTATAGAGGAGGTCGCCGATGGCTTTGCGCACGCATTTGCTTGCGGTGCTGATAGGCTCGTTTACGCAGTGAGACCATACGTAGTAAATAGCCTGATTCTTGTAGTCGTTGATGCCTTTGTACCAACAATGGCAGAGATGCCACATTATATCGTAGCCCTCTCCAGCGTTGTCAGTAAGGTCAATGGAGCTGCCGTCGGCAAAGAAGTTGAAGTCGTTGTCGTCAAGTTCCTCGCCCTCCATACGGTTGAGCTTTTCATTGTAAGTACACTTGTAAGTATGCGTGTCCTTCTCAATCGCAAGCAGGTGGCCACTCTGAACAAATGGAGTGTTGAAGTCTCGGCCGGTATTATTGTCGAGGTTCGTCATTTTGTTCGATTCATCGTTGTCATCGTTCTGCGATTTGATGATAGAGAACTGCGAGTTGTGGAGGATTAGTTGGGGGAAGTATCTGCCAAAGGCAGCAAGTGCGGAATCTTCGATGAGGTCTGACATAATCCATCGACCGGTGATACCCGAACATCTGCCGCTTTCCTCATAGGCTTGGCCGCTGGGGTCAAGACCTATCGCTCCGCTGTTTTGCAGGGAGTAAAGGATTGATGAGGGGGCAGTGATGTTAACATCCGGCAGTCGGATATAACGCACATTGGATGAGGTCACTATTCCGTTGATGAGTGTCATCGGGTCAATGTTCGGACAACCTGCAAGCATAAGGCGTATAACGCTGCTCATGCCCTCGATTGTCAAACCGCCTGGATATGAAAGATTCGGGAGGTTGACAAACGAGAGGTCGGTCATCGTAGCCGGCAACTGGAGTGTGAAGATAGGCGATGTTTCAGCCAACGTGATTGTTGACAGGTCGGAGCCTTTGGCATACACTTCCTCCAAACGTGGACACTTGGCGGCATTTATAGTCGTTACCTCCGTGGTACGCACGTCAAGGTAGCGAAGGAACGGCAGGTCGCCGAGGTTCATATTTGTGAGAAAACCCGTATTGCCGGGTGAGAGTCGCCATAAATCTTTGTGTGTATCCGAGCCAATCACAATCTTCTCGGCGAGTTTCATCTGCGAGAACTGGAAGTTCGGGTCAATGGAAATCTGCGAGAGGTCAATCTCACTCATCTGGTCGGCCTGGTAGATGTAGAGCAAGATGTTATCGCCGTGCTGGAAGTCCGTAAAAACGCCTTCTTCTCCAGCTTTGAGATACATCCCCTGCGTTACGTTACCGCCGTCATTACCGATGCCATAATAGCCGGACTTTCCTGCACGGAAGCGGATAACCGCCCCTGTCTTGGCTCCGATACGACCGCCGAGGACGTGGCTTGCATCCTTGAAGTCGCCGGTCTGATAGTAACCGTCACGCACACGCCAACGCTGCTCTATGAAGCGAGGGAGAGACTGACGGCCCGAACCATGCAGGGCGTAATAGTAGATGTCTGTGTAGGTCTCGGAATACTTGATATACTTGCGCTCGCAGTCAAAGGTGCAAACGACCTTCGGCCACATCTCAATACGCTTCTGCACGAAGTAGTATTGCGCTCCTTTGGGCGAGAACGGGCCGGCACCGATGCCGTCCACTTCCGGGAGATTTCGCATAGTGCCGACAACACCGGGAAGTGTGAGGACATTGCCGCTTGCGTCAGCAATCATCTCCTGATTGTCACAACGGCGCAGATTGTTCCAGAGGATTGATCCACGTCCTGCATAGCACTTGTCATCTTCCTCGGGGTTGAGTTCTGCCGGAATCGTGTTGCCGCCATCGTTATCCTTGCCGTTGCAGGTGTCGCAGTCATATACTTTGTTGAAGTACATGCGTAGCGGCTCCATTGAGGACGGCGAGTGATATTCGCCATTCTCAACCCAGCTGCCATCTTCGAGGAAGAACATAGGCTGCATATTCTTCGCCTGCTGATCCACGGCGGCGAGATAGTCGGTGAACGTATAGTAGGCAAGGAGCGACTGTATGCTCATGTATCGCCATGCGTTCTCCCTCCACAGCTTTTTCCATGTGGCGGCAAGCTCTGCCTTGGAGTAGTCGCAGGAGTCGCAGAACTGGAGGACGTTGTAAAGTTCGTAAGGAACTTTGCGCCCCATAGCGAGGTCTTCCTGAAGCTGGTCATCATCCACCATACACTCAAAATACTGAGTCCATGCCGGATATGTCTCTTGGCCGAGGTTGAGTTTGGAGACCCACGACGATTGGGTTTTGACAGGGGCCATCATATCATCAACAGAGCCGACCCCCATGAACCAGTCCATCGCATCGTAGGTGATAAGTTCAAAACCGCTTACCGGGTTGAGGACATCGCCGGAGATAATCCACTTGCCGCCTACCTGCTTCATTGAGCCGGTGGAGCGTGCCCACTCACCACCGCTGAACCGCATTACGCGATAGTCACGTCCGCAGTACTGCGAGAGGATGTAAGGCTTGCTTGTGTCAAGGCCCTCTGTGGTTTTGAATCGGGCCATAATTTGGTCGAGAGTTTCTTGGCCGACGTACTTTCCAGAGTTGTCGTATTGAGGCTTGCCGAAGAACTCTATAAACGAGCCGTAATTCATGCAGCCGAGATTGTAGCCGGGAGTGTCTTGGAAGCCAAGCGCTACCTGCTCGCCTTTGTCCTCTTTCCAATTGCCTCGGGCGTGGAACCACGCGTCAGCGAGAGAATCGGACGTAGCTCGGAAAGCCGCAATCGGGTGATTGGCTGTAGAGTGGTTCATTTCAAGGTCGGTCACTTTTACTCCGCTCTTAGTCCATGTGCCATCAAACGCACGCTGCGCCGGGGTCATATAGTTGGAGCCGAGGGCGCGGAACGTGGCGTTCATCATATCACACACACCGCAGTCATTTGCCATCGAAGAGTCCGAGTAGTCAACCTTGACTGTGATGATTGCAATAGGAATTGTGTTGACTCCAATTCGGATATAGCCCAGATCAAAAAGCTCATAAGTTTTGAGCGCGTCCGCATTGGTGTATTCGGGGTTAAGCGGAGTTACTTTCCATCCGCTGTTCTTGCGCAGATAGAAGCGGTCATTCTTGATAGGACGCTTGGCCGAGGTTGTACCCTGACGGCGCCACTGAACGTGTTCTGCCTTGAATGAGCGCCACGGCAATGTCGGGTGGAAGTAGTAGAGGGTACACTCAAACTTTGTGGAGGTGTCGATGTCTCCGTCGAATGTGTCAAACGTAGCCTGAGGAGCAACTACTACATAGTACGGTATGCCTTTCTCTTTAAGCAGGCTCATAGAGGGGCGGTTCTGATTGTCGAGCACGTTCTCCTTGTCGTACTCAGCAATCATCGCCTCGGTGTCTGTAAGTTTGCAGAGGTAGTTCTGGAAAGCCTGCGCCCATTCATAGTAGCTGTCGTAGGCGAGTGTGTAGTAGAGATAGAAATCTCCCTCTGTTCCGTCGAATGTGATGTGCTTGGTGTTGAGTATCGCGCCGGAGTTGGCAACGTAACCGATAGCACCGATTTCCTCACCATCAACGTAGAGTTTGATTGTCGCATACTCAGTTGAGCCACGGCGCACTGTGATTGTGGAAGGCTCTACGACTATGCCGACTGTGTATTTCTCCCCACACTTGAATGAGCGTGTGATGGTCGAGGGTGTACCCGTCTTGCAATACAGAACAATCTCGTTACCGGTCACATAAAAGCCAGTGCCTGAATCGGAGTCGAAACACTCCATCAGTTTAGCGGTGTCGTCCTTGATGTTGTTGGTGGCGAACGCGAACTGGAACGCCATACCATTAGTGCGCTCAGTAGCAGCCGTACCAAACGGAGCGTAAGGAATGGTGGCCTTGACATTCTCTGCGATACGGAGGCAGTTCTCGCCAAGGTAGGTGGCAAAGCCATTTGATGACCAGTTTGAACCCTCAACCGACATTTCAAAACCGCCATTGCTGATTGTGTGGTCCGGCTCGGAGTTGCTTCGGGTGGAGAAGTCATAACCGAACAATGCGCCCTCTTTTATGATTGCGTTGATGGCAGATCCGATGACCTTAACGGTAATAGGATAGGTCTGACTATTGCCGTTCTGCGCATAGACTTCAATGGTGGCGCTGCCGTCGGTGGCATAACCTTGAATCTGTTTACGTACCGGATACGTCTGCGAGATTTGGCATTCTACGGATGTGACCTCCTTGCCGTCGATATAGACTTCGGCGGTTGTGGAGTTCTTGCCGGGTGTGTAGGCGGCAACCTCTATTTCAAGATTGTCATAAAGCCTGACAACGCCATTGTTGGCATCGTTGAATCGTAAAGCCACGATGGGCTCCTTGGAGATGGAGTCCACGCACATTACCGAGGTATAGATAGTATTGCCCGTAACACCGGAGGCGACATCCTCGCCATAGACGCGGACAGGATATGAGCCGTGTCCCAGACGCTCTCCCCCGCCGAACACGTTACAGGGGTCTATCGAGATGGAGTGGGAGTAACTGTCGGTTATGGTCGCCACGCCAAGGCTTCGCCATTCGCCGTTATAGAACATTTCAGTAAATACCTTGACACCCTGCTTTGATACGTTGTTGGCGAATTTGTACATGAGCAGGTTCTTGGTTGTACCGCCGACTTCAAGCGCGGAGCTTGTCGTGTAGTTAAGGGTCTGAACCGAAGTGCAGGTTACATCTACGGCTGTAACGGTGATTGTGCGCCGCTTGATATTGCCCTCAGCATCGTAGGCAACGAGGGTGAAATCTTTCGCTGCCGCCTCAGTGAAGTAAGGTGTGAAGTCAAATTTGAACGAGTAGTTTGTCGCGGAAGTCGAGGAGTTCTGGTTGATATTCTCGCTCCAAAGGGATAAGCCCGACGTTGCGTCAATAATCTCAACCTTGCGTATTACTCCGGCAATTTCTTCCCCTCCATCATAGGACACGGAACGAATGGCCGCGTTGACGATGATGTCAGAACCAAATGCAGCGTAAGGTGCTGGATTGTCGGGATAGATAGAAAGCGTCGAACCGGTCGCTCCGCCGGCGCCATTGCTCTTGGGTATCTTCACCGCCTCACCGATTGCATTGCCGGTCTTGTCAACGCCCTGGATGATGTAATCGTCGGGGTCCGGGGTGATTTCCAAACCCGCGAAAGATTTTTGCTCCATTTCGTAAGCTCCACCCGTGGAAAGAGCTTCTTTGCCGTCCTTTTCGGGTGTGTCAGATGTTTTGACGGAGCCGCCTCCGCCAAACTCTTTCCACAAATCTTTGCTGGCAAAGTCCGTAGGTTGCCCAGTGAACTGATATGTTTCCCAAGTGTACTCCCCCGTCCGATATGTGATGACAAGGCCTCCCTTGGCGTAGTTGATTCCCGACTTGGTTTGTTCCGCAAGTATTGCGTCAATGGCGGTGTCTTTGGTGTAGTATCCGGCTACCGTGCGAGGACAAAGAGCATCCACATTTATAATCGCCTCTGCGCCGGCCGACATACCAGCGAGGTCAACCCAATTCGCTGGATTGAGGAATTGTGTATCGGTGAGGTTCGGGCCAACGTATTGGTAAGTTTTCCATGAGGAGGCCCCAATAGCGAATGTTATCTGCAATCCAAGCGAGGCTACTCCCTCTTTGAGAATAGCCTGAAGGACGTTGTGTGACTGCACCTCTGCATTGATGTCAGAGTAGTATTCGCCGGTCGGCAGAGGTATCTCTACGGTGGCGTTGTAGGTGTTACCCACCGCAGAGCCGGAGATAGATTCGAGCTTGTCGTTGTTGATACGATAGATGCCATCGGGCAGACGGTAGAGCCAACCGGAATTATATGTGAAGTCGGAGTTGTATGTTTCTTCGGCTATGTTGTAAAAGTTCGTGTTGCCGAAGCTGCGGAAATATAGTCCGGGGTCATATTCATCTTCGTTGGGGCATAGCCAAACTCCACTTGTAGGCTCGCTACCGTTGCCGTCCCATTGGCCGTCTGCGGGAAGTATGCCTATCACATCAATCCGATGTGCATTGTCTAATATCCCATTATTCGCCCAGCGAATCTGCTCCTGCAACTGCGCGCCTTCATCGCCGGGGAAAGCAGATCCGGCAACATGGCCGAGAGCGAGGTCAGAGCCTATGGCTATGAGTTCAGAACCGCTCCAACGGAACGTTTTGTTTTCAGAGGTACAGGTGTAAATTTTGCCTGCAACAGGTATGCGGCCATCCAAGTCGGCGGTTTCTCCGAATAGGTATGCATCGGCCCAATTATTGTAGTAAGTGAATATGGAGGTTATCAACGCTACATTATCGCCTTTTATCTCCCAATAATCAGATACCTCATATTTTGTAACCTCACCACCTACAATGGCCGGAGTGGGATTGTTAGCTAACCGCTGGGGCCGCAGTATAGCGTCCCAATTTGTCCCATCAGTGATGATTCGGTTTGACACTGCAAGAACGAAGCGGTTGGTATCAGCATTGTAAACCACCATACAGCCTGAGTCTGTTGACTTTTTGCTGGAGGATGCCATTTGAGACGTTATGCCGGTTACGATGGCATTGAACTCGACTACATCATCAACGTATCCGGGGAGATTGGCCGCAGGAACTTTGCCACTCTCATCAAGAGGGGCTATGCCATTGGCTTTGCCGATTTTGGAGTTGATTGCCGACACGCCTGAATTGGCGGTATCGGCTGCGCTCTTTGCATTGTTGGCTGTTGTTTGAGCCGCTTTGGCTTGTGTCAAAGCAGAATCGGCATTGTTATAGGCTGAGTCAAGTTTTACTTTGTCGGCGGCCGTGATGAAGCCTGCTTGCGATGTCGTGGAAATAGGAATGGAGCATGAGATAGTTTTGCCGACGCTCTTGATTGTAAGCGTGGCAGAACTCTGCGTTGTCGTGATTGCCACGGACTGAAGCTCCTTTCGGTCGATTGCCGCCTGCAAGTTGCTTTGCTCGGATTCTGACAATGTGGCAATGAGTTTGGCGAGAACGGTGTACGCTATCCTTCGCCCCCCATTGACTTCAAAGTAATCCGATGCCGAAAGCGAGGCCACGGGCGTTAGCTGCTCTATCGTCCGTGAATTGGTGCGGAGTGCCGAAAGCACCGCATCAATGATGACTTGTTTTTCGGATTCTGTCATTGGTTTATTTAATTATTCGGTTATTGGTGTTGCTTGTGACTCGGTATAGAGTGTCATCAATGCGACGCATGATGAGGTGGTTGGAGGTTTCAATGGTCGGGTTGAGGTTGTTGACCTTTTGGAGCAGTTGAGTGAACACGAAAGAGTCAAGCCCCTCAATCTGCACGTTCATCTCCGGCACGGAGGAGTCTTTTCTGGCGTACCTAACTCCATCGAAATAGACATAGGAGCAGGTGAGCAAGCGATTGAGCATTTCTGCGAAATGCACCGGTACTCCCTCCTGACCTCCCATTGTGAATTTCTTTTGAGTGGACTCCAGCGCAAAGAGTTCGATTGGGTCGGACTCCGGGGTTATGAATTGCTCATTCTCCACGGCGAAAGTCCACCCGCTATCCTTGAAGCCTCCTGGTACACGGAAATCAAAGAAGTACCTCATACCGTCGATTATGAACACCGCATCCTGACGCTGCTTGTTGTCCTTCATTGCATATTGAATGAGGGTGGTTTTAGCAAGCTCGGCAGGGTCGTTGGTAATGCGGAAGAGATGGCTTGTGATGCCTTTGGCAGGATTGAGGACTTGGTAGATTCCGGGAGCCAAGCCCGATATGACTGCGAACCAAAGAACGCTCCCATCGGCCAACGTCCAAGAGTTGTGCGTGAGTTGGCTGTATTGGCTTTGCCCATCTTCAGTCGTACCGCTCACGACGAAATCAAAGAATGTTTCATCGGGCGCACAAAGACACTCTAAAAGTATTTGATCGGTGGTAGCAAATACTTGAAGATATCGGCTCTCTATGCCATCGCTCTTGAAGTCCTCGAAAAATAGAGGCGTGAATGGGCTTATTATCATATAGGCTTGATGTCTTTAACGATGAGGGTATATTTAACTTCCTGGGGCTTGGGATAGCAGAACTCTGTTTCCTTCAAAAAGCCGGAGTAAATGAGTCCGTTGCTAACGACTTTGATTAGCTTGCTGAAATCAATCGACCGCTCAAGATCCGTGGCCACAAATTCAAACTCAGACTCCGAGAAAAGCCGTTGCGTGAGGGGTATGTTCGCGGTGGTCTTAATGCCGTCAATGATGATGTCCGAATTGCCGTCGCTTGAAGCGAACTGAAGAACCACGTTAGGGGCCACGGCCGAGATGTAGCCCTCGTTGGCCTTGACGCAGTAGTAGGGGCTGAACTCGCCGTTGAAAACGGTGTTGGTCAATGCTCCTTGGATTTTGGCCGAACGGTCAATTTTGAGTGTCGTTGTTTCTTGTACTGTTACCTCATCGTCATCTCCACGACTTCCGGCCTCTCCTGATTCTTGTTCCTCTTCTTTCGTTTCGAGTTTTGTATAAACAAAGAATACAGTGTTATCGGACTTGTTGTCGGTGGAGTCTTTTGCACGCTCTTGCGACAAAAACTCCAATCCATAGCAATCAGCTCGATATTTGCTTTGGAGCGTCAGTTTTTTCTCAATGACATCAACGCCGGTGTTGTAGTAGTTCATGAAGTTCCACTCGTCACGACCGCACTCTGTCTCATAGTCCTGCTTCTCGTATCCAACCTCAACCACTGAATATAGGATTGAGTTGTTGACTTTGTTTTGAGGCTCTTTTGCATCGTAGAAAATCAATCCCTGGTCTTGATTTTGGAACAGTTCACTACGATGAATGAAATTGATAGGCTGAGTTATGCGGGATGCGGCTTTGGCATCTCCGACAAATTCAACCAAATCATCATTCTCGCCCATAACGTAGTATTTGCGACCATCATCAAAGATGAGGTCTCTACGCCCTACGCCATTTTCATCGTTGTACTTGTAGGAGTCTTTCCACTGCGTGTAAACATTGCCTGTCTCGTGATTGTCCCATACGCAAAAACAGTTATGAGTGCGGATAAAGAACGGAGCTTCCCCATAATAACCATCCGGGCAATATCCATCTACCACACGGCCATGAATATCTCCAACATCAAAAGACCAGTCATCTTCAATGCCACTAATCTCAATCATACCATTGTATTTAGCCGGGATTGGTTCACCAAGGGTGTAAACATATCCAAATACTGTTTCCATCCAATCGCAGAAGTCGTTGAATGTAGTATAGATTTTGGCATCTGCAATCGCTCGGACACTTTCAGCGGCAAGCAGATATGTTTTATTCAGTCGAGCATCAAACTCACTGAATCGTGGTAAAATATTGTACTTCCCATCGCTCATTTTCTCCATCAGCGATGATAAAAGCGTAATTGGCTTTATGGCATTTATGTCGATAGGATTAGCCTTACTGTCCCATTTTGTTGTGATTTTGGAGAATATTGGGAAATACCAAGTAAATTCACCTACACTCTGACTTCTTCCATGTAATTTGCAAGTGTAAAACAATGCGAACTTACTTCCAGAGGGGAGGCTGGGATAGTCAAACTCCATTATGTATTTCACATTCAGACAACTGATAGATGTAACTGGTCCGCCTCTATATGCGGTGGATTTCTGAATGTTACCTGCTTCCCATTGTACTAATTCTTTTTTATTGGATACAGGTGTGAAATATACGGACTCAGCATCACCAAGTGTAGTTCCAGGATTAATAATTGCCCAAACATTCTGAGCAGGATTGGGATGTGTGCGTTTCAATTCTTCTATGGTCTTATATGTTCCGACACACGTCCGCTCTGCCATTCCCCACGTTGACCCGAAAGCAGTTTGGTGTAGTTTTACACCAGAATATTTGTATATTGCACCCAAGTCTGTCAAGTTGCTATCATTGTCAGAAAACTTCATCAAATGAATTTCGACAGACTCAGCAGTACCCCAAAAATTACCCGTAGCATTAGACCAGATTTCTATTCGCATCTTCATATTAGATGCAGAACGGACTGCGGAGATAAAGGCAGATCCTTTATCTGTAGTCTGATCCTCAAAAAGAATCGGAGAATTTTCAAAAGTTTCAGAGGTTAGAGAGTAAACCGGCAATCTTGTAGACGATCCGGCATCTTTAAGATATACTGCCCCATTACTTGCATTCTCTTCTCCCATTATCTCGTGGGCGCAAGAGTTCTGCATTGTGATGCGGTCGAAGTTAAGGATGCCCCCGACCTCAATATCATTGCCAATCTCAAACTCATATTTGGTACTCTTACGGGCCTTGATGAGCGATGCGAGGCTATCGTCAATGCAGTTGATGTTGAACGTGTAGTTGTCCCATGTGACGGTTGAGAAGTTCAATGCCGACTCAAATACTTTGCTCCAGGACCAGTCATCGTTCAAAACGAATATTGCTACCGATGCGGATGTCCTAACCGCATCTTGGAGAAAGGCCGAAAGTAGCATCTCATAGGCTTCCTTGGCAAATTGGAATTTAGATGATATTGACCTCACCACACCGCTGAAATCGGTGCGCTTGTAGGTACACATCACCTCATCCCAATTAGCGATGCAATCGGATGTCAGCTCGTTCTCCTTGCCGTTGATTGTGAGTATAAACTTTGTTTTCATTGTGCCGGGGAATAGTTTTGGCACAAAGTAAGCTCATAAATCAAGCGGTTACGCAAAATCGCAAATTCTCTGATTTTCAAAAACGCCAAAAATTGGCCTTAACTTATTGAATGTCCGCAACTTTATCTTGTAATCAACATTTGAGCAAATTAATATATGAGGCCACCGGCGGTTAAACTGGTGGCCTCTCTTGCCGAGTAATCGGTTAGGATGCGATACAGATGAGGTTCTCAATCTTGAAGCAACGGAAGGCGTTCTTTTCTACGTCGAAGTAGGCAAAGGTTTTGAATGACGGCTTGGTCATCTTTTTGCCGTTGAGGGTTGCGCCGGCAGGAAGATTGCGGAGAGTGCCCACAGCCTTGCGGATAGAGCCGTCGGCTTTCTGATAGTAGAAGGACACTGTGCCCTCACGCATCTTCTTCGCGAGGCGGTAAAGCTCCCACGCTTTAATCATGCAGACTCTCCAAGCCTGCTTGGTGGCACGCCAGAGCTGCCATGCGTACTTCATCACTCTTACTCGGAAATTTGACTTTTTTTCCATGTTCACGGGGTTTATTTGGTTTGACTTTGTTTCCATATCTCTTGTGGTTATTTGGTTTGACTTGTGTTTTATTTGATGTTGTAAAGATAGTCATTATTAGCGGATTACAGGCACCATTTCAGCCACCATTTTAGGCTGAAATAGCACCTTAACATTTACTGACGTTTGGTAGGGAAGTTTCCTTCCTCACCAACTATTCAAGGGCCGCACGTATAGCAGCACGGCCGGCGGCTACCCTGCTTTTGACGGTGCCGGGCTTGATGCCTAACATCTCGGCTATCTCATCGTAGGAATAGCCCTCGGCATACAACATCACGCACTGAACGCCGATCGAGACTCTTGCGCTCCGATGTATGGCTTCCAACACATCGTGGTAATTGGTGAGGCTGTCGGCTCGTATCGAAGATAGTGCATCAAAATCATCATCAATCCCAACAAACGGCACACACTCCTTCCGGGCGTGCTGGGTCTTTACGATATTGGTCATAATAGTTAACGCCCACGGCTTGAAATCGCGGGCGTTATTGAACTTTTCGCGGTTGGCGTATATCCTTAAAAGCGTCTCTTGTGCGAGATCATCTGCATCTGCCTTGTGCTTGTAAAAGCGGAAGGCAACGCGGGCAATCCATCCGATATGCCCGACGACTACATCATCGAACCGCATAGGCTAATCCTCCTTTGCAATTCGTGAGTAATATCGGCGCTGACTCCGGCTCTGTTCACGCAAGGCGGTTGCGGTCCGGTGGAGGTGGCCGATTACTTCATCTATCTCGGAGGTTTGAGGCGTGAGAGCCTTGCGGAGCGCTGAAACCTCAGCGATGAGGCGGTTGCACTTACGCTCAACTCGCCCAATTCGTGCAGATATTTGTGAGAGTTTATTAGTTTTCTTGCTCATAATCCATTGTTTTTGGGTTTTATGAGCATTACTAACAACCCACCCAAAAGTGCGGTGTAGTTACGAAAAAAGGAGATACACGACTGCGTACCTCCTTCACACATATAACACTATGTGATTACTTTTTGCTCAAAGCGGCCATCTGCGCATTGATTTGTCTGTGTGCCTGGTCCACAAGGCAGGCGAATTGTGAAGCGGAGATTCTATCCAAATCAATCTGGAACTTGAAGTAACTCATCAGCGATGCCGCCTGACGGTCAAAATGAGTGCGTATCTCTTCCGGTGTGGGTTGCTTTTCATTAGTCTTATCGGAATCTTCCTCGCTCCGTTTGATATTGGTTCTTGCCCGTTTGAGCAGTCGCTTGACCTCATTGGCCAACTGATTGTCATCCATCTTGCGCGTAATGCCGTACTCTTTGAGTACGCCCCGGACCTCATCGAACGCGCCGAGCAGAAGCGCATTATTGAGGCATTGGAACATAGTGAGTTCAGCTTTGGCCCTTACTCGCAAAACGTGGTCATTGAGGAATACCTTCGAGCCTGCATTGTCCGATAGACGTGAGTATTCGTATATGAGTCGCTTGCGTGTTTCGCCCAACTTGGCAGGAGGAATAACCTCGGCGCCGCCTTTGAGTACCGACATATCACCGCACACCAGCTCGATATACTGGCGCATAGTGAGTTTTGAGAGTGATGTAATCATAATTCGTAGATTGCTTTCATTTGTGCGTAGTTGATTCTTGATGCGCTTCGCCGATGTGATTTGGTTTGAGCCTTTATGAGTTGACCTACAAACACAATCTCTCGCTTCAGATCCGAGTAATCGTTATTGACTACTACCTGCGGCCCGTCTCCGAGTTGAAGCATAGCCCCGGCAAGGTTTTTATTCGATGCAAGGAGCTTGTCAGCGTCCGGGAATACCTCCGCACCCTTGGGCATATCAATAAGCGTGGGCGTATCGGGAGTGAGGAACATATTGCCGCCGTAAGACACTACTTCCTGACGGCCACCATCGCCGACAATAGCCAAGCCGCCGGGGTGGTCTTTCGTGCCTTTGGCGTATTTGGGAATCGGTGTCGCAAGGATTGTGGCTATCTGAATGGCGCCCATAGCACCGGCAATGGCTATGAAAGGAATTGCGGCAGGGAATCCGAGTTGAGCTGCGGTCTGCGTGATAGACATAGCCGTATTGATACCGGCCTGGGCGAGTTGGTTAGCCTTATCCCAAACGGCCTGCTTGTATTTGAGTTCCTGCTTTTTCTTTTCAAGTTCAGCTTCCTTTTTCTGGGTGCGGTCAGCGGCTGCACGTTTGCGAGCCTCTCCCTCTTCCTCGGTGATGACGTTCTTTTCGACAAGTTCGGCAATACGCTCCTGCTCGGCTTCTCCGGCTTCCGTATTAGATTCTTGCTCTGCCTCTATGCGCTCAATTTTAGCATCGAAAATTGCAGAAGCGAGGTCATTGATGGCGTTGAGTCCATCAGATGCGACTTGGAGCCACTTTTGCACATTCTCCATGCGCTTCTGAAATGCCTTGGTGTCGGCATCGACCTGACGCTGATTCTCTGCAATAACGGCATCGGTGACGGCTTTCTCGGCCTCAATCTTCGCCTTGGCGAGTTGATCTTCGAGTTGCTGGCGCTCCTCGGCTGACATATCCTCGTTTTTAAGGAGCTGTTCCAATGATTGCACGGAAGCCTGAGCGCGTTGCTGGGCGTAGATTTCGGTAAGCCTGGCAACCTCTTCCTCGTGCTTTTGTGTTATGGCCTCACGCAATGCCATATTGTTGCCGGCGGCTTTCAATTCCTCGGCGTATTTGGCGTTGAGCTTGTTGAGAGTCTGATTATAGGCGTTATCGGCTATGACGGCCTCTGCTGCATATTTCTCCTGAGCCTTTTGAATCTGCTCATTGGCGAATTGCTCCTTGGCCTCCGTTTCAAGTCGGGCATATTTGAGGACAAGATTGGCACGCATCTCATTGGCCTGCTCGGTTGTGAGCGTATGGGCTTGTTCGGCCTTATGGATTGCAAGAAGTTCGGCGGAGCGTTGATTCTCCACATCTTTCAATCTCCACTCCAATTCCTCTGCCGATCCTTTCTCAACAGCGTTGAGGTGAGAGTCAATGAAATCGGCCTCGGCCTTATTGAAGCGTTCCATGCGTGAAATCTCAATATCTTCAAGTTTCTTGGCGTGTTCAGCGGCCAATCCCTCCAATTCTCGGTTATGAGCCTCCTCAAGTTGCTGGAGTCCGGACTTGTTTTTGGCGAGCAGCTTTTTTCGCTTCTCATATTCTGCGTTGAGGTCATCAATTCTGCGGTTATAAGAATTGACCTCGGCCTGACGCTGGCGTTCAAGGCTGTCGGTAATCAACTGCAACAGACCATCCTCGCCGGCACGGACTGCCTTTTTCAGTTCATCAGCGGCTTTTTGAACATCATTAGTACCGCTACCTCCGCCACTTGAACGCCCACTGCCGCCACCGCCTACGGTCTTAGGCTTGTTGTTTGCCTTTTCCTCATCGGCATTGACAGCGTCAATCTTTAACTGCGCGGCTTTATCGAGTGAGGCGCAAAGGTTCTCATAGACTTGCCGTGTTATCTTCTCCTGAGCAAGAAGCGTGGCGGCAATGGCTTTCTGCTGTTGAAGTTCGGCTTGTATGAGTTGACGCTTATATTCGTAAGTGCCGAGGCGTTGCTTTTTCTCCTCCTCTTCGGCTTCATGTATGACACCGAGAAGATAGTTGAGGCCATCTTCCTTGCTCTGCGCAAACTCCTCATCGGCCTTCTTTTTGGCTTCGAGGGCTTCCTTGTACTCATCCTCATCCTCGTCATAGAGTTCTTTGGCCTGTTCAAAGAGCGCGGAGGCCGCATCTCGTTCCGCCTGCTTATTCAAAAGACTCTGATTAAGCAGCTCGGCCTCGGTCGCTCCCCTCGCTTTCATTCGGTCGATGAGTTTATCATTGGCCTCGCACAAATCTTCAAGAGCCTTTTTCTGGTCTTGGTACTTCTGCAATGCCTCATCGCTCGGACCGAAGAACGCTTGAAAGGCTTTGACCAATCCCCACACTGCGGCAATGGCGGCTACTATGGCCACAATGAGAAGTCCGATAGGGTTTGCACTTGCCGCAGCGTTGAACGCCCATTGAGCAACAGTAAGTGCAGTAGTGGCGATTACGCCTTTGCCTTGAGCTGCCGTATGCAGATTCTCAGCCACGGTGCGCAGTTTGGTCTGCGCGAGGTTGACTCCCTGCATCACAGCTGACTGCGCCTGCAATGTATTTTGGATGGACTGCATCGCATTAGAGGCAGCTATGGCGGCTTGTAGCTTGGTCTGTATGGTTGCCAAGTCTTCCGAAGAAATACCGAGCATCTCTGCGGCACCGGTGGCGAGCCCGAATCCGTCAATGGCGAGTTGGATTGTTCCGCCGAGCTGGTCAAACCCGCGAGTATCTGAGGCAGCGTTGGTAATAGCCTGATTGGTGTCGGCAATGGCATCTTTCAACTGTCCGGCCCTCTCGGTGAGGTCGCGGATATGATCGGCAAGGGCTTGCCCGTCGGCAGAGTTCTGTTCCTCTTCCGAAAGGCTCTGATATTGGATAGTGAGCGTGGCTATCTCAAGCACCAACTCTTTAAGGTCTTTCTTGATGCTCTGACTGCCGGCGGAGTTCTCTTGAATTATTGCATTGTTTTCAGCAATCTTGGCGTTGAGTGATTCAATGGTGGACTGCGCATCATCGCTGGTAAGGTCAACATTTTTCAACGCCTCAGTCAGTCGCTGGTTCTGTGCTTCGGCCTCGGCTACTGATATGGCCTGAGTGTTCATTATGTCGCTCACATCTGTAAGTCGCTGCCTATTCTCGGCAAGTTTGTCATTGATAGCGTCAACGGTGGCGCCATAGTTTGCGTCCGTGGTATCGAGCATCCCCTTGGCCTCAATAAGTATCTTGGTCTGGTCGGCAACATCCTTCATCGTCACTGCCTGCTGATTTATAACCGCGATGAGGCTTTCGGTAGTAACGATGCCGTTTTGTCCGGCAATGGCGTAGTTGCCTACATTGCGTTGAAACTCTCCCATATCAGCGGCCGTGTCCTTCAGATGAGCGTCGAGGTTTTGAATGGCCTCCTCCAACTCCTTGCCGAAATCGGAATTGCGCCCCTCCTCGCTCAAATCCTTATAGGCTTTTTTGAGCAGTTCAAGTTGTTGCGACATGTGGACGTAGCTCCCCTCTACGGATTGGTTAGCCTTTTCCTCTGCCGCCATTATCTGCGTTAGGGTACGCTTCTGCTGAGTCAAGGAGCGATGCTGGGCTATGAGGTCGGTTTGTGCCGCTTGAAACTGAGCCATCGTCATGCGGCCCTGCGCCAATGCCTTCTCGTTATCCTTTTGAGCCTTTGAGTTGGCGGCTAACTGGCTGTTAATCCTGACAAGGCTCTGCACTTGGTTCTCGTAGGTGTCGTGGAAATGGTCAAGGAGCTGCTTTACTTTCTCCTGTTCGGTGTAGGCTTCGCGAGAGGTCTTGTTGACGCGCTCCTGCTCCATCAACTGCCTGGAGATGGTGTTGGTAGTATTAGCAACGATTTTGCCCTGCTCTTCAAGAGCGGTGCTATGCTTCTGCGTCGCTTCGGCCGCCTGCCGCTGGAGATTCGACACTTGCGTTGTCAGCTTCTCCAACTGATCAAGTCCGTCGACCGACACTTTCAGCCCCTTGGCGAGTTCGGTTGCCGTCTGGATATAAGTATCCTTAGCCGTCAGCAATTCATCCTTGAGCCGCCTCAGTCCGTCAATGGCCGATTGGTCAACGAAATCGGTTATCTTATGGTCTGCCATATCAATATTCGGATATATATTCTATGATTGGTTTTGTTATTTTGTCACTGAGGGCGCAAAATCCGTATGTGCCGTCATTGTTCTGGACTATGGCGACGGTTTTCTGCTCCATTTGGGCGAATGTCTTGGCAAGTCGGCGGATCCGGTCAAGGTCGCTGCCCATCTTCTTATGTTCACACGCACAGCTCATATCAGTCGGGAGTATATCCACAATCGGCAAAGAATCGCCAGATGTGAGGGATTATGTATTGGGTGTTGAAATATCCTATGGCCGTCGGTCCGAGTTGCAGGAGCTGATCTCCATACTTGCGCACGATGTCCGGGCCATCTCCGTCCGGGGCACAACCGATAGAGAGCGTATCACCTTGCATTGTGGCGAACACCTCGCTATGAAATTTGCCGTTAATGAAAAGGTTCGGCACGTTATCGGGGCGAGGCTGGAGCATCAGCATTACTCCGGCAGTTGGCGGCGTGATGTCTCGCTTCCATTCCTTGTATGCGCTGCTACGATGATACCAAGGCCCTTTCTCTTCAAAGTATGGGTCATTGTCGTATGTGGGTCCAAGATGCTTGTCTTCACCGTCAATACCGCTATACATCTGCTCACGCACGGCATCCTCGGCAATAACCGCATTATCGCCGAGGCACTGAATGATTTCCGGCTCAAAGCCATCGACCATTCGCGTTACCATATCGCTCACTTGGAATATATCTGCCATAGGATTAAGAAAAAGGCGGAGTGAACATCGCCACCCCGCCCGGTTAGTTACTCTTCTGCCTTGACCGGAGGCACCATCAAGTCGTAGGCTTTGCCAAGCATCTTGCGCCGCGTGGCCTCTTTTCTGTCAGTCCAGAACACGTCAAGGTGCCGACTGATGAAATCTTCGCGGCTCATCTTTTCGCATTCGGACTTTATGAAAGTTACGCCCTCGAATCTTATCTCGTTCATACGGCCTGCTCGATGCCTTTAATGCCGGCCTTGTAGAGTTCGGCAGGTGATTTGAGTTGAGGTGTCGTAGAGGTCGAGATGGTGATAGTCTCGGTGTCGGCATCATAGGTAACTCCGGTGGCCGAGCCTTTGAGGGCGGCGGTGGGAGTCTTGCTGATTAAGTCGCCGAACTCGGCAGTGCGGTCAAGGCCGCCGATGGCTTCCACGATTTTGTATTTGTTAGTCTCGACCTTGTAGAACTTGACGGGAGTCAGGCCATAAGCGAAAGTGCCGACATTGAAATCGAGCTGCTCAAAGTTGGTATTCTCAAACGCCTTGCGTGCGTCCTGGTAACAGAAGTTGACAAGGAGCGTGGCTTTGGCGCCGGAGGTCGGGAACTGAGTGATTGTGGGATAGACGCAGGCCATAGGGAAGCCGGCAAGCGAGTCGGTGCCGTCGTCCATGCCGTAGATGACATTGTTCTTGTCAACGAAATACACGTCGAAGATAGTGTTCATCGTGCGAGAGAGCGACTGAGCCAGAACATCGTTGAACGTGCCCATTGTGAAGGCGTCGGTGAGCGCGCTCACATCGCTCACCTGATTGGGACCATAGCCGACTGCGGCCACGTTGGGCTCGCCGCCGCTCTTGGCGTATTCCACAAACTGACCGATAGGCATGATTCGCTCCGGGCGGTCAGCGTGGCACAACTCTTCGATTGTATCGCCTGAAATGTCGGCAGGGAGTTTTACTCCGTGAGCTACCACGATGGCGAAGATGATTTTCTCTCGGTCATAGGGACAAGCCGAGACGCCCGTAGAGAGGGCGTTGCCTTTGCAAGTTCTTACTTTCATTGTATTCTGCAATTTTGATGTGTAATTTTTAATTCGAGGTTGCGTATATCAATGGCATCTATGGGTTCGCTCACCTCGTCCCCGGTTGAGGTGAACGCCCCATATTTGCCATAAGAGTAGTTCTCCGAATAGCTGTGCCGTATGGCCTCCTTGTAGCCGAAATCAAACCGCCCGTCGGCCTTCAGTTCCTCAATGAATCGGTCATATATCGGCCGAAGGACACTTGCAAAGGAATAATCGCGGCGCTGCTCGTTGCTCCAGTCACGGTTGGTCTTGCAAGCGATGAGGATATTGACCTTGACAACCGCTTCATAGTCGGGATTGTTCCTATCCTCGACAACCGGGGTGAACAGTGCTATCAACGGCAGCTTTTCATCAGAGCCATATTGGCCCTTGCTCATTTCATCGAGATAGGTCTTGATGTATTGGGTATTGCCAAAGACATAGCCGATATTAGGCTCATGCTCCTCGTGGACTTCCTCATTGTAGTCAGTGTAGGCTATATCAAGGCCCTTGTGAACACATGCCACAACATCTTCTATAATCTTTGTTATATCCCGACTACGCGGCTTTCTCGGTCTTGGCTTCATAGATTGAATCGATTAATGGGTTCAAGAAGATACTCATCAATGGAAATCCCCGGCACGGGGCACTCACCATTGTCAACCCACTCGGCAAACAAATTGAGGCTGTTGGCCATCCTATTCCACGTTGACACCTGACGCACGATTGGCTCAACGTACTGGTTAGCACCTTTGAGTTTTACCAATCCCGTAATGGTGGATGTCTGACCGGCATCGCGGAGAATGTAGAAGAACACATAATCAGCGAAAGGTTTGCGCAGTTTGGCGCAGAGAGCATCCATATCTTTATCAATCTCGGACTCGGGGTCGCAGTCAAGATCATCAAGATACTTTTGCAAGGCAGTGCCTACCTCATCACCGAGCACACGACAAAGGAACTCCTCCTGATACTCCGCGATGTATTGCTCAATCACGGCATTCTCTTTGGGAGTGCCTTTGCCGAATGTGGCGTTGTAGATTTGGCGCGGCCCGGCTGTGAAATAGGAAACATCAATCAGCATGGCTATTCAGTTTTCTTGGTTCGTTTCGTCTTGGTGGTTTTGGTGTCGGCCGTGGGTTCGGGTTCGGGAGCCTTGACATCTGCCTCGGGTTCTGCTTTAATGTCGGCCTCTGGCTCTGCCTTGGTGTCGGATTCGGGTTCGGGCTTCACATCGGCCACTTCGGTTGGCGTGTCGAGTATGAGGTCAATGTCAACGCCGGCCTCTTGGAGCTTATTGAGCTTAATCTGAAGTTCGTTGGCTCGGTCACAAGCGGCAGAGTGTTCCTTGCATTCGTTGGCGAACATCTCATTAAGTTCAGCATTGCGCTCCTGAAGGGTAGCAATGACATCGGAGTTATCCGTATGCACCTCGCAGTCCAGGGGAGTAATCGAAATTACTCCACGCTGGATGCGGATGCGGTTTTCACGGATTACCTTCTCGACTTCCTTTGGATCGCCTGAGAGTTTGTAGTCCATAGTTCTTAGTCTTTGGCGATTGCGGTTTTGAGGGCGCTGAGTGAGCCGTAGGAGAAGGCCCAGGGGCAGTAAACGGGCACGATAAGCTCTTCCTGAGCCATAAGCACGACTTGGTTCTTGAGCTTGTGGTTGACATCGTCGGCCCAGTCGATGGTGAGTCCGGTGTATTCAACGATCTGCGCGCCTTCCTTGAAGTCACCGAGGAAGTATTTGCCGGCAGGGATACCGGGATATGCGATGACACGCAGGCCACCGATTACAGGATTGCCGTTGATGTCCTTGACAACTTCAAGGCGGTTGCCGTCGGTTGCTTTCTCGGTGCGGATGCTGTTCAGAGTGATGGGGTTCAGCATGAGCACAGTCGGACGAAACTGGGCGTAGGTCATTACGGCGATGGCGGTTTCAAGTGCGTCGATAGAGTTGGGTGCTTCCACGCTCTTGAAAGCGGCGTTGTTGACTTTGTAGGTCATGGCGGCCACGGAGGTTTCATCGCCCTTGTACTCTGCGCCTTCGATGAGGAGCTGTGTATCGTTGAGCTTGATGACATCGTGAACGCCGTTGAGGTCGGTGTTCACGGTGGCACCGGTGAACGTGATGCGGAGGCCCTCGATGAGCAGGTCATTGGGGGCGGTGAGTTCCACCATGATTCCGTTGGCGGCCTTGGTCACGCCCTTTACGCTACCGGCAGCACCGGCGATGATGGTGTCGTTGACGATGGTTTCAACAGGGAGCACGCCCTCATAGGTGGTGATACCCTTGACCATATCGCCCGAGCCGTCACCAAAGATGATACCGAAGTCCTCAGCATCGAGAACGGCGCTGACTATCTTGTTGAGGATAAACGAGCGAACATAGGCGCGGCATTTGAGCATACGCTTCGACATGACGAAGTGAGTACCCAGACGGCGCACGGATGTTTCCTTTTCGGTGAGCTTGAACGAAGACTCAGGCAGTGTGCCGTTTTCCGACACATAGCGGGCGTTGCGGTTCAGTTCTTCGATCATCGGCCACGCAAGGGTGGTGAAGTTGGGGTCGCCCTGGAGTACGGTTGCGAGGTCGCGGATATGAAGCTGCTTGTCGGTGATGCGTGAAACGATGTGATCCTGCTGCTGGTCGGTGATGAGTACACTGCCGGAGTAGTTGTTGGTCATCGACACATCTTTCAGAGCGAATCCGCGTGCATCGTGGGCGGTGTTGGCGAGGAAGCTCTTGAACTTCTCGGACTCGAACATGGTTTCAAGGCTCTCGTCGAACTTGGCGAAGCGGTCCATGCCGATGCCTTTCTGCTTCATCTTTTCGATGTTCTGGGTAAGTTCCTTGACGGTTTCAAGCAACTCCTCGTTGCTCTTTACCACCTCGGCGAACTTCTCAGCGTCGAACGCTTTGAGAGATTCGTTCACGGTCTTCAGCTTCTCATCTACATCTTCGGTAGAGATAGCACCGTCAAGTGCCTTGTTGCACACGTTTACTACGATGTCGCACATCTTCTCAAGAAATGCGCGCTGCTCGCCATCGAACTTCTCGTAGTTGATGCCGAGGTCGGATTTGTTAACTTTCTTAATCATAATTATGAAAATGGTTGGTTAAAGATTGTCACTAAGTTTTGCCCAGAATGAGGGCTTCACGTTTTTGAGTTCGCCGTCGTTCTTGTCATCTTCCTTTGCGGTGGGCTCGGGCGCAGTGGACTCTTCAGTCTTGATGATGTTGTTGGCACGATAGACGCGAGAGTAGCAATGAGGACAGCGCACGAAAGCGGCAATGTCGGTGATGGACTTCTCGGTGATGAGGGAGCGGTCTCCTTTGAACTGGTCGAGCAATGCGAGTACCTCCTGACGGATTTCCGGGGTCAGTCGGTTTATCTCTTGCTCCACGATGTCATCGGTTATCCATCTCTGGTACATCGCGGCGGCTTCGATTACCTGCTGCGCGAATGTCATTTCGGGCTGCTGGTCGTAATCGAACTGATAGCCGCAGTGAGGGCAGCTTACGATTGTGCCGCCGTCAAGTGATTTGAGTAGCAGGTTCAGTTCCATATCGTATTGTTTAAGACGCTCGTCTGAATATCCGTGCTGTTTGAAGGCTCCACGGATTAAGTCAACTGCATCTCTCACCTGCTGGGCGGTGGCGCTTTTGAGGTTCACGAGGAATGTTTGAGGGTTGCTTCCCCACGATGTGAGCGTCGAGAACTCAAACATCTTCCACTGAAGCACTTTGCGTCGGTCCTCGCCATCGCGCTTCATGGCTCGCACTCCTATTGAATGTTCAAGGGTGCGCCCACACTCGGCAAACAGCTTGTAGTCCTCCAGAGTATCACGGCCAATCTGCTTCTTGAGGTTGAGTTGCGACACCATTACGAGGTTGCCGGACTTCTCGGCACCCTCCAAGGGGCATCCCAATAGCTGTGTTGTGTCGTGATTGAGGAAGTGGCGCATACGGCCGATGTCCTCTTTTAATGTCTGGTCAAATGAGCCGGACACTGAGATGTCGTGCTGACTGTCCTCAATGCCTATACCGTTCACGGCTACCGTGACGATACCCTTCTCATCAACGTCATTCGCTTTGGTCTGATAAATCAGGCTTTGTTTCGTCTCGTTCATGATTACTTTCTCCTGTTGAGGGTTGGTTGGTTAATATTGATTGGTTGTTAAGTATCTTGGCTACTACCGCTAATTCCTCATCGCTCATTTGGAATTTGAGCTTGCTGAACAACGGAATCTCTTCCTCATCAATTTGGCTCTCGTGAATCTGGGCGCGCCAGTCGTTGAGAGTTATGAGTCCGTCATTGAACTGCTGACGGCATCGGTCATTGGTGAGTTTCTTGACCTGCTCGGCCTCTTTGAGCCCCAACTGCAAGCAATCCACATCGCTGAAATTGCAATCGAGATAGAGTCCGTCTTTGTCAAGTCCGAGGAATGAAGTGAGGTCATTGCAGAACTTTTGCGCCATCGGAATAATCACACCGCAATAGGCGGTCTTCTCCGCATTGGCTTGGTTGTTGAATGTGCTGTGGTCTTTGCGAGGCACAAGCACGTCGGGAATGCCATACACTCCGGCAATAGTGATAGCGTCCTGCAAGGTTTCCTCAAAGGGTTGAAGTTCCGAGATTGAGAGGTTGGTGCGGACAAACGACAACGGTACATCGGTAACACCTATTGGCCGTTGTCCCTCGCCCAAGCCGTAGCTCTTGTCAAGGTAGTCCTCAATCTCTCTCTTTTCCTTTGGCTCCATCGCGGTACTGCCTGTCTCATCTCTCTTGAGCGATACCAGGAATCCGATACCGCCACGCTTGACATAGATTACATTTCGGGCTTCATAGACGGCTACGAGGTTGCTGATGGCTTTCATCACGGAGGCGAGTCGGCTCTTGCTCTTCAGATATCGGTTGCCGGTGTGCTGGAGATCCGCTATCAAATCGCGGTCGTGCCACATCTGGAACGTGGGCACTTTCAATGTGCCGGTCGTAGTGACCTGAATCTCGTAATGGTCAATCAAGTCATCTATGTCGCAGATGCCATAGATAGGTAACTCATACGAAGGGGGTACGGCTTTAACGCTTGTTGTGAGTATGGGCCAGTAGTGGTCACACCAACGATACTTAGCTTTGTCTTTCAACATATCGCTCATAGCGGCTCTCAAGAACGCATTGCCGGTTGCCAGCTTGTGAACGAAATGTGAATATATCAACTCCGACCACCCCATAAGACAATTCGGGTTAGCGAGTATCTTGTTCATTCGGCGGTTACACCATACTACGCTATCATCTTTCGTGCGCTTTATCTCAAAGTGAGCTTTGGCGATGCGAGAGGCAATGAAATCAATAGGAAAGAACACCTCCGGAACTGTCATAAACAAGCGTAGGAAGTTGGCATCGGCCACATAGGGCATAGCCAGCTCCCTCTCATAGATGACGCGGTTGGACGCACTCGTTACCGCCGACCCTTTGCCCGAGTTGGCCGACTTGATTGAGTCATCTACCGCAAATAATTTCTTTACGAGGTTCATGTTCGTTTCTGATTTGAGAGCAAAGTAAATCCATAAATCAAGCGGTTTCTCAAAATGCCAAATTCTTCAATTTTTGAAAAAGTGATTTTTGAGGGGTAAATTATTGATATATCGCCACTTGTTAGGATTAGCCATTTGAAAAGAATTTTACTGCAACTTTTATGAAGCCACTCAAAACAGCACTGGCCTCTTTGTTTTGGGAGTCTTTGTTGTAGTCCAGGAGAGATGTCATGAAGTCCGCATACTCTTCGCTGTCGGCCATTTTCGACTCGTTGAACTTGATTGAGGTCTTGACGAAATCGGAGGTGGCCGCTATGCGTCGGTCAATATCTCCATCCTCCGGCAGTACTTTGATTGTGTACTCAACCTCACTCCTCAACTCTCGCACGAATGGATAGTAAGGCCGCCCGGCTTCAAGATAGGTCGGAGAGCAGGAGATGGCGTTAAGTCGCTGCTTGATGTCCTCGGTTGATGAGGTCTCAAAGAAAGCCACATCAACAATGTGCCATTGCTCGCCGCACTTCTTGCCGTGGACCATAACGAACTTGTTAGCCACATTGGGCATACAATAGACAAGCTCGGCATTGTAGGCGTTGTCAGTACCGGGATTGTAGAACTGAATGAGGTTATCTTTGGCGTATAGGTTGCGCTTGCGCTTATTGGAGTATTCCACAAACTGCGTATTCAAGATGTCGCACACAATATAGCGTTTGGTGTCGGAGAGGTGGCCGTGTTCCTCATAGGTCTGCATCGTGATCTTGTTCTTGACCTTGGTTTTGAGAATAGCGCCGTTGGCATCTTTCTGCACCGACATATAATCCTCAATAGAGGTGGCGCAGTTCTCATCAATGAAGATTCTGATGTCTGGAAATTCAAACTCATAAATAGCGTTGATGAACTCACCCGACATAGGCACGGAGGGATTGCTCTTGCTGACATTATCCACAACCTCAAAACCCTCTTCGGTAAGAGTGGAGATTACTTTGTCCAGGAAGCTGCGCCCCTCGTCATCTATGGTGTTGCCGTTGCGTGTGGTGCAGTCTCCGTGGAGGTAGATTTTATCCTGATAGCCGATAGAGCGGAGATACTTGGCCACCAATACCGCTGACTTCTTTGCCGAGTTGTCCGGGCTTGTGGCGCATATCTCGTGGAACTGACGGAGCTGAATGCCGTTGGAGTAGTCAACCTGCCAAAAGGTGTAAGAGATGTAAGGGAGTCGGTTGTTATCGACGGAGATGTGAATGGGGAGCGATGGGTCAAACTCAATCGGCTTGCAGTGCTGGCCACGATTGAAAGCGTGGAAATATTCCGAGCCGGTACGGATAACGCCCCATTCGCCCAGAGCATACACGTTGTAATAGTCGGGGTCGTGGATTCGGTCATGCTCAAAGGTAGCGATTGCCTGATCATCGTAATAGCCATACGCTCCATCGGGCGAACCTACCACCCAAAAGTTATTGAGGTAGGTTGTCTGGAGTACGGCCATATCAGATGGGTGTTCAATGATTTCGCCGGTGCGCTTGTGCATCATCGTTTTTGGCGCGTTCATTCGGTAAGACTTCACCTCGGTAAGCTGTGAGGGAATCTTTACTCCGGCCAACTCTACCTCCATCGGAACATCGTGCCACTGCTCTTTGTCAAATACGTTCTTTTTTATCCAGTGCGTCTCTTTGATTGGATTGAACGCAAAAACGAGTTGCTGGCCTTTCATACCGCGCAGACGGAGCTTCATCTGCTTGTAGTCCTTTTCCTCATACTCATTCCATTCATCCATGAATACGCGCTTGATGCTCTCCAAGCCTTTAATCTTCTCGGAATCATCCAAACCCTTGAATTTGATTTCTGCTCCATTCTCCTTGCACTTAATTATCTTGATGCCGTCCTTGAACTGAAACAGATCAGCAATACCGAGGTGTTCGGCCGCCGCCTTGAATGATGCGTATATCGAGTCCTTGATACTGGCCCCGACCTTACGCATTACGAGTTGGTTCTTGCCCTCAAACAATGACATCAGCAAGAACACCTCGGCCACACTGTACGACTTGCCCGACGATGACCCGCCGAATAGTATAATCTGGCGGATTGTCGGGTCTTGGAACAGCTTCAGCAGGTGAAATCCAAGTGGATTGAGCTTCTTGAAATTGATGACCATCGTGTTTTTACAATTTGATAGGTTTTAGGGCGGTTTTACTTTCTCGGTTTTGTATTTACTCGGGGATTTTTCCTCGCTCAATGACGGATTGTTACTATAATGGGCGGTTTTTCTTACACCTCGCTATTGTTATTCATCATCAAAACCTATGCGGATCTCGCCGGACATACTCCCTCGGTTGTTGACATTGACCTCCTGGGCAGCATTGAGTCCGTTGATGGCTGCGTAGGTCTTTATTGCCTCAACCTTTCCGTGAAGTTCATAGGACACTCGGCCATTGTCGTTGGTCATTCTCTTCACAGCATTGCGGGCACGCTTGGAGAGTTGCTGAGGCGAGCGTGTTCTCATCTTGCCTGTCTTGGGGTCGGTGTAGTAGAGGTCATCGGTGGTGGTTTCCACGATGTCAAGGAGGGCGTTGTTGATAATGTCGCGGCCACGCTGGGCGCGGTCGGCGCGTGCTTGCTTGATTGCTTCTATCCTTGTGGCTATCTTGTGGTTTTGCAAGAGCCTTGACGCTTCTCGGTTTATGGTGGCCGATTGCATAGAGGAAGTGTCGTAACAAACGCGGTAGGCTTCGGAAGCGTTGCCTCCGTTATCTACGTATTCAATGCAGAATCTCTCTTGCTTTTCAGTGAGTCCGTCTGCTGTCTTTGTTGATCGTGCCATAGTCGTAAGGAGCTTTAATGTTTGATGTGCCATATCTGCGAGTGAGTTCAAGATGAAGTATTGCTTGTCTTGACAGTTCTTCGGTAAAATTGTTGATGAACTCTAACTCTTGAGCTGGGGAAATAAGCGAGATGATATTGGGGTTGGGTGGAACTTTTCTATTATCCTTTTGCTTTCTCCCGCTTTTGAAAAATTTTTGGAGAATGGCCGTAAAATAGCCGCAGCAGCGCCATAGGAGGCATTTGTGGCCCTTCCCCGCTCCCGATGTGGGGCTGATTGGTTTGTGATTGTCGCTTGTGGGTGCCATTTATCGGTTGTTTATGCTGATGAGGTTGATGATGAAATCTCGGTCAGCGAACAAATCGGCCGTAGCCGTCAATGTGCTGCCCGTAGTGATAATGTCATCGTAGATGATGAGCCGACGCTCCTTGATTGGTCGCAGGTGATGGAACTCCGGGGCGAGTCGGTTGCGGTTGATGCACTGCACCGCATCGGGATAGAACGGAATGCAGAGCTTGAGGGCGATGCGTTCACATACAGCCGTGGCGAAATGAAAACAGGAGTAATGCCGACGGCGAGGCGTGGTGATGATTGCCCAGTCTTCCGTATTGGCGATGAACGATGCCAGGAATGAAGCTGCCATCTCCGCAAAGAGTTCGGCAATGTCCTCCGACTGCTTGATTTCGCTGAATGGCGTGCCTTTCTTTGTGCGCCGGAACTGCGAGAAGTAATGGAGGGCGCCAAGCTGGTGAAGGACAGTGCGAGGTCGAAGGTCACACAAAGGGATATTCCCACCCCTCAGCCGAGGCCGTGAGGTGGGGATATCCCATTTGTCCATTCGTGTAATTTTACTTCTTGCCATCGTAGTAATCAATAGCGACTTTGAGAAGGCCATCATGAACGGTGGTGTAGTCCATTGGGACAATCGGAAGTCGAGTGTCAATAGATTGTTCCAGTCGGTCTTTCTCCCGAATTTCCGGAACGAAGTTGCAGATTGTGAGTATATCGCCGATTCCGCCGAAGTTGAGAGTCCGAGCCTCATGCAGTGCATTGTCAAGAGCAAAAGCATACTCCCGGACTGATGTTTC
>OFFO01000627.1_pt1 | contig 28443 bp, 26 predicted proteins | sample 1521441 | NCBI WGS metagenome assembly OFFO01 (sample SAMEA3504097, study PRJEB24116) | mouse gut metagenome | biome: mouse gut; feature: mouse-associated habitat; material: faeces | place: Denmark | collected 2011
TAATTTTTCAGGTGTTTTGAATGACGTTTTTTGGAACATCAAACTGAACACCCTATTTTATTGGTAATTCTATAGGTAACTTTAATGCCACAAAGTCGGAATCTTCATCAGTTCGATTCCCCGAGTGCAAAGATAGGGAACTTTTCAAAAGTTACCTATAAAGTTACCTATAAATCTTGAATATTAACACCTGAAAATAAATTCAGATCAGTTTAATAACGTTGAAACATAGGACATTAGTATTTAAAGCGATTTGTCAAAATTCATTTCAATCCATTAAAAATGGTGCTGGTGGCACCACCAAAGACCGCTAATTATCAATGAGTTAGCGGTCTTTTATTCAATTATATCCCTCTGAGTCACCACAAAAGTCACCACACCCACGCTAACACGCTGTAGAATTGCGTGTTATGCGTGTTAGTACAGATACATATCTTTTCTTGCGCTTGCTTAACACCCTGATAATAAGCACGCAAATTACATCCATTCAAAATCGTTCAGCATCATTCAACCCCACATCACCGCCATACAACCCCAAACTTTAACAGGCTTTAACCATAATCGCGCGGTAAAAATGTGGTGACCTTAGCCAAATTTTCGCTGAATCACCACGCTCAAATGTTAAATATTGCAAATACAGAACTCTCTGTATTGCTGTGGTTATGCTATGTTTTACGATTATGGAAGATTGAGAAATTGCATAATATTTACATTTGTTAACCTTTGATTAAATTGCTTCATCGTATTGTATAGTATACGAACAGTAAAAAACAGTTATGAAGAAGCTGATATTAGAACAAGTTCAAGCCTATGGCGAAGGGCTAATGCGCTGGGTGGAATCCGGCGAAATTTCGATGGGCGATATACTTGAAGGCAAAAAAGTTTATCGTTTACTCACTTGCTTTCTGAGAGATCCTCGCAGAGAAGTTGTCGATTCCAATTTCAACGGGATGTCTTTCGAGGAACTTTGCAGGTATCTAAATATGACAAATGTTGGCAATGAACTTTTGGAAGACAACAGACATCATACGACTTAAAAGGTGCGCACGACACGAACGCAGTGCATAAGACTATGATAGGATATGCTGAACAAAAAGGTTTTACCGTGTATGTATATGGTCCAAATGGAGGCTATATATGGCATAGGGTGGGAACTCTGTTGGGCTACACAATCAATACTGTAACCATCAAACATGGTTCAACTACATATATATGTGGGGAACATGGAAAAGTTAAAGCTACGCGATAAAAAGACATGCAAGAGAAATATCGAAAACACATGACGTGGTGGCTGGATGAATTTTGCGCTGGCGGCCAAGTCGACCATTATGTCGAACTGTTTCCAGAGCTTGACTCTCGTCTTGCCAAGTTCGCTGTAGGCATCTTTATATGGAACATGTCAGGGCTTATTGACATCAACAATCCTGATGATGTCAGCAAGGTTCGTCGGATTCTAAAAGTGCTTGACCAGACACCGGGTTACGATTTCTTTGACAACACATTCAATGAATGTGACCCAGATATGGTGTGCCAGCTTATAGGAATGTCTCCTGTCGTTCCCATAGAAGACGGAGAGATCGAGTTTGATTATTGGGTAAGTGAGATCAAAAACTTTGAGGATGCTCATTCATATTTTGAAATGGTTTCATGGCGTATCGTAATTTCTGAAGAATCATTCAAGGAGTACACCTCAAATGGCAATCGATTCTACTTCTGTGGCAATGGCGATTGGTGGGACGTTCCTTGTATACCTGGCATTGGCTTTCCACATGACAAGTACGGCTATTCACTGATAGCTGTCGAAGTGACCCCGAAAAATAAAATCGCATCCGTGACCAGTCGCTGGAATACATACACTGGAGACACAGGCGACTTCATTACCGACGAAGATCTAAAATCAATCCTCGGTATTGACAATTATCACAACCTGTTTTGTAAATCTGCTGACAAACAACTAAATTTGTAATCATGATTGAGGATACCGTACTCACTGAATTTAGTTTTTTCCCTTATAAAAAGTTTTAAATATGAAAGAAAAGGCACTTGAAAAGTTGGTTGAATGGATGAAACCATTGGCTATCCCGGCTGGCAGATACAAAAGTCGTGAATATGATTATATTTTGCCTTTGCAACCATATGGAAAAGGTAAAAGACGCAATGCGATTGCCAAATCGTTGACTAAGTATAACGTTTTGACTTACGGGATAAAGTATTTTCCGAATGTTTTGCCGGTCAACGAGTTGCATACCTATGCAAATCATCTTAATTCATCTCAGATTTTATGCTATAATTTCTTTGGCAAGTTATTGCAAATAAATGAGTACAATGAGCGAAAAATTAGAATAAATCCGGAAATGAGAAACTGGGTGGACAGATATTTGCCAGCTATCCCCAAATTGTCAGGCGATGCTATATGTGAGTTTGAGGCAGTAGTAAATCCAAAGGAGGGCACTTCATTTGATTTTATTGCTTATGACTGTAACACAGAAATACGTTTTGAAATCAAGTTTACGGAAGAGGGATTTGGTAAGACAAAAAAAGACAGTAAATCAAAATCGGGAATTTCCCATCATCAAAAGTATACAGATCTATATCAACCGTGGCTGAACAAATCCACAGTTGTACGAAATCCCGATACAGTGAATGATTTCTTCTGTAATTATCAACTTTTTAGAAATGTCATTATCGGAAACAGACCGGGGACAAACAGGGAAATATATAATGTTTTCATGTATCCAAGTTGGAATACGAAATGTGCCAGAGAATTTGAAAATTTCACGAAGAATTATGTCGTGGATAAGTCAAGGATTTTGAGCCTTGAATGGGATAAAGTTGTGCCTCAGGAAATGAAAGGATTTTTAGAAAAATATTATCTCTGATGAGGATACTACATCTATCTGATAGATGTTGCTCCCTGACCCAAAGCACCCAGAAAAGCAACCGCCATCGGCCCCAACATACCTCCTTGACATGATTAAGGAAAAGGACCAGATAATTCGCCAACAAGCCGAAGAACTGGGACTACCATCCCTGTTAATCAAGACGCGGTACTACGCACGGAAAAACGTCATAAAAGGCTAATGGTTCGTGGGACAACGTTAGATCGGCATCGTCGCATTTGGTCGGTTCTATATCTCACCAATTCATTTTACGAAATTGAGGAACGCATGAAAAAGGGTCAACCAACAAAAAGAATGTTTCAGCATCTCGAAAGCGCTAAAAACTATGTTCTGAAATATAAGCCCACCACCGACGAGATAAAAACAGCCATTCGCTTTTGACAACTTGATCACGTGCGTAGCAAATGTCCTCACGCATTGACTTCTTCAAACATCGAAACAATCATGAACATTTATTCTGTCACTCAACAACCCTCCACAATACCCCAGAATTAGGGCGTAAACTCATTTTTTCGCTATTTCCAGAGCCACTAAACACATTTAACACTAATTATCAGCGCATTAACTGAATTACAATAGGGATTTTAACGGGGTCAATTTTGGGATTAAAGGGATGTTAATCGCTCAAAAATCGCCATTTTTGCTGCTGATTTTGTCCCTATGGGAGTGCGGACATTGTACCGAAAGTACCCCCCCAACTGTATCTCCAACCCCGTTTTAAGAACGAAACGGGTACTTTTTCCACCACTCCCCTACCCCCGTTTTTACCCCTCTGGAGCCGGGCGCAGCCATCGCCATTAAATGGGGGCTGTAAACACCACTAAATACCACGGAGCTACCGCGGATTACTCGTACGCATGGGCGCTGCGCTCGTATTGCTGCCACCGTGCTCCTATGGTTTCCAAATGGTAACGGCATACTTTTCAATGAAGATGGCACAAAACGTATCACCGACAACACCTTCGTAACCCTGACACTTATGATCGCTGAGAGCCGTACAGAAGAAAAGGATGCGATGGTAAAAGTCATCGTCAACCTCATCAATAAGAATAAATGAAGTAAATGACTCTATAGGACGTCTTTATCAAATCTGCCATTAAGAATCATTTCCGTCGGTCAATCCGGCAGGCAACGGGCCCGGAACACACCAAAGAATATTCGGGATGGCGTTTGAACCATGCAACGGCGTATGAGCATATAGCGGCTATCCGGTTGCCTTCAGCCAAGATATGGTCAGCCGCAAGTTTCACAAGCTTTCCGGCGACACCTTGACCCCTCAGTGATGGATCCACGAAAGTATGGTCGATTGTCGAGACACCGTCTTCTGTAGGGAATGTTACCTCCGCTATAATCTTACCTGAAGAATCAGTTGCATAAATCCTGTCTTTTTCTGTTATAAAATCCATAATAAATTTTGAACATTAGATATTATTCTAACGTCATAATCTACCGTATAGTTGAATGATGTACTCCTGTTAATGAACGTCATTGAGCTGGAAGATTCTGACAGGCAGACGTATTACCATCGAAAGCGACCACACTATCGCCCACCGTCTCCTTTCCCTATCAAACTGCCATCAAAAGAGAGACAGAAAGATTCCCTACAACGCAAACATCAACTGGTCAGACTCCCGAAGCTTGATCTGAGTTTCTATCTCATTGTACTTTCTGACGAGCCCCCTTATTTTTAAACGTGGTAATCTCAGTCAATATTTCGCCGGCTCACCACACTCAAATCTGAAATCCTGTTACAATTGTAGGATTGCGATTAATTCTGTTAATGCTTCGGACGTGAGTCTGGAAGGGAGTGATGGAGTTGGTGCAGTTCGCGTGGCCGCTTGTTTCGGGGTCAGTGGAATATGTATGAACAAGGTGGGAATGCCAAAGTTAAGCAGATGGTAGCAGAGGGCGTTGCAGACGTATGTGCCTGCAGTGTTTGACACATGGCATGGATAACCGTTCTTTCGCATTTGTCCAGCGAGATTATCCACATCAAATTTTGAGAATTTTCCTCCACATTCATATCGGAAGTAGAAGTAAATAACAGCTCCATTCTCCGGAATTATAGGAGAATGGAGCTGCTTTTGGGTGTATGAATGGAACTTGTTAACGGATCACTATTTTTTCAGTCTTTGCTCCGGTCTTCCTGATGTATATGCCTTTTTCAAGTTGGCCGGAATCGCTTCCTGCATGGCGACCCTGCAGGTCGAAGTATATTGACTGGGATGATCCGTCGGGCAAAATCTCATTGACGATGACTGCGGTGGCCGGCATAAGCGCGAGGTTGCCCAAAGCGACCAGTTCGGCCGGACCATGTATGGTCATGTATTTGTGTTCAGGTGTGAGGTGGACTGTGTGGGAGAAATTACCGCCCAATGAAGTTGCAGACCCGCCAACTTTCGATCTGTACACCGGCACCTTTTCTGTACCCGCGTAAGCCACGACCTCAGGCTCCCCATTCGCATTGTTTTCAATCCTGAATTCTTTGGGAGTCACCTTCTTATCGAAAGTGATGGCTATGTTTTCAAGCTGGTGCAGCAGATTATGCTCGTCCGGTACTCCGGCTGTCACCTTGTCGTGTCCCTGTCCACATCCGGTCAATAGAAAATCACCCTCTTCCTTGATATTGATCGGATAGCAGTAATAATGAGGTGCGTTAACGTGGCTCTTATCCGGAAATTTCATGAATATGAAATAATTTCCGTCACTGAACGCCTCATGATCCCCATATATATTGTGGTTCGGATCATCATCATAAACGGCGGCTTTCGAACTTTCCGATACCCTGGCCTGCGTGAAGCAACTGAACTTGCGGAAGCCGTCTTCTACGGGCCTCCCGTCTTTGTCAAATACTTGCCATACATTGTAGAAAGCTTCGGGACTATTGACGGTAGTTCCGATTGCTCCGGCGAGCAGATTCTCTTGTGCTGTGGCGAACGATGCAGACACTGCCACTGCAAGCATCGCGAGTAAAAATCTATTTGCGTTAATTCTCTTCATGGTAATAAAGCTTGAAGTTACGTCAATACTATTGAAAACCCTGTTAATGATCTGCGAACCATTAACAGATGCAAAAGTAATTAATTTTTTTCAAAATAAATTACTTTTCGTGAAAAATTTTACTATGTTTTATAAAAGGATCAGCGGAATAAAGTTAAAATGTTAAAAATACGCCATTTTTGAGCGAAATCTTGATATTTTTATGTTAAAAAACATGACAATCATCCCTCTCCGAAAAACGAAAAAACTGCTATCGGCTACGCGGCTATCTCTTTTTGCATACCTGCTATCGCAGGCGGATGTACGCAGGGGCATCCTCAGATGCCTACTCAGTACGTAAAATGTATTAATCCAATATTCAACAACCTATGTTTCTCTCTTTTAGAGTGCCAGTTGCAGCGTCAGCCTCTAATCCAGAACGGTCGTGATAATAAGATAAACGTCCGCCCAGCGCCTGAGAAATTGCCATTTTAGTAATGCGACCGATCCAGTATGCATTATCTCATCATCGTCGATTACGGTAGAACCTGTCAGAATAAACTGTCCTTTCTCTCTACGTTCATCTACGTCATGACGCACTGCATTCCATATAACCTGGGTGACATGCCATTCATCAATGAGCTGTGAGGGATCATCTTTAAGCAGTAGCGACGGCTTTGTACGTGCAGTAGCCAATATCTTTCATCGCAAAAGATTTCTAAAGGCCCGACAGATCAAGACTGTAGAGTCCCGGCGTATCATTTCCCCGCTTCACGAACATCAACATGTATATCGGAACGTATATAATCCTACCCTCCATGTATATATTTGAATGGCTGAACACATACGCCCGTTTTATATATGGCTCTGATGCCTCCATCAGGCCGCTTAACGCCCTATGCTCTGTATAGCTCTTGTCGGATTTGATTTCCACCGGCACGGCTTCTCCTCCAATAGACAGTACAAAATCCACCTCTCCCCGCCGCTTGTTGTTGTAATAGTATATGCTGAAGCCATGCGCGGCGAACTCCTGGGCGGCGACATTCTCAAAAACCGATCCGAAATTTATGTCAGCGGCATCAGTCAGAACCTTCATCTGCAGTCCTTGGCCGTATTGGGCGCAAAGCAGTCCGACATCATTTGAGAAAAGCTTGAACAAGGAACGGTTTTCCGAAAGACGCAGCGGCTCTCTGACCTCCGATACATTATATACGGGTATAGCCACGCCGGCATCCTTAAGCCACAAGAAACTCTCTTTATACCGCTCGAATTTCGCATGTTCGTTGAGACGCTTCAATATGAACCGCTTATTCTTAGCGTCCAGCTCGGAAGGTATGATGTCGAATATCTCCCGGATTTTCAGTTTGTCGCGTTCTGAATACTTTGAGATGTCGAGCCGATAAAGATTCACGATATCAAGCTGGACATGCAGGACCCTTCTGAGATTGTTTGTCTCCAGATACTCAACGACGGCCGCCGGCATCCCACCGACCACAAGATAAAGCCTGAATACCTCAAGCATACGGCCATGTATCACCTCATCCACTGGTTTTATATCCTCCCAGCACTCCCTGAGCCGGGATATCAGATCGGCAGATATTCCCAGATTGAGCATGAACTCCTCAATGTCCAGGGGATACATCTCTCTGATTCCCACATATCCTACAGGGAGCGACCTTATGTCGCGCATCTCGACCCCGAGAAGCGAGCCGCTCATTATATACGAATACGTGCCATCGTCAACAAGAAACTTTATCGCCGTTATCAATTCCAGACACTCCTGTACCTCGTCAAAAAAGATCAAAGTCTCCCCGGGAATAAGATCAAACCTCACAAACGCGGATATGCGCAAAAGCAGTTCCGAAACCCCGTTATAGTTTCGGAAAATCTCCTTCGCCTCAGGATTGTCGATGAAATTTATCTCGGCATAAGCCTTGAAATCCTTCCCGAAACGCCTGACTGCATACGTCTTGCCGGTCTGTCGGGCACCGGTCAACATCAATGCTTTCTTAGGTGTCTTATAAAAATCCTTTATCGCACTATCTATTTTTCTATATAACTCCCTCATATAATACATCTTAATGTTGCCATGGCAATTTTATGCCGCTTTTCCAACACAAATTTAGGGCATTTTTGCCATTTTTCCAACAAGAAAAGCGGTAAAAATGCCGCTTTTCTAACTTTTCTTACTGACAGCGGCGCCCCCTGAGGAGCGTCTCACGCATGATGTCGGCGAAATCGTCGTGGAGACGGCGCACTACCAAGGGCATGGAACGCTGTTTTGAACACCTTTAATACAGAATACACTATGAATCTGCTGTTTATGAATCAAATATCCGGTTATCTGTAATCCGTTTCTATTAAATCACCCGTTCCGGTATTTCCGGACAGATTCTCTTGCGAGATCTTAACTTTGATGCCCTTTGCCCTCAAACGGCCCACAGGATTGTCACGCATGGCTCTCTTGGCCCTTAATATCTCCTTTCTGTCACGTTTATCATATTTGTCAGCTCCATATATGCCATTTATCGCCTTTTCTGATTTCTCTATTCCTTCAGCGACATAACCATACTCTCCTCCTGCGGCTTTGACTTCCAAAATCAATCCCGGAAGTCCATGAAATTTCCACGGACCATCATGTATCGGAATTTCAGGGGTGAACCACGCTGTCCAATGTCGGCCATGATAATCGGTTTCCGCCTGTATGCACTCATAACCGGAGACAGTCCTGGTGCTGTCGCCAACTACCCATGTCATTTCGGAATAAGGCTCGGTATAATACACTGCTTCGTCGGCACCTAAAATGTCATAGACTGTCATAATGGAGTCGGCAGAAGATTTCAACACATATACAGACTCCACCTTTCGCGGCAGGTTTGCCACATCGATGGAGCCTTGCGCCATCATGGCCCGCATTGCGGCCTCCTGTGCCTTTTTGAAATCGGCAAGACCTTCTGGAGTAGATAACATCGAATCAATCTCTTCTGAACGGGGATTGAAGAATTTTGACTGTCGCGCATTTGCCAAAAGATGGTACTTGTGTTTTCGTTCCTTGCCATTCTCAAAAAAGGATATTTCGGAATAGCTTACCTCTATATCGGCTTTTTGCTGTGCGCCCGCGGCTATCCCCGCAAGGCATATTAGTAAAAATATGATTGCCTGTCTCATAGCGTTATCTGTAATCGGTTTCAAGATAATCCCAGCCGTCCTGTATATTTTGTATCCCGTCACCATCTATTTGTTCCATTTTTCCGAATTGAGCCTCTAAATGCGCCAATGGATTCTCTACGAATCTTCTCTTGACACGTAACATTTCCTTACGGTCTTCTCTCGAATACTGTTTTTCCGAATATATGGGATAAATCCTGATATCAGCTTTTTCTATTGCATCGGCAACAAACCGATAATCTCCATCAGCATCATAAACCTCAAGTATAAGTCCCGGCACCCCCCTGAATTTCCAAGGGCCTGCCGATATGGGAATGTCAGGCGTAAACCATGCTGTCCATTTCCTGCCATGATAATCGGATGTGGCCATCAGGCAGTCATAATCAAGCTCTTTCCTGGTAGAGTCCGATATTTCCCATGTCATCTCGTCAAGAGGCTCTTCATAAAAATAGAAATCCTCTACGGCCTTGTCATACACAGCAACATTTGACTGCTCCGAAGATGTAAACACATAGAGATTGGTCGGCTTTGTCGGTGTCTGGCCATTTGTCGAGATAGCCTGAAACATCATTGTGTCATATTTCTTCTTACCGTCGGCGGAAGAGCACATCGAGTCGATTCTTTCTGCCTGAGGATTATAGAATTTTGATTCCACAGGATTTGCAATCAGAACCCATGAGTTCTGATGCCTACCTCCTCTCATACCATTATAATCTTGTATATAATGGACTTTTATATCGGCTTTCTGCTGTGCGACTGCAGCTGTCGCCACAATGCATGACATTATAAACAAAAGGGATCCATGTTTCATATCGGAAATTATTTTCTGAGAGTTATCGAGAAGAGAAGCTGACGGCCACGGAGCTGCCGGCGACTCTCGAAGGATGAGAGTTGCGAGTAGGTGATGTAGTTGTAGCTTTGCTTGTTGAGTATGTTGGTGAGCGACGCGGCAAACTCTATCTTCTTGTTGAGCTGAAAGGTCAGCTTGGTGTCGAGCATCACCACGTTCTTATAGTTATGTTCGGTCAGTTCGTTGCGGTAATGCTCGCCGCTGACCGTCCATTGCCATTTGCGGTGTGGAATGAATGTCAGGCTCAGCTCGTTTTCCATCGTCGAGAGCCACGATTCGCTCTGGCCGTTCATCGTCAGGCGGCTGTCGGAGTAATCTATGCGGTAATCGAAACTGAACCAACGGCACGGAGTGCCGTTGATTTTGCCTCCGATGCTCCAGCCTGTGCTGACCGAGTTGACCGATTGCTGCTGTGAAAGCAGATGAGATTCATTGCGGCTGAACGATCCGCTTATATTGCAGCTTCCGCGCATAAAGTCGAGGGTCTTGCCCAGGCTTCCCATAGCCATGAGCATTTTGCTGTCGTTTTTTGCATCGGCATAGCTGTAGATCACATAATCGCCATAGATCTGTTGCGCCAACGTATAGGGAAGCTGAGTCCACGACTGCATCACCATGCCGTTGGCAAACAGCCCGTGGCGGGCATGTTTGTAGCTGACGCTTGCCGACACGTTCTGCGATGCGGTGTCATAGAAATTATCCACGCCTGATTTAAGGGTACGGTAATTGGTCATTATCAGTCCGGGATGGATCAGATCGAGATTCATCGGCGAACGGCCGAAACCTCCTCGCAAAGTGCCTGAAAAACGGTTGTTCGGCTTCCAGTTGAAACTGAGCGAGGGAGAGAAATACAGTTCGTCCCGATTGGCAATAGTCCTGTTGAAATTATAATGGGAATAGCTTACCGGCAGGTTGAGCGAGAGGTTTATCCTGCGCACCCAATATTCCAGTTTTGGTGTCGCATATACAGTGAGATAGTTGGTACAGACTACATTTTCAGTCAGTCCGGGAAGTTCCTCCGGCAGATTTTCCATTTGGGGCAACTGCGAGTCCATCGAACGGAGATAACCCTTTATTCCACCTTCGAGACTCAGGGTGATGCCATTTATGTTGAAAGCGTACGCCGCGCTCTCATGGGTATAGAAAGCGTGGTCGGAGATATGTTGCCGGAATGATTCTCCATTCTCCATTTTCAATTCTAAATTCTGAGGAAGAGACTCCCACTCGTTCACGCTCTGGAACGTGACAAGATGCCGTCCCCTGAAGCGCTTTATCATCTTGAATTTGTTGGAGACATAGTAATCCGGCAACTTGGCAGACTGTCCGTTGGGTATTGAGCCGGTGGTGGCGAGGCTCACATCATCCCAGTCTATATTTGTCTGAAGAGTGTTGTTGATGAAAGCCGTCTTTTGGTTAAGCTCATAGATGAACTTGCCGCTTAGCGAGTGAGTATGTTCAGTGCCGCTGCGGTTCTCGGTAATTATGCGGTTCCCTTCGTCGAGAAAGTACGTGGTGATATTCTCGGCTGCCGCCTCTACACGGTTGAAAGAATAGTCGACATTGGCCTTGAACTCGCCGCGACCGAATTTCCACAGGCTGTTGGTCGATACGAGCAGAGAGCGGTTGAAGAGTGTCCGCCTGTCGCTGAGCGAAGGCACTCCCGGCAGACCGACGCCCACATATCGGCCGAGCCCGGTCTGCCGTCTGTCGGCAAAGAAGTCCGCACCCGACAATGACAGATTCTCACCGGTGTTATTGGTACGGAAAGTTGTTATATTCTGAAATCCAGGCATTACAGCCATAGCCGTAAATTCTCCGTCCCAGACAGCACCGTCGGGCTGCCATGAGTAACCGCCCCCGGCATCGCCGTGGAAAGTCCATGTCGCCTTTGCCTTCTTTTTCAGTTTAAGGTTTATCGCCGCCTTGTCGGAGAAAGATATCCCCGAGAGCACCTGCATGGGCTGATGGTTCTCCATGACCTCGACCGCACCCACATCCTCATGGCTTATGCCATTGGCGGCTATGCCGTATTTTCCTCCTAAAAGGTCTGACCCTTCGATATAAAACTTGTTTATGTCCTCGCCCTGATACATTATCTTGCCGCTGTTTGCCACATCAATACCGGGCATGCGTTTCAGCACGTCGCCTATGGAACGGTCCTGCTGCTGTGCGAAACTGCCGACACTATAGGTGATTGTATCCCCCTGCTCACGTATGCGGTCAGCCCTGACTGCCACCTCTTTAAGCAATGTGGCTCCCGGCTCCATACACACAGTCAACGGAAATATCACGCTGTCAAGAGGGACCGACTGTCTGGCGAAACCCATCATGGCCACCTCAAGACGGCAATTTATTATAGACGGCATTGTCATGGCAAAGCCTCCGTCGGCTTTAGACGAAGCGAATTTTTTTATCTTACCGTCGGCACCCTTGACAATGACTGAAGCTCCTGCCAGCGGCTCTTTGTTCTCCTTATCAATGACCAGACCGTTCACATCGATCTGCGCCACAGCACTCGCCGCAACCACCAGACACAGAAGATATGTGATAAATCGGTTCATTCGTGATAATCGGTTGAAAAGACACCAGATTAGTCATTCCTGACCCAAAATTAGTAATTATATTTCATAATCATATAAAATATTGTGATAAATCTTGAGGCAACGCGGGATGCCATAAGTTTGATTCATCCACCCTGCGTGCCCTCTTGCAGTAGTTCCGGATTAATCGGAACGTGCATTTTGTATTGTCCACTTCGTATGAATCGTATACTATATCCGAGTAACCGGAGTCTGTCAATATTCCAACCTTATCATCTCTCTGAGTCATGAAGAACAGAGTCGGCTCTTCTTCGGTAATCAATTCATCCTCATATATGTCATCCGCAACAGGAGGCATGAGTGTTTCAAGCAGTGGTAAGCAGCCCTTACAGGGCTTTCTACGGAGAAATGGGTATGTAATCCTTAGAGCACCCCATTTCTTTGTTTCTCTATCCTGAACAAAAAAACAGTCTTCGTTCCCATCGTTCCGGAATGATGGCATTGTATTGAAAACCGGTCATCAGAACATGTGGATTGGATAACGAAACCAGCGCCCACGCCTCCCCATTTGAAACCGGCACAAAAATCGGCTTACCGTTTATTGCGTCAAATTGAGCAAATACGTCTGCGAAACTGTCAGGCAACAGCTGTTCTCCGGTCGGAGAGACAAGCCCGACGAAAGTATCATCACCTGACTTTCGCGGACGCCAATCATACTGCGTCTCATAAATTTTTAATTGGCGTAATAACTTGCGGGATTCCTTATCCGCGCAACAATAGAGTTTATTTTCTATCTCCAGCAAACGCATATACACCTTTGCATCTTCCCTTGTCGGAACAATCAATGGATTGGCGTTATCAAAGCAGACTCGCCAATGATTGAGGTGTTCGTAATAATCCTTTTGCCCGGCCTCGGATGTAATTGGATCGACAATACGTCCCCGGAAATCTATTCGGTTCATATCAGGATTAATCGCCGTAGATATAAGGAAGCCGATCAAGAAACCGTGCGAAGGATGAAAATTTCTCAAAATGCAATGATTCGCTTAATAGCTGTGCAGGTAAAACCTCCACACATTTCTTGCCAATCCATTCCGGTATCGGATAGATGCAGGCTGCGATTGAGCCAGCTATGCAGGCCATGGTGTCGGCATCGCCTCCGAGCGACACGGCAAGCCTGACGACATCCTCAAAGTCCTTGCCTTCAAGAAAACAGATGATTGACTCCGGCACCGAACCTTGACAAGACTCATCCCATTGATATGCAGGGCGTATTTCGTCAACTGTCCGCGTAAGGTCGTAATTGAAACGGCATTGTATATAATCGCGGATTTCATCTTTGGAGTGTCCGTGAATTGCCATCCATACAGAGGCGGCCACTGCCTGCGCACCTGTTATCCCGGCCGGATGGTTATGCGATACTTCGGCAGTACGTTTCGCCAGATCCAACGCGTCATCAAGAGTCCTGGCATAAAGTCCTACCGGGCTTACGCGCATTGCCGCTCCGTTACCCCAGCTGTTGTAAGGTTGTGGATTCTCGCTCCATAGCCAGGAGTTGAACGAACTTCCATATCCGGCAAAAGGATATTCACGTCCATACTTCTGCATGGTTTCGATTAGTTTTTCTTCAGGATGATCTTCTTCAATGTATAGACATAGCCAATGAGCCACGGCTAATGTCATCACCGTATCATCGGTGAATCGGCTTCCCGGCGGCACCATCTCAAAGTCATACCGCTTTTGCCTGGTAAACTCATAGGCTGAACCTATTATATCACCCGCTATTGCTCCTAACATAACTTTATTTATTTGCTAAAATCAATGTTAAGAGAGTCGTACATTTGTACGGTTAAATGTACGACTCTCCAAGACAATCCTGCACCCGATATTCCTTGACGTCGAAATATGATAGCCGGAATTTATTTTTTTCTAAGATTATGAGATGCCTGCATGAGCGTGAGCTTACATTTCTTTCTTAGAAGATCAAGTTCCTCCTTGAGAGCAGGAATCAAGGGTAAAAGTTGACCATCCACATACTTCTCATCCGCAAACAGGATCTTGCTTATCTTACCGAAATTCGCTGGCTTAAGATCTATTCTATTGGTCTTGGCAGTAGCTTTGATCTCTTTACTGAGAGTATCAATCGCCGGAATTAAGGAAATATTATCCGTGAGAACCTGTGCCATGAGAGGAGTATGGTCGATATGGATCTTTCTTATGCCCGTTGCTTTAAGGGGTTCGGTTTTACCATCGGCAGTCTCGGTATATACCCATAAGTCTCCGTTTACATCAGGAACCCGGATGTAGACATTCTCCGTTGCGGGATATAACAGCAACGCGCGTATATCTGATAACGGGTATGACTTGCCGTTCAGCAGCACTTGAATCTCACCAGCGCAATCACCAATCCAGTTTTTAAACCAATCGTAATCGCTGTTTGGTGTTGCGGTCTTTTTCCCATTACGCTGACTGTAGCAAAACAGTTTCCGGATAATTGAGATCGGATAAAAGATATCCTTATCGTTGCTCATCCTGTTTTGGGTGCTTAACCTGAATGTGAAGTTTTTCTTGAGTTCATCCAATGTATACTCAATCGTGTCACCATTCTCCATTTCTTCCAGGCCGGAGCGATATGTCTCCAACGTTTGGGGGAGAGCTGCGCTTAGCTCTTCGAGTTCTTCTTCATCAGGAATGACCTCAATCTCGTCTTGCAGGAAATCCACATATTTTCTTACGGCAGACCGCCAGTTATTCAGGTCTTTTTTCATCTCGGATGAGACTGAACGGGAGGACAACAATGCCGAAAGTCTCTCATCCACGTTCTCCAGGATCTCAAAAGCGAGAGCGGTGTTATCCTCTCTTAAGGAACTATACACGTACTCAAGAATTCCGGAGCCATCCGATTTTTTCTCATGGTATCTTCCGAGCGCCTTCAGATAAGCTATATATGAGCCGGCCGAGGATTCTTTCAGGTTGCCGTACTCCTTCATCCATCCACGAAACTCATCTATTTTGTAGATATCACATGAGGGTGTGGAGATGGCACCGGACTCAGTATCCGAGGTTCTGGAACCGCACATCTCCGATGTGCCTGCTTTGTATGCGTGTCGGAACTCAATATATTGAGCAAGTGCATTTCGCAGAGACTGAGTGCCGGTGTACGGATCACCGTCAATCTCTATCTTGTGAAGAGGGACTCTCCTTTTAGCCTCGTCTTTTTTCGTATAGGTAAAGACGTTCAGGAGCGTCTCAATCGAGTTATCCTCAATTCTGGAATCCAGATCAGGATATACGTCTTCGATTCTCCGTACCCGGGAAACAACCGACTTTGCGGAGTTCTCTTGCCGACCTGACTTGACCAGCCAGTCAACGAATTCACTTTCTTTCATTTATTAATCTTTTTTATTATTCAGAAAATTGAGATAGTAAGTTATGTTTGCCAAACCATTCAGGATGGTCTTACCGGCACAATCGGCAGTGCGAAAAATCTCATTTTTCTTTGTTCGCACCAACCTGATGTAGCTCTTTCGCTTATTACCGGGCAGGGCGCGGAGAACTTCAAGAAACGTCATCGGCTCTTTAACCAACGACGGGATAAACAACTCCATTCGCTTTACAGAAGAAACTATCTTTTTAGCATTATCACAACCCATCCCGTATGCTGTTTCCAGCCACGAAAGAAACTCTTCTTCATCAGGGAGCGCAGACGATTTTTCTTTGACTAAAGTCTTATCCGAAGTTCCTGCCACATCGACAATGAAGGCATGATAGGCCTTCATTGCACGCTGTTCAGCCTTCGTATAGGCATTCTCATTCGCTTCCAGCTCTTCGAGCATTGCCTCAACATAGATTTCCACAAGTCCCGGAGCCTCCGCTTTAGTCTGGTCACTCCTGGTCTTCTCAGGAATCTCAACAAGGAATGAACGCAACAGACCATAGAGGTCGAGTCCTACTGTCTCATACAAGGATTCATAGGCAGATTCATAAGCACGTATATAATCGTCAGCGCTTTTTTCTGATATACCTCGCTTGTCCATCAGCCATTTCTCGAATTCCCATATCAGATAAGGGCACGCCAAGGCTACATCCTCGTCTTCATCCTCAGCACAAAGACTCTCATAGAGCCATTTGGGTGCTACAACCTCGATCCAATCGCCATTTTCATTTATCTCCCGTATTTTTTTATTTAGGTCCAGTCCTGATATAGGAATTGTGTTCATAACTATTAAGTTTTTGATTATGGCGCAAAATTAGGTTTATTTGTCAATATTTACACCATCTCAAGGCATGCGATTTTCGGGAAAATCTTACGCACGTACTATGCCGCTGTCTTTAACGGTAATGATATTCACCTCTAATGGCTGATTTCTTTGCCATAATAAATTTGGATGTCGATAGCCGGCCATCGACTTGCCCCACCACAGCTCTCATACGGGGAAGTATAAAACAAAAAAAAGCGTGAGAACTGTACCTGATGTCCGTCCCGCTTTCCGAGGCCCTGGAATTGCCTATTGCAGTAGAACGGACAACGCAGAAGCCTCACGCAGAATATGCAAAACACCAATAGCCAACGCTCGCGCGCTCGCTGTCGGAGGAATATACATATCCACAAGGCATCTACTGCTGTCTCATTCTTGACTGCAATTGAAATTTTCCAGGTTTCAGAAAGCCAAGAAAGAGCGTCGAGTAAACGCTTTTCAGTATGTCTTTGCGAAGCAGGATGCTCCGCGATACGCTGCCGACCCACCCACATAGCCCATGACCGGGCTTCCGCTATGCGGCCTGCAATTACAAATTTACTAATAACATTTGAAAGAACTATAATTTATGCTGTAAAACATGCAGCCTCACACTATACCTCGCATGACCAAAAGCCAATTTAACCTTGTGAAGGTGGTCAATGCTATTCTTCATAAACTTAAGAAGTGGCTGTCAATGGCGCATGCTTCCTGTGGGCCATCTATTTACCGGAAAAACCACCCTCCTTTATCACCACCGCTTGATCTATTTGTTGTTCAACATTCATAGTCATTTAAGTTTTATTTCCCAAACACCTTTATTTGTCGCTCCTTTACGACAAAGAAATACACCTTTATTTTCCATTTTCTTTCTCAAAGTCCGAACCTGATCTATGGTCGGATTCAATTCTTCCGCCATCTTAGTCAATGTTATAGAAGGTATTGCTATGATCAGAGACAACAGATTGCTTTGAGCTTCCGTCAAATCGCGATTATTGATGGCTTCATCTATTTCTTTGGGGAGTTCTCTGGTTTCTTTGGGATTTTCTTATTCTTCCATTCTCTTGCAATTTCTGTTAAGCGGTATTTCTGTCTGGGATGTTTGGGCTGTTTGGGATACAGTCGCTCAATAGCACCTTCCTCCAATGTCGGGTTAAGATAATTCTTTCTGAAGTATCTTATATCCTTTAATCCACATAGTTCGGCAAGTTGCCATACTGTCATAAAATCATCAGTGGCTTTCTCTATCAACGTCTTAACTGGTAGAGAACTGGTAGTGAACTGGTGGGGTACTGGGATAGAACTGGTAGAGTGCTGGTTTGGAACTGGTTGGGTATTCGCGTCTTGTTCAAGGGATGCCTGGCCGGATCGTTTGAAAGTGACGATTACGAAGCCTCCGTCCCAGCGCCATGTGGGATCCTCTAAGCCTTGTTCGCGGCAGGCATCCATTATGCGTTTGGCTCCGGAACCCCAACTTTCAAGATAGGTTGATTTGTAAAGAGCTTCCGCAATCTTTAGATTGTAGGGATAGGATTCGTGCGGCTCCTTGATGGATTCGGGTGATATTTGAGGAGGAAATATACCGGGATTGGCAATCTCTATGCGGTCATCGTAGATTGCGATACTTCCTGTCAGATTATGTTTTTCCCATTGACGATGGCACAGACTGTTAATCAATGCTTCGCGTAAAGCGTGATACGGTACTTCAAGCCGTTCCTCGCGTTGTAAGCTGTGATTGGTAATTTTGCCGCTGAGATTGAGGTGCTTGAAGAAGAAGGCCATACCTGCGTCGAGCAGGTCGAAGAAGTTGCCTTCGGCACGTTGGTTATCAATGAACTCATTCTTATCCGTACCCAGGAATCGGGCCATCCGAAGTCGAAACTGCGGATACTCTTCGATATTGTTGGAGAACAGCATCACTGCTCCATTGGTTGGATTCCCGTTTTTCAGCAAATTCCATTTCGCCAACGTGTCGTCAATCGGCGCACTCATAGCACTTGCCGGGATTCGTCCACCCTCGATACCAAGCCTGATACACCCTCTGATATGCTTCTCGTTCAGGTCGGCAAGTGTAACGCCATCTGCCATCTGACGCTCCCACGCATACATCTGAGGCTGATGCGCCCGAATTCGCTCATCGTACATCTCATGCGGCATCACCTTAGTTGTGCTTTCGACTTTATAATAAGGGCAGCCGTGGAAGGTATGCGGTCGTTCTCCCCATACCCAGCCGTCAAAGTGCATGGCTATCACTTTATTACCCGGACGGTCTGGAACATCAACGTAATGAATCTTCACATCGACAGCGGGCTCTAATCCGGTGATAGCTTTGGCTATCTCTTGCTGTGTTGAGTCCGTAACTTCCTGTCCTAATATTTTAAGCGACTTTGGCGCAATTCCAAAAATAAGCCAACCACCATCGGTGTTGAGAAACGCACACGCCGAATGCATACCATCTTTCAGTTCGCCGGTAGTTTTCTTCAGCTCCAGAATCCGCGACTCGTCCGCTGCAATCAATGCCTTTATATCATCAATCGTCATTTCCATCAGCCAAAAATCAGTAACCTCTAATGAGTCTTTTAAGATTATCGAAGTTTGGCAATGACAATCTCATCATCTGAGATTTAATCTCTATATTACTCAACAAAGAAGGGATATTCTGCGTGAGACATGAATGTCTATACTGTTCTCTTATATCTAACTGATAGGGGTTTTGCCCAGCCACTGAATAGATTGAAGCAAGAGTATTATCATTAAGGAGTATACTTAGTTTATTATTGACATCAATACCTGCCAGCATAGATGTCAAAATAATTCTAGTGGCTTCTGTAAGGCTGGAAATAATATTGTTAACAACATTAGAGATTTGCTGCATGAGCGGAAACTTTTGACTCAAAATATTTTGCACAGCATAGATATTCTGTTGAGTGGGAAATTTATCGAATTGTTCGTTTGATACTCTCAGGCGATCATCCAATGTCTTAAGTTGATTTCTCAACATTATATATTGAGAGAATACAGACTGAATTTCTGCCAACCAATTGTATATGGCTCCATTTGATTGACTTGTTGGTATATTATTCATGATCTGTTTCATTTCCTTTATTAGTTACTTGATTAAGACTATTAATTAGTTGACCTAAGTGTCCCATCAGGTCATTCATTTGATTAATCGCTAAATCATACTGTTTGTTTTTACTTTCAACTTCCACAAGAAGTTTATTTATTCTTTCTAAATTTTCTTGTGCTTGCGAATAATCTGTATTAATGGTATTGATTAATTCATTAAACACCTTAGTATTATTATCAATAAATGTTTCATTAGATTGTCTTATAGAGTTATAAGACTCATTTACTTGACCCGCTTGCTCTTGCAATTCTTTTATTTCAGCACTGGCCTTTTCTTTTTGAATTTTCACATCCTCTAAAGTGTTTTTTGCTTCAGCTTTTGTTTCTTCAATTTTAAATATTGCAAAAAAAACAAAGATCAGAAATATAATGCTCAATATTCCTCCCCATATACCAATTTGAGAATAATCATTATCTATCTTATCAATATGAAGAGCAACCAAGTTCATCTTTTCCTCATGCGAAAGCATTATTTCTCTTCGCATTAGAGCAGAGTCATTCTGTAATTGAGCAAGCAATACAGGTGCATTAGCAATAGTTCCGGAATCATTGCTAAGTATCACCTTTTTTATATCGCAAAAAATAGAATCTGCGTTTGCCAGATGTTCTAAATGCTCAGTTACTATCCTTTCTTGTGAATTCTTAAATGTTGTTATGGAATAACATAAGTAACTCACAAGTATAATCAGAGTTGTTATAAAGCAACTACAGAACCAACGCACTACAATTTTATTATCATTCATCTTGTATGAATATATAAGGCATGCGAGAACTACATGGGTTTAATCATGGATTCGATGAAGGCGATTTCTTCATCGGAAAGATTATATTTGGCATAGAGTTGTGCGTCGATTTCCTCCACGCTCTTGCGCCAGTCGATGTCGCTGCTTCCTGAAAAGTTCTGCATTGGCACAAACCGATAGACTTTGCTCATCGCGTGCTGAGAGACCTTAGATGCTGAAACTAAGATACGTAGGAACTTAGTTTTAATGTATTTGACGAAATTTATTGTTTCTAATTCCGAGTTAAGTGCAACATAAAGATAGGATTGCGAACAAACAGAGTTAGCTGGAGCTAATTCAGGAACGCCTAAAATCTGATGAGGAAAAGATTCTCCAGCACCATAGGCTTCAGGAATGAAAACTTTGGGTTTGTCAATATCTGAAGTATTTTTCTTAATATCCTGCTTGGAAACAAATGCTGTGCATCGGCCAGCTTTTGTTATTAAGAATAGAACAGTGTCATGTGAATCTGTTTTATCCGTATAGACCTTAAAAGGTGTCTTTGTGCTTGCAGCAGGGTTTGTAGGAATACCAAAGGGAGTGTCAGATGAAATCATTCCCTCTATTGTATGATTAGATTTGGAAACGATTTTAGAAACGATTTCTGCCAATTTCGGTTCTCGAATTAGAACATCAAATTCCCCGAGATTACGGTTACTTGAGAAAACCTTACCATCTCTGATTAAAGAATAATTGCAATCACCTATATATGCAGGCGAGTAAATAAAATAGCAGCAACCTCCCTTTATTTCGGCATCTGGAAACAAATCTTTTGCATTTGAAAACGCAATTAATCGGGATGTATGATTGGAAGTGAGCATAGTCTGGCGGAAGTTTCCAACAAGATTTTCGCGTCCACCGGTAAACCAACGAGATGGAATTACCATTGACGTAAATCGTGGATTAACTTCGAATGAAAATTGACAAAAATCCTGATATATGGAAGCATCGTTGGTACCGCCACTACCTCCGCGGTCTTGATAAGGAGGATTGCCTATTATAGCTGCGAAGTTCATATCTGTTATTCCTTGCGGGATTATGTATTTCTTGTTGTTGTCAGTTTTTATTAAGTCGTAACTTGTGAATGTATTGAAAATATGTTTGATGGGCAATGAAAGCAGTTTATATACTTTTCTGGTAAACTCGTATGCTAACGTTGACGTACACACAGAATAAATCTTATCCAACACCTTCTTGCCATACCGTTTTAAAAGAGCAATAGTAAATTCTCCTTGTTTGGATGCAATATCCAATACTGGACCATATGAAAAGACATTCTCGGGAAGGAGTTTTACTACATCGTCAGCCACATTTAAAGGTGTGACTATCTCGGAGCCTGACATACGACCAAATTTGCGCATAGCAATTTCTACTCGCTTAATGGGCGTTAAACTGTCGTCTCGCATCAAATCATTGACATTCTCGATTTTATAATCGAATTTCTGCAAAACGAAAGGATTGCTTTTTCTCTGAACAAGATTGAGAATATCTATATTAAGACCAAGATTGTGAGCAATACGACAATTGTCCTCAGTCGTGGGAATCATTGCGATTACATCTTCAAGTGATTTTACTGTTGATTCCGTCAAAAATGCAAAGAAGAGAATACGCGAATAATATGCCGCCAGTCTTTTATGGAGATTGTCATTTTCTATGGTTTCTGTTGGTTGTTCATTATTTGCAGATGTATTGTCGCTTTGTCCTGAATCTTCTTTTGGTGTATCCGTTTCTTCACCTTCGGGAGCATCCATATCATCACCATCTCCATCAGTGGGCTTAATTTGCAATCCATTTTTAGCATCGATAGGCTCAATCGTTCGCAGTATTGCTGCCAAAGTATCATCTTGTAGTAAATCATTGTCAACCGGTATCTCAGATGCATCGTCCAAAATGCTGCGTGTGCGAGAATATTCACGCACGGCATCAGTGATATTGGTCGGGGTAGCTTGTTGCAATTTGTTTTTGTTCAGAACAATAATCGGTGAAACATCCAACTCCTTTGCTATACGTTCCTTTAGTTGTGAATTGCCCTGTACCTCCATATTGACATTATAGAACTGCGATTTCAACTCTTGCAAAACGAACATTCGATTAGGGTCGAAATCCACGAGCAATGTCTGCGGCTTCATATTGTATTTAATAATCTTGCCGTTTTCATCCTTGAAAGTCGTAACGTATTGATTCTGCAGACGGAATATCGCTTGGTCGTATTCCTGAGGCGAAGCCGTGCCTTTGAGATATAGCATAGTATCCCATTGCGGCACTGTCGTGCCGGTCAGCATTCGATTGACAGTCAAAGTGAGCGTCTTTTTATTCCGGCTCTCAAAATCTTTGATTGCCCGCTTTATATCTTCCGTTGATTTGTATTTACGTTCATCATCAAAACCGGCAATATTGATTATCTCATAATCTCCGAGATTCTTGAACGCCTCCAAGTTCTTCCATATCAAAGCCGACATGGCATCGCACGAAGCCCTGAACGGCAGTACACATACTATGTGACGACACATTTTACCATCCTTAATTTTGTCGTAATCAAGGAATCCAAGTAAGTTTTCATCATCTTTAGTGCCATCAATAACCTCCAATAATTCAAGTATCTCAACTTCATGTTTGAATTGGCGGTGACTGCCATCCTTTTGGCTTGTCATGGATAGTGTACGGAACAGTTCAGAGAACGCATAGGTAATGCCCTCCTTATGCATCTGCTCTATCTTTTTGCGCGAAGACTCATTGGGATTAAAGGCAAAGCGAATCATTTGCGGAAAGCCAAAGTATGGATTCTTCCACTCATCGCAGTCATCTTCCTTTAGGTGCTCATCGTTCCATTGTTGCTGTGCGTCGATAATATCAGTAAACTGAACACATGCAATAATATCCTCCTTTTGGAACTCATCGCTCATCAAAATACGGTATGGTGTACCCGAAAGGTGAAGTCGGATCTTTGCTTTCAGCGTCTTGATTGCATTTTCTACGTGGTCAAGCGTCTCAAATCCATCGAGGCCTTTTAGCTCATTGTTTATTTCTGACTTACTTAGCCTTTGCTCCCGCAATACTTTACCATAAGATTCTCCACGCACACCGAAATGAGTCTCATCAATAATAAGCAGGTCAATATGGTGGTCAAATACCTCTTTGTGCCTATCTTTTATCTCATCACCTTGCAAATCCTGCAAAGTCAAAAACAAGGCCACTTTCTTGTCACGGTCGGAAAGCGTATCAATAATGATATTCTCTTCACGTTTCAGCGCTTCGCTGTCAACAAAGAGATAATCTTCAAAATATGTGTGGCTTTCGACTGTCTTTTTCCATTCCTCCTTGACATCTGCTTTGGCAGATACAATAACGACGAATCGTGCATTTATTTCCCTTGCACAGCACATTGAAGTAAACGACTTGCCAAAACGCATGACGGCATAGAGCAGCAGGTTCGTGCGCCCGGCCTCAACAGCAGCTTTGAAATTGTAGATAGCTTGCTGTTGATTATCTCGTGGAGCGAAATCCTCTGTGCGCTCGTAAGTGAATGTTTGTGGGAGACGGTCAAGGGAATACAGCGGATACTTGCCACTGTTTTCGTGGGCACTTTGAATAATATCCTTAATAGCAGAATCTACATCCTCAGCTGTTGCATCTTTGAAAAACTCTTTGGAGTAATATGGTAAGTTTTCAATTGTATGCGGTTGCAATCGTTCCCGCTCCTTCTCATGTTCTAAAAAGGTATGTACGGCATAATCACGAAAGATAGTACTGTCATCAATCTGAGCAGTATGTTGATATTGTTGTATCAAATTCGGGAAAATCTTTCTCCATTCATCCAGGCGCACACGAACACCGCGCGAAGTATCTCCAACTTTTAAATAGTTTGGAACAGTCTCTGTTGAAAAAGCATATATATATGGCTCTACACGACCGACAATTATGTTGTCAAGGACTGTTGTGTCTATTTTAGATAAAGCACTTTCCATATTACTTTTGTTTAATTAAAGATACAAAGGTTAAAACTTTGTCCTCTTTCCAGTCTTTAATTTTTGCGTACTTACCTGTGTGGGAATGAATGTCTTTATTCTTGCATCCAGGACAATCAAATAAAATCGGGTCCTCTGGTACTCCTAAATCCTCAGAACTGAAAAGCGATGGTGCATCATTTTTTAATTTAGGTAATTTAATGCAACTATTAGGTATTACCCCTTTGAGACCATCCATCTGCCAGATGTTCCAAGATATGATTTCTGCAATAAACTGTAAGGATTTTAGCAATGGTTCTTTCCTAAACTTAGCATGGTAGTAATCAATAAAGGTGTATAGCAATGCTTCACGTGCGAGTATGAGGTTATCACCTTGCCATTCATATCCGTAAGTACTCATATATGCTGCTTGCGCTGCTTTCAGCCAATCGCTTGCTATTTCGGTATTTTCACCGACAATGCGGAGTTTGCGGTCGAGAAGTCCGATGCGTCGCTCCACCGGAATAGGCTCGCCTGTTACGGTGTCGTATCGGCTTACAAGATACGGAGCCTCGCCGCAGGTAATTTCGAGACGATTTTCATTAACGTAGTCGCGCCAAGTTTTGCCCTCCGGGAAAACGACAGGTTCGGCATTAACAATCCACGAGTGCGTACCGTCTGGATTGTCAACCTCCGTATTGAAAACTCCATCGCGGCCAAACCAAGCGTTATCTATGAGGTTGTTCTGCTTATTGCATATCCACGAAGGGGTAAACACCTCTGCCATCTCTCGACTGCGCTGTTGTTGCCTTTCTCTGGTTTTTAAGGATCGTGGCACGATGACATCTCCATTAGCGCCGGTTATTGATTCAATTGTGATTTGGTCGCTATACTGATATCCTTCTCCGAAGTCAGCATAGTTATCGGTGGCCCAGAAAATATTGATCTGCTCAGTATCAGTGCTTAAAGTGTGGTCTTTAAGCAACGCATTGAGCAGTTCAGGCGATAGCTCGAAGATTTCATTTTCTTGTATGTCAATGAGAGTATTCAATCTCTATGAGTTTTTTTATCTTGGTCTAAGCCATTAATAGCTGTTTTTATCCCATCAAGTTTGTCTTGAATATGAGATATACCCATTGTAATTGAAAAAAGATCATTAGAAAGCCTTTTATCTGCCGATATTCCGTCAAGAAGGTTATTGTAGTCTATTTCAAAATTCTCAAAGTATTCTCCATTATACGATAGGTTGCATTCTAAAACATTGGCTTTAAATATATTTTCATTATCCTTCCAATCTTTTTTTAGAATATACTCTCCCTTAAATGGATATTTTGCATTTTCGCCATGAACATGATGAAAAAAGTCCAACTGCTTTCTTGGTATTAAAAATACCTCCCAAACTTTTTCTCCACTGGGTTCTAAGACAAATGGAGCAGTATTGTTTATAGATTCAATAGATTCTTTTACCTTTGCTATTTTTATTTGCTCGATGAAAGTATTATCAAGTGTAATTTTGATGTTAGTTGCTATGGAATGGCCGAGGTTGCGACATCTAATAAATACACGAGAATAGCCCATATCAACTATATCCACAACTATATAGGGGCGATTGGTTTCTTTGGTTGTCATTAGTGTTCTCCATGCAACATATAACATTGCGAATGCTGCAAATCCACTAAGATATTGTCCCCAAAATGTTGTCCAATTAGAAGGCCGCTCCCATGACTCAAAAGGCGCAGGAAGGCATGATAGAAAATTTATGAAAAAAGGAAGTACCAAAAATATTAGGCACAAACAGATAAATACTTTTGACTTAAATATTTTCATTTTCTAATATAATGACTGGGCTATGCCACCTTGCCGGTTTCGATTTCGGATTTGAGGAACTGGAAGATATAGACGGCTCCCTGATAGTAGAGGCCACATTCCGGGTCGTTTAGCTTGGCGAAGGTGGCTGATGAATACAGTTCGTCAAGGGTACGGCGTATACCCCAGCCATATTCAACCATAAGCATCTCGGCAAGTTCTGCCGCAAGGCATTCTATTTGAAACTGTATGTCTTGTGTCATAATTCGATGCGTTTTAATAGTTTCACAGCTTTGGGTGTGCCGAAAAAGTATTGGATAGCAAGATCACCCTTAAATCTCAGTTCCTCAACCAATGCTGATGCCGACAGATAGCCCATTATGAAACGGCGAATCTGCACACCAACCGTATCATCGGCAATAGGCCCTATGACAATGTCGTATGGATGAGCCGGAACATCTGAGTTGTTCTTACGGTTCATCACGACAAATTCTGCCCATTCCTCGGAGTATTCAGGAAAAACCTTTATGTTGAGGCCGTTCTTTGTCACCTCGTCTTCATCAAACTCAAAGCACGATAATGTTGGTTCGCCCTCATTGAGGAATCGAGTTGTTCGAGCTGCCATCTCCATAGCTTGGTCGGGATTGGCGTTGAGATAGAACCCTTGTCCAAAATCTTTGCCACGCTTACTGCGTGAAAGATCAATATGTTCAATGACCATGTTGGAGCCGTGATATAGTCGTATCATATCTTACCTCCTTCCCGTTGGCAAATGACCTGAAGGTCTGAGACAGCATCGTCAATGGAGAGGGTATGCTCGGCAGCATAGCAGTCGAGAAGGAAATCTATGCCTGTGAAACGGCGCAGATACGCGTAAGCCTGCATGTTGGAAAGCTGATACCGCTGGGCGAAAGCTCCTACACAAGCCACTACATATTCAATTCTGTTAAATATTTCTTTCTTGTCCATAACTATGCTTTATTGCTAACAATTAGGTCTTTAACATCAATGTCAAGTAATTCTGAAATCCTTACAAGCGTATCAGGAGAGGGCTGTATTTTGTTGGAACACCACCGGGAAACAGTAGCTTCATTTTTGCCGACTTGCTCGGCAAGCCATTTCCCGGTTTTGTCATTCTCAACTAACGCAGTTTTTATCCTGTTTATCTTCTGCGATTCCATCTTACTTGCTCACTGAATATAATACTTTGATGTTAAACGTAAAGTTACAAATAATTTTCGAGGTGGCAATCGAAATCAGTATGAAATTTGTGGCTACTGCCAATTTTTGAGGCGTTTAGATGCAAAACGCCGCCGAGAGGCGGCGGTGGCTCTCCCGGCGGCACGGTGGTTATTTCATCAAGCGGCTTATAGGACACATCAAGGATATTTGTTTGAAAGGACGTCTGATGCCATTAAAGGGATATAGATTCGTTTAAAAGGCAAAAATCAGCGTAATTAAAAATCCTTAACGGATGACAAATATTTCAAATCCATTTGTTATCACTTGCCTCCATTTTCCCCAAAAACACACTATTTTTATTGTAAGTCAGACAAAAGATATTTTGATTTTTTTACGTTGTTATAACATCAGAAACTTTGTAGGATCCAGAATGATAAAACTTGTTATTTTGAACCGATTCAGCTTTGTCATTCAGCCGAATATACATATCTGATATAATTCCTCCCTGACCATGAACGCTCTTATTTCCATTTCTCCGGTCATTCTCCTGTTTGTGCTCATGCTCGGCTTCAAGGTAAAAAGCCATCTGAGCGCACTTGTCACTCTTGCCGTCACAGTGATGCTTGCCATCTGTGTCGCACCTGCCACGGGCATCCTCCCGGACGCGGCGGCCTCCCACGCAGGCGGCACTATAGGCTTCGCCCTCATCGAGGGAGTGCTGAAGGCCTTCTTCCCGATTCTGATCATCATTCTCATGGCCATATTTTCATACAATGTGCTTGTGGAGTCGGACAGATCGAGGTGATCAAGGCCCAGTTCTCGTCGTTCACCGACGACAAAGGCATTCTGGTACTGATGATGGTATGGGGCTTCGGAGGGCTACTCGAGGGAATGGCGGGGTTCGGAACAGCCGTAGCCATCCCCG
>OFFO01000646.1_pt1 | contig 27640 bp, 23 predicted proteins | sample 1521441 | NCBI WGS metagenome assembly OFFO01 (sample SAMEA3504097, study PRJEB24116) | mouse gut metagenome | biome: mouse gut; feature: mouse-associated habitat; material: faeces | place: Denmark | collected 2011
ACTACCACTTCTCGGCAGGGCGTGCTGCACTGGCTCGACGAGAATTTCGAAAAGGTCTTTCTGGTCGTCGGCCTGCTGTCCATCACGCTTTTCATCACCTGGCAGGTCATCTACCGCTACATCATTACGCAATTCATCGAGCGCGCCGGCGCGGCGGTATGGACCGAAGAGCTTTCCCGCTACATCTTCATCTGGATTTCCTATCTCGCCCTTTCCGTAGCTATCAAGAAGCGTTCGTCCATCCGCGTGGACATGCTTTATGATCATCTGCCGCCGCGCTGGCAGCAGATCAGCTGGATCGTGGTGGAAGTGCTCTTCTTCATCCTTACGGCCACCATTTCCTATTTCGGCTGGGGGCAGATCGAACGCCTCATGCAGTACCCCCAGTACACGACGGCCCTGCGTATCCCCTTCCTCATCCCCTATCTGATTCTGCCTTTCGGCTTCGGCCTCATGTGCCTGCGCCTGCTGCAATCCCTCTATAAGCAGATGAAGGTCTGCGGCCTTGTGGATACGCTTATCGGTCTTGTCGGGGTCTTCATCATTATTTCCCCGGTCCTTTTCTGTGAGTACATCGAACCGCTGCCCGCGCTCTTCGGCTATTTCGTGGTCCTCTGCGCCATCGGCGTGCCGGTGGCCATCAGCCTCGGCCTGTCCACGCTGGCGACCATCATCTGCGCGGACACCCTTCCCATCGAATACATGGCTCAGGTGGCCTTCACGTCCATCGACAGCTTCCCGATCATGGCCATTCCCTTCTTCATCGCGGCGGGTGTCTTCATGGGCGCGGGCGGCCTTTCCCGGCGCCTGCTGTCCCTCGCTGACGAAATCGTGGGTCACATGTTCGGTGGCATCGGCCTGACCGCCATCGTGACCTGCATGTTCTTCGGCGCGATTTCCGGCTCCGGCCCCGCGACCGTGGCGGCCATCGGCGCGCTGACCATCCCCGCGATGGTGGAGCGCGGTTACGACAAGTATTTCTCCGCCGCGCTCGTCGCCGCGGCCGGTTGCGTCGGCGTTATGATTCCGCCGAGCAATCCCTTCGTGGTCTACGGCATCTCCGCGCAGGTCTCCATCGGCGATCTGTTCATGAGCGGCATCGTGCCGGGTATCCTCGTCGGTCTGGTGCTCATGGCCTACTGCTACTGGTACTCGCGCAGGAAGGGCTGGCGTGGCGAGGAAAGGGTCCGTAACCGCAAGACCTTCATGCACGCCGCGTGGGACGCCAAGTGGGCGCTCATGGTGCCGGTCATCGTGCTCGGCGGCATCTACGGCGGGATCATGACCCCCACCGAAGCCGCGGCCATCGCCGCCTTCTACGGCCTGATCGTGGGGCTTTTCCTCTACCGCGAAATGGATTTCAAGTGCCTCATTGATTCCTGCATTGAGGCGTGCGAAACTTCCGCCGTCATCATCGTGCTGATGGCTATGGCGACCCTCTTCGGGAACATCATGACCATCGAAGACGTGCCCGGCACCGTGGCGCGCGCCATCCTCAGCCTGACGGAAAACAAGATCATCATCCTGCTGCTCATCAACGTGCTGCTGCTCATCGTGGGCACGTTCATGGAAGCGCTGGCGGCCATCGTCATCCTTGTGCCCATCCTGCTGCCCATCGTCACGGGCGTGGGCGTGTCGCCGCTGCACTTCGGCGTCATCATGGTCGTCAACCTCGCCATCGGGTTCATCACGCCGCCGGTGGGCGTCAACCTCTTCGTCGCCAGCGGCGTCGCCAAGGCCAAGCTCGAGAACATCGCCTCTCAGGCCCTGCCCATGATTGGCCTCATGATCATCGTGCTCCTGCTGTGTACCTACATCCCCGAGATTCCGTTGATCCTCGTGGGAGGCGGCAAGTAGCCTTTTCCCAACGTCTGCAAGGGGGAGCTCTGGCTCCCCTTTTTTTATGGCGAAAAGGGATGTTTCCGGGGAGAAAAACAGTGGGAGAGGGGGCTTTTTTTACCGTGCTCCCCTGAGCCGTGCCCCCCGAGGAAGGGAGAAACAGGCTTCCTCAGCGGGCCGCCTAGGTGTGGCCTCGGCTGTTTCGGGAGCGTGGCATCGGACGCCAGGGAGGGAGACGGAAGCGGGCAAGGACGGAAGGGAAGGCAAAAGAGCGGCAGAGAGGAGAGCGGCCACGCCGGAAGGGAAGGCCGGGAGGAGCGTGCGTGGTCCCTGTAGGTGCGTTCGGAGGAAGGGCCTAGGAAAGGGGGCCGCCGTATACGCATTTGACCGTGGCGCGCAGGAAAAGGGTGTGCGGGGTTTTTACCGGGAGATCGCAGGAACCCCCGGCGCTTCCAAGAAAGGCTCTGTCATAGCAGGCGGTTACTATATTTTCTCTGTAATTTCAAAATACTACTGGCGAACGTTTTCGCATTATGGAGCCTCTTGCCTCAACGGGGTTGAAAACCTCTGCAATGCCGGAGAGCTAAAAAAACTGTCCATCATTTCCTCTGACAGAGCCAAAAGAAAAGGGTTCGGCCTCAGGCTTGCGCCGGAGGTCGAACCCTTGTGGGCCGGGGTGGGGAACCGTCAGGATGTGCTTTTCATCAGACGGCAACCCTTCTCCGCCTTACTTCGCTTCCTTGGCGTTGGGGAAGAAGAGCTGCTTGCCTTCCAGCTTGAAGGCGGCAATGTCCTTCTGGGCCTTGGGGCTGATCCACCAGTTGATGAACTTCTTGGCGGCTTCCTGCTTGACCTTCGGGCACTTGGCGGGATTGACCATCATGACGCTGTACTGGTTCAGGAGCGCGTTGTCGCCTTCGATGAGAATCTGGAGCGGGGCATTGCCCTGCGCGGCGGCGTTGTACTTGATGTAGGTGCCGCGGTCGGTCACGGTGTAGCCGTTCTTTTCGGCGGCGATGCGGATGGTGGCCATCATGCCCTGCCCGGCGTCCACGTACCACGTGGCGTCCTTGCCGGGAACGTCCATGCCCGCGACCTTCCACAGCTTCTTTTCGGCATTGTGCGTGCCGGAGTTGTCGCCGCGGCTGACGAAGGGAATCTTCTTTTCCGCGAGGGTCTTGAGGGCGGAGGGGATGTCCTTGCCCTTGATGCCCGCGGGATCGGCGGCGGGTCCGATGAGCACGAAGTCGTTGTACATCACCTGATGGCGGTCAACGCCGTAGCCGTCGGCCACGAACTTTTCCTCAAGAGCCGGGGCGTGCACGAGCAGCACGTCGACGTCGCAGTCCTTGCCGTGGGCAAGCGCCTTGCCCGTGCCGACGGAAATCCATTTCAGATCGAGGCCGGTGTCCTTTTTGAAAATGGGTTCCAGATATTCGAGCAGGCCGGTATCCTGCGTGCTGGTGGTGGTGGCCATCATCAGCGTTTCGGCGCTGGCCATCTGGGGCAGCATGAGCAGGGACACGACGAGGAGGGCTCTGAGCAGACGCATAAAGGCTCCTTTGAAGGCGGCGGGATGCCGGTTTGAGAAAGAGGACGGTTCCAATAGGAACCGTGGGGCATAATGCCTCTCCTCGGACGCGAAATCAAGGCCCTTGGCATTTTGGGGCTTGAACTTGCGCCAAAGAGGACAAGAGCTGAATCGCAATGCCTCCCCTGACAAGACCGCCGAGGCCACGCCTAGCGGAAAGGCCGGCAGGGGCGAATCCATCGTGGCGCCCTTGACATAAATCATAGGACTTGAGTAGGAAAGCGCTGGATTTGTATTTTCGCAAGGAGTGCCCCGTGCCCATCAAGATTCCCGAAGACCTCCCCGCCCGCCCGATTCTGGAGGGCGAAAACATTTTCGTCATGACGGAAGGGCGGGCCAACCGTCAGGACATCCGCCCGCTCGAAATCGCCATTGTCAACCTGATGCCGACCAAGATCGCCACGGAAACACAGCTTTTGCGTCTGCTCGGCAACACGCCTTTGCAGGTCAACGTCACGCTCCTGCGGGCGGAGGGCCACCAGTCGAAAAACACCGCGGCGCAGCATCTTGAGCGTTTCTACAAGACCTTTTCGCAGGTACGCCACCGTTCCTTCGACGGCATGATCATTACGGGCGCGCCGGTGGAACAGCTCCCCTTTGAAGAGGTGGACTACTGGGACGAACTGGCCGACATCATGGACTACGCCAAAAAGAACGTCCATTCGACTCTTTACATCTGCTGGGGCGCGCAGGCCGGTTTGTATCATCTTTACGGCATTCCCAAGCAGCCCCTGCCGCGCAAGCTCTCGGGCATTTTCACCCATACCATCAACGAGCCCACCAATCGGCTTTTCCGGGGCTTTGACGATGTTTTCCACGCGCCCCATTCCCGCCATACCGAAGTGCGGCGGGAGGACATCGCGGCTACGGGGGCGCTCGACATTCTGGCCGAATCGGAAGAGGCGGGCGGGCTCGTGGCCGCAGCCTGTTCATCACCGGGCATCTGGAATACGATCGCGAAACCCTCGACGCAGAATACCGCCGCGATGTGGCCAAGGGCATGGACATCGCGCCGCCCGCCCACTATTACCCGGAAGATGATCCGTCGCTTCCGCCGCTGGTGAGCTGGCGGGCCCACGCGCATCTCTTTTATTCCAATTGGCTCAACTATTGCGTCTATCAGGATACGCCCTACCTTCTGGGCGACATCCCCGCGATCCGGGGATAGGTTCGGGAGGCCGAGATCAGGAGCGGGGTGCCGTCGATTTTGAGAGAGGCTGGGGCGCGGGAAGGATTCCGGCGCATCCGTCCGGGAACGTGGACCGCTCTCCGGGCCTGCCGCCCCTGTGACGGCCCTCTTGCCGAAGGGGGTCGCGTCAGGTGGTTTCGGATGGGCGGCGAGGAGGCGGCATGGATGCCTGCGCCTCTTCACGCATCCCGCCACGATGCACGGACCTCGAAGCCTTGCGCTGTACCCGGCCCGCACGAGCACAAGCCATTGAGCGGAAAGCAGCGCCGAGAGGCTGTTTTGTACTGGGGCTGATTCGGCTCCTGCGGGGCAGCGGGCACATCGGGAGGGCTTCCCGAAGCCTGAACCCGCCCCGCACGGCAAGGCGTGGAGGAAGTACATGCGCTATTCGACCCGGACACGCTACGGGCTTCGTTTCCTGATCAATCTGGCTTCGCGGCCGGAGGGCACGTGCGTGCAGCTCGGGGAGATCGCCCGCGAGGAGGGCGTTTCCGTCAAATACCTTGAGCAGATCGTGCGGGTCCTGCGTCCGGCGGGCCTGCTGCGTTCCGTGCGGGGCGCGCGTGGCGGCTACGCACTGGCCCGGGCTCCCCGCGACATCTCGATGGAAGAGGTGTTCGAGCATTTGGAGGGGCATCTTTTACCCGTGGACTGCCTTGGGCCGGACGCGCCCTGCGGTCGTGCGGCGGGATGCCCGACACGGCGCTTCTGGCAGGCGTTCGACGCGCACACGCGCGGTTTTTTGCGGGGCGTCACGCTGGAGTGTTTCGTGGAAGGGAGGGGCCCCTGTGGAGGGGGTACAGACGAGGGCGGCCCTGTGGAGCCCATGAAGGGGGAAGGATGATGAAAAGATGGGGGATACGCGCGGCCTTGTGTGCCGTATGCGTGATGGCGCTGGCGATGGCGGCGCAGGCGCGGGAACTGACCGCCCTCGAGATTTTCGCCCGCCTGCCGATCACGCTGTTCGAGAATACGCCCGAGGGTCTTTCCGAAGAGGAAAAGTTGCGGCTCATCGAACAGGGGGCCAGCGATTTCTGGGAAGTGGAGCGTTTTGACGCGGACCGGCTCACGCTGGTGTCGCGACCCTTTGGGGAAACGCGGGTCATGCTGCGGGTTTTCCGCGGCGGAGACAGGCTCTTGGCCGCCCTTGGGACCTCGGGAGGGGCCATGTGCGCCCTTGAGCTGTGGAAGGAGGACGCCACGGGCGGCTTTGTCCCCGCCGCACCGCCGGAGGACGCCGACATAGCCGATTTCCTCGCGCGGGGGCGGCGGCTCGGGGAGCTTTCGCCGGCCTTCATGCTCTGCCTTGCCGACGACGGGCTTGAGGTGCGGCCCCTCTTCTGGGGCCCCAAAGGGCTCGTGGACGTGCCCGTGGACCGGACGGTGCGCTACGTCTGGAAGGATGGGAGCTTTGAAAAAAGGGTGGCGGAAAAGGCGCGTTAGACCTTGCCGCGCGGCGATACGCACTTGCCAATGGAGCGCCGACTCTGTAGTATATGGCTTTTGCGGCCCTTGTGTGACGTGGGGCCGCGCCCCTCATCCGTCTTTAACCCCTTTTTTCAGGAGGCCTCATGTTTGCTTCTCTCGCTCACGCGATGGGCACGGCCGGTACCGGTCAGGCTGGCGGCGGCGACGCCCTCATGCAGTTTGTTCCCCTCATCGCCATGCTCGCCATTTTCTACTTCCTGCTCATCCGTCCCCAGCAGAAACGCGCCAAGATGCACAAGGCCATGCTTGAGGCGTTGAAGAAGGGGGATCAGGTTCTGACCACCGGCGGGCTTGTGGGCCGCATCGTCGACATCGACGGCGACATCCTGTCGCTCGATCTCGGCAACACCACCGTCAATCTGGGCCGCGCCTACGTGGTCAGCGTGATGGACCCGCGTTCCAAGACCGTGAAGGAAGAAAAGTAAGCGCGCTTTTCGGCTCCATAGACAGGCGTTTTCCGCAAGGACGGCGCCTGTCCTTCTTTTTTGACGGCGCGCCCGCCGACCCTGCGGGGTCCGACGGGCGGCCGCGCAGAGGCCGGGCCCGGGCCGTGGCCGTCGTGGCGTGTCCGCTTCTTCAGGGGAAAGGGCGGGCGGGCCGAATCTGATGCTCTCAGGGGAACACCATGAAATCGTTGAGTTGGCGGATAGTCGTCTCGCTGCTGGTCCTTTTTGCCAGTGTCGTCTATGTGATGCCGAGCTTGCCGGGCGCCCTCTCGGGAAGCTGCTGCCGGACGCGCGGATAAGCCTCGGCCTTGATTTGAAGGGCGGGATGCACCTGACCCTCGGCGTGGAAGTGGACAAGGCCGTGAACAACGCTCTTGCCCTGACCGGACAGGAACTGCGGGCCGTCGCCTCCGAGAAGGGCATCACCGTCCTGCGCTCGCGCCTGACCCCGGACAACCGTCTGGAATTCCTTTTGCCGCGTCCCGAGCAGCGTCAGGCGCTCGAAGAGCTCCTCGCCAAGAATTTTTCGCAGCTTGCCGTCGACTCCCCCGTGCCGGGCGCGGGCGGCGGCCTGCGCTTCACCGCCGCGTTTACGGCGGCCGACAAGAACAAGATCGAGGAGATGGCGCTTGATCAGGCCGTGCGTACCATCCGCAACCGTATCGACCAGTTCGGCGTGGCCGAGCCGGATATCCGCAAGCAGGCCGATTTCCGCATCCAGATTCAGCTTCCGGGCCTGACCGACTCCCAGCGCGCCATCCAGCTTGTGGGGCAGACCGCCCAGCTCACCTTCCATCTGGTGCGCGACGACGTGAATCCGCAGGGCCTCCTGCCTCCCGGCGTGGCGTTGTTCCCGATGGTCACGACCCGCGCGGACGGCTCCACCTCCGAGAGCATGATTGCGCTCGACAAGGACCCCCTCATGACCGGCGAGGACGTGGCCGACGCCCGCCCGACCTTCGACAGCCGGGACAACAAGCCCAGCGTGGGCCTGACCTTCAATTCCCGCGGCGCGTCCATGTTCGAGCGCATCACGGGCGAGCACATCCAGAAACGCCTTGCCATCGTGCTTGACGGCAAGGTGCACAGTGCGCCCGTCATCAACGACCGCATCAGCGGGGGCAAGGCGAGCATCTCCGGCAGCTTCACGCCCACCGAGGCGCAGGACCTTGCCATCGTGCTGCGCGCCGGTTCGCTTCCCGCGCCCGTCACCGTGCTCGAAGAGCGCACGGTCGGCCCCTCCCTTGGTCGCGAATCCATCGAGAGCGGCGTGCTCGCCGCCGTGGTGGGCGGCCTCGGCGTCATGATCGTCATGCCCCTTTATTACGGTATGGCGGGCCTTTTGGCCGACGCCATGCTCGTATTCACCATCACCATGCTCATGGCCGGGCTCGCGGCCTTCGGCGCGACCCTCACCCTTCCGGGCATCGCGGGCATCGTGCTGACCATCGGCATGTCGGTCGACGCCAACGTCCTCATTTTCGAGCGTATCCGCGAAGAGATGCGGCGCGGCCTGAAACCGCTGGAAGCCGTGGCCGTGGGCTTTGATCGCGCCACCATTTCCATTGTCGACTCCAACCTGACCACCATCATCGCCGCCGCCATCCTCTACCAGTTCGGGACCGGCCCCGTGCGGGGCTTTGCCGTGACCTTGAGCCTCGGCATCATTGCCTCGATGTTCACGGCCATTTTCGTTTCCCGCACGGCGTTCGGGCTCTGGCTCGGCGGGAACGACGGGAAGAAGCTCAGCATCTAGCCTGCGGGCGATGGGCTGATCCTGTGTATCCGGAGTTTTTAGCACCAGAGGAGTTCTGGCATGAGTTTGCATTTGTTCAGCGGGCAGACGACCATTGATTTCGTGGGACTGCGCCGCTATGCCTACGGGCTGTCGATAGTGTTTCTGCTGGCGGGCCTTGTCGCCATCTTGTGGAACGGCGGCCTGAAATACGGCGTGGACTTCGCGGGCGGCGCGGCCGTGCAGCTCCAGTTCCAAAAGCCGGTCGAGGACGAGAACATCAAGAAGGCCTTTGCCGCGCTTGATTTGCCGGGCCTCGCCATTCAGCAGTACGGCGAGGACGGCCGGGATTACCTCCTGCGCTTCACGGCGCAGGACCTGACCAGCGACGGTATCCGTTCAAGCGTGCTGTCCGCGCTCAAGACGTCTTTTCAGGACAACCCGGCGACCATCGAGCGTTTGGAGATGGTCGGGCCCAAGGTCGGGGCGGATTTGCGCAATGCGGCGCTTGAGGCCATGTATTTCGCCGTACTGCTCATCACCGTCTACATTTCGGGCCGTTTCGAGTACCGCTGGATGATCGCGGGCATCATGGCCGCCGCCCTCGGAGCGGCCATGTACGTCATGGGCTTCGCGGGCCTTGACATGGCCTACCGGGTTATCGGCGCGCTGGCCCTGACCCTGCTCCTTTCGTGGAAGCTCAAGCTCAACTATGCGCTCGGGGCCATCGTGGGGCTTATCCACGACGTTGCGATCACGCTGGGGCTGCTGGCGATCATGGGGAAGGAAATCGACCTCAACATCATTGCCGCGCTCATGACGCTGGTGGGCTACTCGCTCAACGACACCATCATCGTCTATGACCGTATCCGCGAAAACCTCCAGAGTCAGTCCGAGGACAATCCCGAACCGCTCGCGGTGATCATCAACCGCAGTGTGAACCAGACGCTGGCCCGTACCATCATGACCTCGGCCACGACGCTCATCGCTTCGCTCAGCCTGACCATCCTCGGCGGCGGTGCGATCCACGACTTCGCCCTGACCATGACCATCGGCGTTTTCGTGGGCACCTTCTCCTCGATCTTCGTGTCCAACCCCATCCTGCTCCTGCTTGGTGACACCAGGCAGTACCTGATGGCCCGCCGCCAGCACGATACGGACTATGAGCGGCCCGGCGAGCACGGGGTCGTGTGACGGCCTTGCCGGATTGATCCGGTGCGAGCGCTTCCATGAGGCCGCCCGCCCTCGGAAAGCCGCTTTCCCGTTCTGGAACCTGTTGAAAAGCGGAGGATTCGTCCTCCGCTTTTCGCGTATCCGGGCCGGAAAACGGTTTCTCCCGGCGAAGGTCCATCTAGGAGAAGGCGAACGGGGGAACGTGCAAACGAGGAAAACGCGAGCAAGTGGAGGGAGTGCCACAGGGGGAAAGCACAGCAAAGCCCGTTTCTGAGAACGGGCTTTGCTGTCGATGATGGGGACGGGCCGTGTGTGGCTTCTTCCGTCGGCCTTCCGCAGCCCCGCCGCGCAGCCCTTGGAAGCTGTACCTAGTCGCGGGGCATGACGAAGAGGGGCGAGGGATCGGTATGGATGAGGATGCGGTCGAGCTTCGGGGCGCAGGTACGCAGGCGGCGTTCCATGTCGGTGGCGATGTCGTGGGCGACGGCCACGGAAAGGTCGCCGTCGAGGATGCAGTGGAAGCTGACGAGAGGCGTGCCGCCCATGTGGGTGAGGCGCAGATCGTGGACGTTGGAGATCATGGGGAACTCGGGAAGGATGCTGTCCACGGCGGCGCGCACGTAATGCAGATCGGCGTCGAAGGGAACGTTCTGGGCGGCAGGGCAGCGATCCTCGGGTTCGATGTGCGTTTCGATGCGCGCGGTGCCGAGGCGCTTGCCGAGCGCCTTCTCGAAGAGGTGCACCTGTTCGTGGGCCTCGCGCAGGGTCGTGTCCGGGGCCGCTTCCACATGCAGGAAGACAAGGAGCCCTTCCTCCTGTTCGGAAAGGATGAGGTTGTGTACGGAGAGGTTGTGCGCCGTGGCGACGGTGCGCACAAGCTGGAGCATATTTTCCGTTTCCTCCTGCGCGGGTTCGACGTGCACGGTGACGTCCGCGGCGGGCACGATTTCGTGCGCGATGTCCTCTACGACGCAGGAAACGTCGTGCGCCGCGTCGAGCCGCAATGTGGCCGGGGCTTCGACGGTGATGTCCATGAACACGTCGGCTCCGCTTTCGCGCACGCGCAGGCGGCGGACCCGGCAGAGGGGAAGCTGGCGGGCGAGGGCCTGTTCCAGCGCCTCGCCGTGCTCTCTGCCTCCTCCGTCGAGGAGCAGGGTGACGGCGCGGCGCGACAGGCGGATGCCCACCACCACGACGATGCCGGACACGGCCAGCGCAGCGAGGGCGTCCGCCATGTGCAGAATGGGCCGGAAAGGGCTGGCGGGGGGCAGGAATTCGCTGAGCTGGACGCAGAGCAGCCCGGCGAGCACCACGCCTGAGGACCAGATGTCCGTAGTGAAATGCAGGGCGTCCGCTTCCAGCGCCTGACTTTTGTGCTTGCGGGCGACCCGGCGCAGCATGGCGGCCCGGTTCACGTCCACGAGCAGCGAGACGAGGATGATGCCCACGCCCCACCACGAGGGGGAAATTTCCGGGGCGTTGAAAAAGAGCCTGTTGACCGCCTCATGGACGATCCAGCCGCAGGTGACGAGCAGGAGGACGGTTTCGGCCAGCGCCGAAAGGTTTTCGATCTTGCCGTAGCCGTAGGGATGGGTCTTGTCCGCAGGCCGGGCGGCCACGCGCACGGCAAAGAAGGTGATGCCCGCCGCCACCAGATCAAGGCTGCTGTGCAGGGCTTCGGAGAGGATGCCGAGGCTGTTTGTAGCCAGCCCGGCCACGAGCTTGATGACCGTCAGGAAAAGGGCCCAGCACAGGGAAGACAGGGCTGCGTGATTTTTTTCGGCGTTCGCATCGGAATGCGGGATGTCGCTTGCCATTTCGGATACTCCGCGGAAAGCCTCTCCCGGGCCCGGGGAGAAGGCCGTACCCCGTCTGTGCGGGGCTGTTCCTGCGCCCTCCCTGCGGGCCCGGGAGGGCGGCGCGTCAACTGAACACGCCGTGTTCGTACAATATTTTCAGCCCGATGCCGATGAGTACGCAGCCACCCGTGAATTCGGCGCGGCGTCCGAAGACGTCGGCCCGGGCGAGGAGCTTGCCCGCCAGCAGCCCGCAGGCCGTGATGACGGCGCAGACTACGCCGATGAGGACGGACGGCCCCCACACGTCGATGTTGAGGAAGGAGAAGGACAGGCCCACGGCCAGGGCGTCGATGCTCGTTGCTACGGCCAGCACGAAAAGGCGTCCCCCGCGCGTGGGATCGACGGTGCAGGCTTCCTCTTCACCGCCGCCGCGCAGCATGTTGCCGCCGATCCATGCCAGCAGCGCGAAGGCCAGCCAGTGATCCCACGTTTCGATGAAACCGCGTACCGTCAGGCCGAGCGTCCAGCCGATGACGGGCATCAGGAACTGGAAAAAGCCGAAGGTGAGCGAGAGGCGCAGGAAATGGGCCGTCGTCACCCGTTTGAGGGCGCAGCCTGAGCAGACGGATACCGCAAAGGCATCCATCGCGAGGGCGACGGCAAGGGCGAAGAGTTCGGGAAAGCTCATGGGACACCGGAAGGGTTGAAGGTTCGCGGTCTGCGTGGCCGATCCGGCAGTTGTGATGCCTTCAGGCCCGACTGTCAACCTTTCCCTTTTCCGGCGGGAAAAAATGGTACGCGGCCATGTGGTCCCAGCCCAAGAAGGGGCCGGATGAAGAGACTTGGAAACCCAAGGGAAGGCAACGGCCCACGGTAGGGCGGTTGCGTACCTGCCTTGGGAGACCGCACGGTTTTGCGTCCGGTCATGCCCGGCGTGCCCTTTCGCGAGGAACGTCCTTCCCGGCGGCTCGCCGGGGCGGCGGCTTGCGGCGGCTCGGCTCGGCAGGTCCGGCCTTACGGCAGGAAGGAATCTTTTCCGTTTTCCTTTTCCGTCTTTCCTGACAGGGTGTGTCCGGGGCTCTGCCGCTTCCTCCTCCTCCTCCTCCTCCTCCTACTACTACTACTACTATGTTTCTTTCCGGCCCGCTCCTATTGCAGGCGCATGATGATGATCCCGGTGGCGACGAGGACCACGGCGAGGAGTTTGACGGGCGAGAACTTTTCCCCGAGGAAGAGGATGGCGAGCAGCATTCCGAAAATGACCGACGTTTCGCGCAGGGCCGCCACCATCGCGATGGGAGCCTTGGTCATGGCCCACAGCGCTACCCCGTAGGAGCCGAGGCTGCACAGCCCGCCGAAGAGTCCTATTTTCCAGCGCTGCTTGAAGTAGGGGATATAGCTTTTGCGCTGTCTGAGCAGAAGGATGATGTTGATGGGGAAGGTGTTGATGACGTAGAGCCAGCACACGTAGCTGATGGGGTTGCCGCTGGCCCGCGCGCCGTAGCCGTCGAAGAGGGTGTAGCCCATGATCACCACGGCGGTGCCCACGGCGGCCAGCGCCCCGCTGATGTTGAAACGCCCGTTGCGGACGTTCTCGCGGGTCAGGACGAGCACGCCCGAGCACAGGCAGAGGATGCCGAGCCAGCCCGCCCACGACAGGTTGTGTCCGAAGAGCAGCATGGCGATGGACGTCAGCAGGGGGGCCGTACCGCGCATGATGGTGTAGGCGAAAGACATGTCCACCGTGCGGTAGGCCACCGCGATGCACAGGTAGTAGGCGATGTGCACCGAACACGAGCCCGCCAGAAAGATCAGGCTTTCCGGGGCCGGAAGCGGCAGGAAGGGCACGACGAAAAGAACGCCGACGCCACCGCCGAAGCAGTTGAGCCCGGTTTCGTAGAGCTTGTTGGTGCCGCCTTTGATGACGGCGTTCCACGAGGCGTGGAGCAGGGCCGCAACGAGGATCAGAAGAATGATATCCAGAGACATATCGCCATCCTGTGTTTGGCGGCACGCTAACGCCAAAAAAAGCGCTTGTACACCGTGTTTTTCAGCGAAAAACAGGCATACGGGCGCTTTTTCCTGTGGTTTTGCGTTCTTGGATTGTGACAATCAGGTTACGAAAAAGGCGGTGCGACGGAGGGGACCCGCCCCCGCGCACAGCCTGTCCAGACAACAGGCCCTTACTGAACCGGAACGGGCGCGCTTTCCTTGCAGGCGGGAAGCCGAGGGCGGAGGCGGGGCGGCGTTCGCCGGGATGTGCTCTTCCCTGCAAGGCGGCCTGCGGGCCAAAGCCGGCCGCCGGGCAATGGAGCAGACATCGGGGCGCGGGGGAGGCTGTACCCCGTGCAAGGAAGAGCTCCGCCCCTCGGAAGCTGATGGTTCACGCGTGGTCCGCGGCCTAAAAGCCGCCATTGGTTCCGGGCCAATAGGGGGGCTAATGGCGCGTGTGGTCGGCGGCCATCAGCCACGCCTTGAACTGGCGCATTTCCTTGGCCTGTTCGATGATGATGGCCTCGGCGAGATCGAGCACCTTGGGATTGTCGGAATGGACGAGCGCGGGCACGGCCATTTCAACGGCCATGGCGTGATGGGGCAGCATGAGTTCGACGAAGCGCATGTTCGCGTTCATGTCCGCGCCTTCGGCAAGCATGTGCGCCATAGCCTCTTTCATGGGGTCGTAGGCGGATTTCTCAAGGCCGCCGAGGGGCTGGAGAAGCTGCTTCATCTCCGCGATTTCCGCCTTCTGCACCTTGATGACCGCATCGGCCCACGACGCGACCTTGGGGTCCTGATACTTCTTGGGCGATTTGAAGAAGAGTTCCGCCATGTCGACGGCTCCCTCATGGTGGGCAAGCATGGCCGAAAGGAAGGCGCGGTCGGAATAGGCGGACGGGGCGGCGTTGCCGTGATCCATCATAGCACGGGCGGGCAGGGCGGCGAAAAGAAGGGCCGCGATGAAGGCGAAAAGGGACAGGCAAGCGGTACGCATGGCTTTTTTCTCCGGAAAAAGAAGTGTACCCGCCAAAGGAGGCGGCGGACCGCCGGGGGGCGGCCTGCCGATTTCATACCCGGAACATGGGAGCCGGATAAGTATTTTTTGCAGCAGGGATAGCAGGCCGTATCGTCAAAAGGCAGATGCCGCATTGAGGCCACGAAGGGAACCGCAAACGGCGTGAACGCTGTTTCTATAAAAACAGCGTAAAATGATTGTGCGGATACGCCTTGGATCAGGCGCTACGTGGACGCCTGTTCTCGGCGTTTTTGCCTTCCGCCGGAGCAAGCGCCCCCACTCCACGGGCCGGGCCGTATGATCACTTCCAGCCTGCGCGGCTGGAAGGAAAAAGCCGTGAAGCGTGCTTTTCTCGCATCCGGCCTGCTCCCGCAGAGGAAAACGCATCCTGCCGGAGTATCCTTCCCCGTCACGGACAGCCTGCGGGCAAGGCGAAGCCGTGCCGTGCGCCCGACGCTGGAAGGAAGGCCGGGCGGTATATGATTCGTATAAGACGGCGGCATGGCCTCCTCATCAGGTGCCGCAGGCGCATCAGCCGCCGTTTGCCCCACTCTTTTTTCCCGCAGAGAGGGGCGACGTCTAGAGAGTGGAGCGCCCGGGACGTGGAAGAGCGGCGCAGGCTTCGACCAGCGGGAGAAAGGCCCGCCGCCCGGCGTCGAAATAAAGGAGTTCCCCGCTGCTCATGTCGAAATAGAGGCCGTGCAGCAAAAGGCGGCCTTCGTCCACGGCCTCCCTGATCCACGGGTAGCCCATGAGATTGTCGAGGGAGAAGCGCACGCCCCACATTTCGCAGGCGCGCTGGCGCTCCTCGGGGGAGGCCTCGGGAAGGGTGCGTTCCACCTCGGCCTTGGCGCGGCAGGCGAGGCTCATCCAGATGTTGAGGAATTCGCCCTCTTGGTGGTCGGCCTCAAGGAGGCTCGTGAAGCCGCCGCAGCGGGCATGGCCCATTACCATGATGTGCCCGATGCGCAGGTATCGCACCGCGTACTCAAGCGCGGCGCTGACGCCGTGGTAGTGGCCGTCCGGCTCGTAGGGCGGCACGAGGTTGGCGACGTTGCGGACGACGAAGAGATCGCCCGGCGTGGCGTCGAGGAGGATCACCGGGTCCACCCGCGAGTCGCTGCACGCAATGACCATCGCGTAGGGGTTCTGCCCGGCGCGCAGGTCTTCATAGATGTTGTTTTCCGGGCAATACCACGTTTTTTGGAAACGTTGGAATCCGGCCGAGAAGCGTTTGAGCAGATCGTGCGATACCACGGAACCTCCTGAGGCGGGCTTGTCATTTCGGGCGCGAGGCTTTATCTCATGGTAATGAGGAGTCAACGCAACCTAATGGGGAATGCCCGAATGCCTGATTTTATACGGTGGATTGTTGCCGGGGTCACGTCCGTGGCGGCGGCGGCGCTGGTTTTCGTGCTTGCGGCCGCCGGTTTTGTCGTGGCCTTTTTCGTCTTTGCGATTCTCTTCGTCGTCTTCGGGCTGGCCATCCGCCGGGCGCGCAAGACCGTACGCTACGGCGAGGACGGAAGCCGCTTCATCATCTATACCAATATCCCCGGTGCGGACGGGCGGCGGGAGCCCGACGAGCGGCCCGCCGATCCCCATACCTATGAACTGTCCCCGGACGACTACACCGTGGAGCCCGCCTCTCCGGACAAGCCTTCCGATCCGAAGTCCCTTGAAGATCGGGAAAGGCCGTAAGCGCGCAAGTGCGCTTGTTGTGACGCAAAAGCGCGGGGGTGGCAATATGTTTTCGGGCGTGCGCCTCGCATGGCGCATCCTGCGGCGGGCCTTGCCGGGAGTGGCGCTCGCCTTCTGCGTTTGCGGCAGCGTGCAGGGCGCGCCTTCTCCTTCCTTGGACATGATGGCCGGGCAGATGCTGCTTGTGGGCTTCAAGGGGCAGGAACCGGAAGACTGCGCCGCCGTGCTGGAGGACATCCGCCTCCGGCATCTGGGGGGCGTCATTCTTTTCACCCGCGATGCCCGCGAGCCTGCCGCCCCCCGCAATATCCGCGATGCGGCGCAGCTTGGGCGCTTGACCAGCGCCTTGCGCGCGGCGGCGGACATCCCCTTGCTTGTGGGCGTGGATCAGGAAGGCGGAAAGGTGGCGCGCCTTGGCCCGGCCAACGGTTTTCCCGCTTTCCCCTCGGCGGAAGATTTGGGGCGGGGAACGCCCGAAGCAACCCGGAAAAGCGCCCGGCGTCTGGGGCGGATGCTCCATGCGGCGGGGATCAATCTTGATTTCGCGCCCGTGCTCGACGTGAACGTCTATCCCGACTCTCCGGCCATAGGCCGTCTGGGGCGGGCGTTTTCCGCTGATCCCGAGCGGGTGGCGGCGCACGGCGCGGCCTTTGCGCAGGGACTGAACGCGGCTGGCGTGGCGGCGGCCTTCAAGCATTTTCCCGGACACGGCAGCGCCCGTGCCGATTCCCATCAAGGCGTGACCGACATCAGCGAAACATGGGGCGAGGCGGAACTTGCGCCCTATGAAGTCGCGCTGCGGGGGGCCGGGGCACATATGGTCATGGTGGGACATGTCTTTCACCGGGGGCTGGACCCGGTGTTTCCGGCCACCCTTTCCCCCGCCGTCATCGAGGGCCTCTTGCGGCGGCGTCTGGGCTATGACGGCGTCGTGATCACGGACGACTTGCAGATGCGGGCCATTGCGGATCACTATTCTTTTGAGGAAGTCGTCCTGCGCGCAGTAGAGGCCGGGGCGGACATCCTGCTTTTCGGCAACAATCTGGACTATGACCCCGGTATCGTGTCCCGGGCGCAGGCCGTGCTCGTTGGGGCCGTGCGTGAAGGCAGGCTGCCGCGCGCCCGTCTGGAAACCTCGTGGCGGCGGATCATGGGGCTGAAGGCGGAAATGGCGCGGGCTGAAGAGGCGGAAGAAAAGGCGGAGGCGGTCCATCCCTAGCGGAAGACGGCCCTGCCGCCCACGGGCAGGAATGAAGACGCCGTAGTGAGGTGAAAAGAGCGGCCTTCCGCAGAGGCCCTTCCGTGAACCGCCATCCTTCCGTATTCCGTCCCGCCCGCGTTCCGTCCCGGCACAACGCCCGCCCAAGGCCGTCTGTTTCCAAGAGATTGCCGCGCCGGGAAAGAGGCCCGTGAGGATGGCCCCGCCTTGGCCGTCTGTTCCTTTTCCCTGCGGGAAAAAGGGGGTTCCGTGGGCGCGATGGCGTGCGTCCCGTGCCCGAGGCGGCTTGGGCCGTGTACCGAAAATCCGTCTTTGAAGCCGCTTCTCGGCGTTTCTTCTTCTTCTTCTTCTTCTTCTTCTTCCCTTTTCTGGCCTGTGGAAGATTTTTGCACTCTTGCGGCTTCAAGAGGTATCAGACCGGGGCCGTGCAGCCAAAGAAAGGCCGCTTTGAAGGCCCTTGCTGCCAGACTGGAAGGCCGGGCCTTCGGGAAGCGGCGGTTTTCCGCTTCTGCCGAAAAGCCCGGCCACACCGTTTTCCGTTCTCTCCCGAGCGGCTCGGTCCCGCCGCCTTCGGAATGGTCGGGTTGTGCTGCTATTCGTCGTCCTCGTCCATGAGCGAATCGTGGAGGGCGTCGGTGAAGATGTCGAAGGACACCTGTTCGATGGGGTTGCGGGGCTTGTAGGTCAGCGCCTCTTCCGGCACTTCGCCGGAGTCGCGGCACAGTTCGTCAAAACGCTGCGAGTAGGCTTCGATCAGCCGTTCCACTTCCTGCACGATGGGATCGTCGGACTTGATTTCGTCGTCCTCGTCGCAGTCCTCACACGATCCCTCGTCGTCATGGCCGCAGCCGCAGGCACAGCCTTCCTCTTCTTGGCCCTGATTGGCGTAATAGGCTTCTACCTGCGCTTCGTAGGCGTCGATGGCGTCTACGACCTGTTCTTCTGTCAGCCCGGCGAATTCGGGTTTGGCGGCAACGGTTTTCATACTGGCTCCTTGGTTTGGGGTCGGTTTTTCGGATGGCGGACGTGCCGGGCTTTTCCGCCCGGTAGCCGCCTCTGGTTCACTGGTTGCGCATGGAGAGGGAAATGCGCTTGCGGGGGATGTCCACGTCGAGCACGGTCACGGCCACTTCCTGATGCACGCGCACGACTTCGTTGGGATCGCGCACGAAGCGATCCGCAAGCTGGCTGATGTGGACGAGCCCGTCCTGATGGACGCCGATGTCCACGAAGGCTCCGAAGGCCGTGATGTTGGTCACGATGCCGGGAAGCTTCATGCCGGGGCGCAGGTCTTCGAGCGCGTGCACGCCCTCCGCGAAGGCAAAGGGCTTGAAGGGGCCGCGCGGATCACGTCCGGGCTTTTCCAGTTCCTTCATGATGTCGGTCAGGGTGGGCAGGCCGAGCGTATCCGTGACGTAGCGGGAGATGTCCACGGCGCGCCGCCGTTCCGGGCTGCGCATGAGCTCGCTCACGCTCGTGCCCGCGTCCTTGGCCATGCATTCGACCACCGCGTAGGATTCGGGATGCACGGCGCTGGCGTCAAGAGGCTGCCTGCCGCCGCGGATACGCAGAAAGCCCGAGCATTGCTCAAAGGCTTTGGGGCCGAGGCGCGGCACTTTCAGCAGATCGCGCCGGGTCTGGAAAGGGCCGTTTTCATGGCGGAAGGCCACGATGTTGCGCGCCAGTGTGGGGCCGAGGCCGGAGACGTAGGCGAGAAGCTGCTCGCTGGCCGTGTTCAGTTCCACGCCCACGGCGTTGACGCAGCTCGTCACCACGTCGTCGAGGCAGCGTTTAAGCTCGGTCTGGTTCACGTCGTGCTGGTACTGCCCCACGCCGATGGCCTTGGGATCGATTTTCACCAGTTCGGCCAGCGGATCGGCCAGCCGCCGCCCGATGGACACCGCGCCCCGGTAGGTGAGGTCGAGATCGGGGAATTCGGCCCGCGCCGCTTCCGAGGCGGAATAGACCGACGCGCCGTTCTCGCTGACCATGACCACGGGGATGGGCGGCCAGTCCGGGAGCGAGCGGATGAAGGCTTCGGTTTCCCGGCCCGCCGTGCCGTTGCCCGCGGCGGCCACTTCCGCGCCGTGCTTCAGGGCGAGGCGCACCAGCGTGGCCCCGGCCTCGGCGCGGGCCTTGTCCGAACCCGCGTGCGGGTTGACGGTGGCGTATTCGAGGAGTTTTCCCTCCGGGCTCAGGCAGACCGCCTTGCAGCCGGTGCGGAATCCGGGGTCCACGGCGATGATGCTTTTGGGGCCGAGGGGCGGGGCGAGCAGAAGCTGGCGCAGGTTGTCCGCGAAAACGCGGATGGACGCGGCGTCGGCCCGCTCCTTGAGCCGGTTGCGCAGCTCGGTTTCAAGGGCCGGAGCCAGCAGGCGGGCGTAGCCGTCGAGTGCGGCGGCCCGCACTTCCCGCCCGCAGGGGCCGTCGTTGCGCACGAAGAGCCGGGCCAGCGTTTCCTTGGCCCGTTCCTCGTCGCGGGGGCGCAGGGAAAGACGCAGAAAGCCTTCCTCCTCGCCCCGCAACATGGCCAGAATGCGGTGCGGAGGGGCCTGCGCCGCGGGCTCGTCCCACGCGAAATAGTCGCGGTATTTGGCGGCATCGGGATCGTCCTCCTTGCCCGAGGCCGCCTTGCAGCGCATAAGCCCTTCCCGGCCAAAGACGCCGCGCAGACGTTCCCGCGCCGTCTGATCCTCGGCAAAGCGTTCCGCCAGAATGTCCCGCGCCCCGGCGAGGGCGGCCTCGGCGTCGGCTACGTCCTTGTCCGGGGCTACGAAACCCGCCGCCAGCGTTTCGGGGAGGCAACGCTCCTGTCTGGCGAGCAGGTCCGCCAGCGGCTCAAGGCCACGCTCCCGCGCTGCGGAGGCCCGGGTCCGGCGCTTGGGGCGGTAGGGAAGGTAGATGTCTTCGAGCAGGGTCAGGGAGGCGGCGGCCTCCACCTTGGCCCGCAGCTCGGGCGTCAGCAGGTTCCGCTCTTCAAGGGAGGCGACGATGGCCTCGCGGCGTTTGTCCAGTTCGCGGCCCGCCGCCAACCGGTCCCGGATGGCCGTAACCGCCACCTCGTCGAGGCTGCCGGTGGCTTCCTTGCGGTAACGGGCGATGAAGGGGACGGTGGCGCCTTCGTCGAGCAGGCGGATGACGGCCCCGGCCTGCGCGGGCCGAAGGCCGAGTTCTTGGGCAATGAGGGAGGCGTAGTCCGACACGCGGAATCCTTGGTTTGGGGTTGCGGACAAAGGGCGCGGAAACGGAATGGCGCGCCGGTGGACGGTAGGCTTTTTTGCGGAAAAAGCAAAGCGGCGGCTGTGCGGCCTTGACCTTGGGGCCACCCGTGCCCATAGTGAGGCTATATTTTCTCTCCAAGGAGCATTCATGAATACGTCATCCACTCCGGTCCCGTCTTCCGATGAAATGAAGGGGCTGATGTCCGCCCTGCTTGATGCCGTCATTTTTGAACAGTGGGTCCGCTTCTCGTGGATCGAGGAAGATGCGGACGGCGATTTCTGCATTCAGATTCCCGAAGCGACGGTTCGGGAGCTTGAAGAGGATTATCCCGACTACAAGAGCCTTCTCGGGCAGTTGAACGGAACCATCGTCGACGCGACGATGGCCTGTTCCGCCGTGCTCGGCTATGCCCGTTCCGCGTTGGGCGAGCAGAGCATGGCCGCGCTCGAACATCCCGAATTCCAGTCCATGGTAGGCCGCTTCCATCAATGGCTGCACGACAACGTGGACAAGCTGGAGCAGGAGCCGTTCAATTTCGACCAGTGGTGCCTGATGTTCCACGAATCCATGCAGGAAGGGAACGGGGTGGCTCATGCGTGAGCGGGCGGTGAGCCTTCCGGCGCTGACGGAAATCGCTCACCGGGCCGTGGCGCGGGCTTTTGAAGCCCGGGCCTTGCCAAAAGGCGGGGACGGCGTCCCTGCCTTTCCTTTTGCCGTGGGCGCGACCGCCGGCAACGGGTACGACGCCGTCTTTCTGGCCCGGCAAGTGGGGGAGGGCGGCCTTATAGCGGCCTTCGACGTGCAGGAAGCCGCGCTCGCGGCCACGCGGGATCGGCTGGCGGCGGAGGGGCTGCTCGGGCGCGTCCGGCTGGTGCGGTCGGGCCATGAGCATATGGAACGGGAGCTTGCCCGGCTCTTCCCCGCGCTGGAACTCAGGGGAAAGGTGACAGCGATCATGTTCAATCTGGGCTTTTTGCCCGGCAGCGACAAGGCGGTGACGACGGCGGCCCCCACGACCGTGGCGGCGCTGGATGCGGCCTCGCGGCTGCTCGCCTGTGGGGGTGTCCTTTCGGCGCACGTTTACACGGGGCATCGCGGGGGAATGGAAGAGGACAGGGCCGTACTCGCATGGAGCGCAGCCCTGTCCCCGGAAGAATGGCGGGTTTTGTCCCTGTCGCAGCCCAACAAGGCGCGCAATCTGGAGCGGCTTATTCTGGCCGAGCGGCTTTTCCCCAAAGGGAAAGGCGGGGCCGGGCGTCCGTGAGGGCGTCGAGGGGGATGTCCACGGCCTGCGGCCCGGCCGCCCACGGCGCGACCTGATAGGGCTGGAAAAAGATGCGGATGCCCGCCGGGGTGAGGGCGAAGCTGGAAAAATTGTCCGCTTCGGGCGCGGTGCCGCCTTCGAGCATATCCTTGTTGTACATGTCCCCGAGCGTGCGCGACAGCTTGCGGGTACAGAAGGCGCTCATGTCGCTCAGCGCCGCGTCGAGGTCTGCGAACACGTCGTAGAGATCGATGAGCGTCCCGGACTGCATGTCGTAGGTTGTGGTGCTGATTTCGAGGTTGCCGTGCGCGCCGCCGGTGTAGCTTGCGGTCTTCCAGACGATGGACAGCACCGAGGGCGAGGGCCGGGTGGTGCTGTAGGTCGTTTCCAGCTCGTAGGGCACGCCGAGATCGGGTTCCTCGCCGTAGGTGGACTGGAACGTATCCACCACCTGCCGGGCCCAGGCCGCAACGTCGGCGTCCACGCGGGCGTTGCCGGTCACGGGGTAATGGACGCGGATGTGTACCTTGCCGTTTTCACGGGAGATGAGGGCGTCATGAACGAGGGACGGGGCGTCGGCGGCAAAGGCGGGAAGGGCCAACGCGCAGCAGAGGAGAAGGCTGACGACAAAACGCATGGGAATATCCTGTTGGCAAAGGAAGTAGGGGCTCAGAAATGCCATTGGCAGACGCTTTTGTCCAGTGGTTAGGGGCGGCCCCGCGCTTCCGGCGGCTCGCCTTTTCGCCGGAAAGAAGGCGCCGTGCCCCTTTTTCTCCTGCAGGGACATCCCATTGGCCGATGAGGGACGGCATCGCCTCACAGGGGAATTCCTCCTCCGTACCTGTCCAAGGAGAGCGCAGATTTCCACGGGCGCGACGGAGAGGATAGATTATCCGTTGTATTCCAGCTTATTATCTAATGTTTCTACGGGCGCGGCGCTGCCGCAGCGTTTTCCCTTGGCAAGGCTCCGGGGAAACAAGGGGGGGACGGACGCCGTGACGAGCCTCCTTAAAGACGGCAGGCGGCGTAGAGGGCCGCGAGCCTTGGCCGGGAGTAGATTTCAAGCCGCAGCCGGAGCCACGTCCAGCCTGCGTCGCGGACCTTGAAACGCCGTACGGCGGCAGGCGCGGCGGGCGGGTTGGCTCCCATGCGCGTGGTGAAGAAGACGGCAAATCCCTCTTGGCGGGCTTCTTCCACGGCCACGTCCGAGCCGCTTCCCCACGGCCAGCACAGCGAGCGCACGGGATGGCCGAGTTCCCGGCGCAGGGTTTCGGCGCAGGAGGCGATTTCGGCGCGCACGCGCTCCCGCCGTTTTTCTTCCGTTTCCGGCGTGCCGAGACGATCCTGAGCAAAGGACGCCACGAGCGCCTCCAGTTCCGCCACCTTGCCGGGATGCTCGAAAAAGGCTCTGGCCTCGCGGATGTCCTGCGGGACAAGGCCGCGCACGGCCCGCACCAGTTCGGGGGAGGGGATGAAGGCCCGGCTGTGCAGAAAAGGCCGTTCCTTGAAGCGCGGCAACCCCCAGACGACGGGAAAGTCCGTGCGGTTGAAGGTGTTCAGGCGGGTACCGGGCACGTGGAAGCGTTTTGCGGCTTCTTCAAAGGGGGATGCGGCCTTGCGGCGGTCGTGCCGGTTCACCGGGCCCCATTCCGGTCCGGCGAAGACGGCCAGATGACGGGCCGAGTGCGCGGCCACGGCCATGACGCCGCTCTCCTCCATGCGTCGGGCTTCCTCCCATGACATGAAAAGATCGCGGCGTTCCTGAAAGCCGTAGTCCGTGGCCTGCAAGGGCGTGTCCACGGGCGGCAGGGTGAGTTCGGAGCCGGACCGGACATCGGCAAGGGTGGGGCGCGGGCCGGACGCTTTTTCCAGACGATCCGTCACGGCGAAGACCACGCCCTTGTGCCCGTACTTGCGGAGGATGGGCCATGCGTAGACGTAATTGTCGAGATAGCCGTCGTCGAACGTGATGAGGAGCGAGCGGCGCGGCAGGGGCGTTCCGTGGAGCAGGAAGGCTTCGGCTTCGTCGAGGCCCACCCCGCGCCAGCCATTTTCGGCCATGCCCCGGCACTGCGCCTCAAAAGCTTCCGGGCTGACCGTGGTCGCGCCCGGAAAACGGTTAACGTAGTGGTACATGAGGACGGGAAGGCTTTGCGTGTTCATGCCGTCTTGTATCCGGCGGCGCGGCGGAGGGCAAGGCCCCCGGCCAGGCAGGGCGGCCTGCGCGTGGAGGTGTTGCCAAGGGGCGGGGGCAAGGCTCCCGTCGGGCAGGAAACGCGCTGGCCGGTACCGGAAAGCAGAGCCTTGCCCAAGGTGCCTGATGGGGGGCCGCGCGCCCTGTCTTACGCGGCTGCGTGGATACGATCCTTTCCGCCGCCCAGCAAAAAGGCGGCTTTGGGGGCCGCCTTGGGATTAGCGTTTGGCGCGTCCGCTTTTGGCGGGCCGTTCTCCGGTATTGGCCGCCCAGTGGTGTTCGGGCGAGAGGAACTGGAGGGGGTTGATGGGCTTGTCGTGGAGCCGTACTTCAAAATGGAGATGAGCGGCCGTGACCCGTCCTGTCCTTCCCAGATTGCCGATGTACTGTCCCCGTTTGACCTTCTGCCCCTTGCGCACGCCGATCTTGTCGAGATGGGCGTAGCGGAGGATGACGCCGTTGCCGGCTTCGATGTCTACGGTGAGGCCGTAGGAACCCTTGCGCCCGCTGTGGATGATGGTGCCCGGGGCGGACGCCACGACTTTTTCCCCGCGTTTTCCGGCGATGTCCACGCCCGCGTGCATGAGGCGGCGGCGTTTCAGCGGATGGACGCGCACGCCGAAAGGCGAGGTGATCCGCAGGTCGTCCGGCACGGGCTTGAGCAGGGCGAGCGTGGGGTAAAGGGACGGTTCCTGAAGCAGATCGGGCGTCGCTTCCATATCGCCGTCGTCGAGTTCCTCATTGGGGACGGGCGTAAAATCGGGACGCTGCCCGGGGGAAAAGGGGCCGCGCGTGGAATAGGCCACGACTTCCCGCGCGGAGGAACGGTAGCTATGAAAATCCGACAGGGAGTCGTGATAGCGGACGATGGAATATTGGTGACGTGTGGGCGTGGTGTGCTGGGGGGCGCAGGCGGCGAGCAACAGCAGGCAGGGAAGGGAAAGCCACCTCAGGGCGCCATGGAGAGAGCGGGCGGTCAGTCGTATGTGGGGCATGAAGTATTCCTTGTTTGCAGGGACGACGCCACGAACCGCAAGGGTGGCGACCTGATCGTTTTTTACAAGGGGCTTTCTTAGCATCCCGGGCGCGTCGTGTCGAGATAAGCGCCTCTTTTACTGAAAGAAGAGGGAAGGTTAAAGAAAAAGGCCCGCTTAGGGGCCAAGAGGCGTATTATAACGTATCTGGTTAAAAAACTTATACTTCTTGTTTGAACTCTCTTTTCCAATGATCAGGGCGGATAAGCGGGAGGAGCGCCGTGTTTGGATGGGGGGCATTTTTTTTGGAAAAAAGAAAAGAGCCCTTATTTTGAACGATTTCTTTTCTTGATAAGCGAAGACTCAACCCTTAATTATTAAATAATTTCAATGGATAATGGTTTGTTTGCCACAAAGAGAGGATCGGTCCGTGTTTGCCCGACATTCCGGCGAAGGACAGGGACTTGGCGAAAGGCGGTGACTATGCCATAGTGGAACGGGAACATCCCGAGGTGGTATGCGTACGCTTTCTTTTTTTCGTTTCGTGCTGTTTGGACTGCTGTGCTTTTCCCTGACCGCCTGCGGCCTGACCGACGTCGGCGGCGGGGGAGCTACGCGGGGGACGAAAACCTACACCGTGCGGGGCAAGACCTACCGCCCTTACCTGACGGCGGACGGCTATCGGGAAGAGGGCGTCGCCTCGTGGTATGGCAAAGACTTCCACGGCCGCAAGACCGCCAATGGCGAGCGCTACAACATGTACGCCATGACCGCAGCGCATAAGCTGCTGCCGCTGGGGACGAAAGTGCGCGTGACCCATTTGGGCAACGGGCGTTCCATCGTGGTGCGGGTCAATGACCGCGGCCCCTTCGTCGGCAACCGCATCATCGATCTGTCCTACGGGGGCGCACAGAAGCTCGGCATGATCGGCACGGGCACGGCCCGGGTGCGCGTGGAGGCGCTCGAAGGCGTGGGCGGGGCGCGACCGGGGGACATGGAGGGCCGTTTCTACATCCAAATCGCCGCCCTGAGCAATGAATCCTCCGCTCAGGCGCTGGTGCGGCGGCTGCGCGGGCGCAACCTCGGAGGGCGGGCCTTCTACGCCCCTTCCATCGGGCTGTGGCGTGTGCAGGCCGGGCCTTTTCCGTCCCTCAACCATGCGGAAAACCTTTCCGACGAGCTCGACCGCCAGTATCCCGGCAATTTCGTCGTGGCGGATTGAACCCCCCGCGGGCTTCAAGGGCGCGTCCCGGGTGATAAAAAGCGTTGGAGATGGGGCGTGGCCCCTTGACAGGGTGGGGACCGCCGCGTATTTTCTTTTCCACGTAAAGGGGAGTAGCTGGGTTCTTGAGACCCGGGTAACGTCAACAGCATGGCCTAGCGGCCTGGCGTTACCGTCAAGCTTCGACTTGATGAGTGAGACCTTCACGGCACTGTGTTGCCGGAGGGTCTTTTTGTTTTTCTCCGGCGACCAAACCGACACAGGAGTAAAAACATGCCCAAGTCCGACTGTCCTCTTTCCGGCCCGGCCGCCTGCGGAGGTTCCGATGATCGTTGAACACTCCGTGACCGAGATCGTCCTTTTCTGCGTCCTCGTGGTCGTCGCCCTCTGGTTCGACCTGCACGCGCACAAGGCGGACAAGCCCGTTTCCGCCCGTAACGCCGCCCTGTGGACCTGCGTCTGGATCGCCCTCGCCCTCGTTTTCGCGGGGTACATCGGCTATAGCTTCGGGGCCGAGCAGGTACAGCTCTTCCTGACGGGCTATCTTCTGGAAAAGTCGTTGTCGGTGGACAACCTTTTCGTCATCATGGCCATTTTCGGCTCCTTCTCCATCAAGGATGCCTTCCAGCACCGGGTCCTTTATTATGGTGTGCTCGGCGCGCTGGTCCTGCGCCTTATCTTCGTAGCGGCGGGGAGTTCCCTTGTCGCCATGTTCGGGCCCTATGCACTGGCAGGGTTCGGCATTTTCGTCCTCTGGACGGCGTGGAAGATGTGGCAGTCCATGCGCAGCGGTCATAAGGACGAAATCGTCGACTACTCCGAGCACTGGGCCGTGCGCTACACCCGGCGCTTTATCCCCGTGCACAACCAGTTGCACGGCCATGACTTTTTCGTCAAGGCGCCCGACAGCGCGGGCAAGCTCATCTGGAAGGCCACGCCGCTTTTCCTCTGCCTCGTCGTGGTGGAACTCTCCGACGTGATGTTCGCCTTCGACTCGGTGCCCGCCATCATCGCGGTCACGCACGATCCTTTCCTTGTGTATACCAGCAACGTCTTTGCCATCCTCGGCCTGCGTTCCATGTACTTCCTGCTCGCCGCGGGCAAGCGCTACCTGCGTCATCTCGAAAAGTCGGTCATTGCTATCCTGGCCTACATCGGGATCAAGATGATGCTCGACGTGCTCGGCGTCATACACATCTCGCCGCTCATCAGTCTGGCCGTTGTTATGGGGCTCCTCGCCGTAGGCGTCATCGCTTCCCTCGTGCCGGAGAAGGCCGCAAAGTAAGGTGTTGCAGGGGCGCAAAGGGAATGTTTCCGAGGAGATGCTTCCCATCCGGGCCGGATTGCTTTTTACGCGGAAAAGCGTATCCCTGTTTCCATTCAAAATGGAGAGGATACCATTTCGGTTTCGGGGGCCGGGGCGCGCGTGACGCCCACCCGGCCCCGCTTTTCAATAAGGAGCGCTGAAGGCATGAATCGTATGCGAACCCTGCTTGTCATAGGGGTTTTTATGCTTTCCCTCGCCGTCCTCGCGGCGTTGGAATGGCGGGTGCAGGAGCCGGTGGCTTCGG
>OFFO01000721.1_pt1 | contig 24914 bp, 20 predicted proteins | sample 1521441 | NCBI WGS metagenome assembly OFFO01 (sample SAMEA3504097, study PRJEB24116) | mouse gut metagenome | biome: mouse gut; feature: mouse-associated habitat; material: faeces | place: Denmark | collected 2011
ATAGACATAATTTAAAAATCATTTATTAATACATAATAATATATACGTTTTTAATACTATGACCTCTATAACTAAACATTATTGAATTTAATTATCAAATTTAACTCTGTACACATTTAAGCTTTTTTCCCATATGAAAGTGGTATATAGTGTACATCCCAAAAGAGATATTTACCTCTCCCAGAAACGAAAAGTATCTTAATTCTTTGATTTTTAAAATTATTTCATTTCTGAAATCATCTTAAAACAATATCGGAAGAGATAAAAATTGTTAAGTATAGTATCCTTACTTCAAACTCTAAGTGAAAATTTATATACATGCAAGAATAGCTAAGATGTTGAATTCTTTATAATATCACCATTATATAAATATGAATTATCGTAAAAAATTATGTATTGATTGCCGTATGGTATATATGTCAGGTATAGGTACCTATATACATCATCTTATACCTCGTTGCATCAACGCTTTACCTGAGTTTTCCTTTAATCTTATAGGAAACTCTCCTCTCCCTTTCAATCTACCTTCTAATTCATTTTTTACTAAAGTATCATCTCATATTTATAGTTTTTATGAACAAATAGAGATTTCTTATATTATACGTGGAACACAAGGTTTATGGGTACCACATTATGTTATTCCATTGTTTTCAAATATTCCTGTCATGGCTACAGTTCATGATGTAGCCCATCTTGCATTACCAGATATTTTTGGCTTTACAAAAAGAATTTATGCTAAATATATGTTTCAAATTCTAAAAATGCGTGCCAGAACTATATTTTTTAATTCTTCTTTTACAAAGCAAGAGTTTCAACGTTTAGTAGGAGAGCCACACTGTCCTACATTTATTACTCCACTCGGTGTAGATACGTTCTGGTTTGAAGAACAAAAAGAAGATAGTCTTTTTAATTTTCCCTATTTTCTTGCAGTAGGAAATCTGAAACCTCATAAGAATATAACGGCCTTGTGCAAAGCCTTTGCCGGGATTGCTTCGCAATGCCCACATCATCTTGTTCTCGCCGGGAAAAAAGAAGGATTTATAACCGGGTTAGAAGAGACTTGGGAAAACCTTGCTCCCGGGAGGATCCACTCTACGGGTATTCTTAATGCCGCTCAATTGCGTCAAGCCGTAAAGAATGCATCCTGTTTAGTCTTTCCCTCCCTCTATGAGGGATTCGGGCTGCCTCCTCTTGAGGCGCTGGCCTGCGGCACACCGGTTCTGGCTTCGGACATCCCGCCCGTCCGGGAAACCTGCGCCGACGCCGCGGACTATTTTGATCCGCACTCCGAATCTTCCCTGCGGGAAGGGCTGTTGCGTTGCGCCGCGCTCTCGGCGGACCCGGAGGCGCGCGAAGCCCGCCGTCGCCGCGCCGCCCTTTTTTCCTGGGACCGGACGGCGGCCCTGACCGTCTCCGCCCTCAAACAGGCCTTTGGCCTTTAAGCCCTGCCAAGGAGCCGCGCGTGAGCCTGCGCCAGAAACTGTTCATCGATGACGTCGCCCGCGTCATGAGGATTTTGCCCGCGTCCCTGCGTTTCCGCATTTACGCCCTTTTTTTCCTGATGTTCGTCCTTGCCGTCTTTGAAGTGCTTTCCGTCCTGTCCATGTCCTTCATGGCCATGAGCGTGGCCGCTCCGCAGGTGATTATGAAGGAACCCGCCATCGGTTGGATCATGGAAACCTTCCCTTCGCTGGAAACGCTCTGTTCGGACTTGCGCTATTTCACGCTGGCGGCGGCGCTGGGGGTCGTCGTGCTGACCCTGATCAAGAATCTCCTCAGCGCGCTGGTGGGCTGGAAGGGGGCCTGCATCGGTGAGGACGTGGCCATCTTTTCGGGAAGCCGGATCATGAACCACTATCTGAACAGCGACTATATGTGGCATATTTCAAGCAGCAGCACGGACATGTTTCAGGCTCTGGGCTGGCGGCAGCAGCTCAGCCTCCTGCTCGTCAACCTGCTGAACGTCTACACCTACGCGCTGACCACCATCGCCCTTTTCTTCGCGCTGATCACGGCCACGCCGGGGATCATCCTCGTCTGTCTGGTCGTGACGGGCGCGCTTTCCTATGCGGTCTACCGCACCATGAAAAACGCCATCGACCGCTCGGGCACGGCGGTGGCGGCCTCCGCAGCGCAGGAAAGCCGCACGACGCTGAACGCCATGAACGGCATCCGCGAAGTGCTCATCTACCGCCAGCAGCCCATCTTTTTCGACAGATACGTGGAAGCCTGCCGCTCGGGGCTGCGCGCGCGATCCTTCCTCACGATTGCCCCTCCCATCCCTTCGTGGATACTGGAAACGTTCGGCTTTTCCGTCATCCCGGCCACCATCTGGCTGCTCATCGATACGGAAAACGCCTCCATGCCGGTCATCGCCAGCGTGGTGACGATGGTCATGCTCGCGGCATGGCGCATCCTCCCCATCCTCAACCGCTCTCTGGGCTGCCTCGTCATGGTGCGCAGCGTGCGGCCCATGGCGCTCAAGTGCCTTGAGCGGCTGGAAGCCATCAGGGAGCAGAACCTCCCTTCCCGGCCCGAACCTGACCCCCGGTTCCGTTTCAGGCGGGCGATCTCCCTGGAGAACGTCACGTTCCGTTACCCCGATGCGGAATGGCGGTCCCTTGACGGCATCACCTTCTCCATACGCAAGGGGACGCAAGTGGGCATCGTGGGGCCCTCCGGGGCGGGGAAAAGTACGCTCATCGGCATCCTCAGCGGCCTCATGCCGCCGGAAAACGGCCTTTTTCTGGTGGACGGCGAAGCGGTCACGGGCGCGCGGCTGACGGCCTACTGCGCGCGGGTGGGCTACGTGCCTCAGACGCCCTACATCATGAGCGGCACGATTGCCGAAAACGTCGCCTTCAGCCAGTGGGGGAAGCCCTACGATGAGGAAAAAGTGCGGCGGGCCTGCCGGATGGCGGCGCTCGACGTGGTCAAGAAGGACCCCCGGGGCATCGACTATCCCATCGGGGAGCACGGGGCGGGCCTGTCGGGTGGGCAGGCGCAGCGCGTATCCATCGCCCGGGCCCTCTATGCCGAGCCGGAAATCCTCATTCTGGACGAGTCGACGAGCGCCCTCGATCAGGGGACGGAAGCCGCCATCATGGAGACCATCCGGCGCTTGAAGGGCATGACGGTGATCATCATCGCGCACCGTCTGACCACGGTGGAACACTGCGACGACATCGTGTGGATTCAGGACGGCAAGGTGGTCAAGACAGGCCCGCCCGCAACCGTCCTCGACGAATACCGACGGACCTTATAAGAGACAGCGAACGGAAAGGGCGGTAATGGGAACCATGAACAATGATTTTTCGCACTTGCGGGTAGCCATCGTGCATTACTGGCTGGTAGGGATGCGCGGCGGGGAAAAAGTCGTCGAGGCCCTGTGCCGCCTTTTTCCGCAGGCCGACCTCTACGCCCACGCGGTCAGGCCGGAAGCGCTCTCGCCCACGCTGCTCGCCCACTCCATCCGCACAACCTTCATCCAGAAGCTGCCCTGCGCGGCCACGCGTTTTCGCAACTATCTGCCCCTGATGCCGCTGGCATTGGAGCAGCTTGACCTGCGCGCCTACGATCTGGTCATCTCCAGCGAGTCGGGTCCGGCCAAGGGGGTCATCGTCCGGGCCGACGTGCCGCACATCTGCTATTGCCATTCCCCCATGCGTTACCTCTGGGACATGCATCAGGACTATCTCGAATCAGCCGGGCCCGTGGCGCGCCTTTTCATGCGCCTCTTCTTCCATCGGCTGCGCCTGTGGGACTATGCCTCGGCGCAACGGCCCGACGTGATCATCGCCAACTCCCAAACGGTGGCGCGGCGCATCCGGCGCTGGTGGAAGAGGGAGCCCCGGCTCATCTACCCGCCCGTGGAGGTGGAACGCTTCGCAGCCCCGGATATGGATTCCCTGCAAAAGGTGCCGGGCCGCCTCCGGGCCGGGGGCTATTACCTGTGTTTCGGCGAGATTGTGAACTACAAGCGGGTCGATCTGGCCGTACGGGCCTGTACGCAGAGAGGCGCGCCGCTGGTCGTCGCCGGGGACGGCCCGGAACGCCGCCGCCTTGAGGCAATGGCCGGGCCGAGCGTCGTCTTCACGGGCCGGGTGCCCGAGAGCGCAGTACCGGCGCTCTACGCAGGCTGCCGGGCTTTCCTCTTTTCGGGCGAAGAGGATTTCGGCATCACCCCGGTCGAGGCCATGGCCGCCGGGCGTCCCGTCATCGCCTACGGGAAAGGCGGCGCGCGGGAAACCGTGCGGGAAGGCTCGACCGGTCTCTTTTTCCCCACGCAGACCGTAGAGAGCCTGAGCGCAGCCCTCGACGCCTTTGAAAACGATGAAAGCGCGTTTCAGACGGAAGCCTGCCGCCGTCGGGCGCACTCCTTTGACACATCCATCTTTGAGGAAAAGTTCGCCGCCGAGGTCCGGGACATCCTGAACGCCGCAGGGAAGGAATGGGCGGAAAAGGCCCCGTCCCCGGCAACAGAACGCGATGCCCTGCCCGCCCGCACGGACTCCCTGCGGACCCTCCTTCCGGGAGGCTGAGTTGACCCTGCCCGCGCTGCAATGGTATAAGGTCTTTCATCCTTTAGCGCGGACGGCATCGCATGGCACATTGGAAAGGCATCCTCCTGGCTGGAGGGGCGGGGACGCGCCTGCACCCTCTGACTCTGAGCGTCAGCAAACAGCTCCTTCCCGTCTACAACAAGCCCATGATTTACTATCCCCTGTCGGTGCTCATGCTGGCCGGCATCCGGGAAATCGTGATCATCACCACGCCGGAAGACATTTCCTCATTCAAGCGGCTCCTCGGCGACGGCAGCCAGTGGGGCTGCTCCTTTGAGTATGTGGTGCAGGCCCGGCCCGAAGGCATCGCGCAGGCCTTCCTTCTGGCCGAGGAATTCATCCGCGGCTGCCACGTCTGCCTGATCCTCGGCGACAACATCTTTTTCGGCAACGGCCTTGAAGACCTGCTCGTGCGGGCGCGGAACCGGGAGGACGGGGCGACCGTCTTCGGCTATCACGTCCGTGATCCCGAACGCTACGGCGTGGTCGAATTCGACGAGGCCATGCGGGTCCGATCCATTGAGGAAAAGCCGCGCGCGCCCAAATCCAATTACGCCGTTTCCGGGCTGTATTTCTATGATCCCGACGTCATCGACGTCACGCGGGACATCCGGCCCTCGGCCCGGGGCGAACTGGAAATCACCGACGTCAACAACGCCTACCTGCACGCCGGAAAGCTGCGCGTCGAGATCATGGGCCGGGGCATCGCGTGGCTCGATACCGGGACGCACGATTCCCTCATGGCCGCGGGCACCTTCGTACAGGCCATCGAAAGTCGTCAGGGCCTCAAGGTCGCCTGCCTTGAAGAAATCGCGTGGAGAAGAGGGTACATCTCCACCGAACGCCTTCTGGAACTGGCCGCCCCTCTGAAAAAGTCCGGCTACGGCGACTACCTCGCCTCCCTGCCCGAAAGGGTCGCGGAAGGGTGGAAATAGCCCTTTCTCTTGTAGATTGCGCCGAACCCTTTTCCGGCGTTCCTGTAACGGCGTGACGCCATCGCCTTTCCCGCATCGTAAGGCGGGACCGACAGCAAAACGCCTTCCTCGGGACAGAAACGCTTCTCCAAAAACGGGAAGCCAGATACGCCGTCCCGCCCGGCTTGGGGCAAGCGAAATGGCGAGCCTCCACATAAAATAAAGACTCTGCCATAGGAAATGATTGACGGTTTCTTTAGCACCCCGGGATTACAAACGTTTTCAAGAATGTTGAGGCAACAGGCTCTACAAGGCGAAAATTTCATCCGCATCAGTTTGAAATCACAGAGAAAATATATCAATTGATGGCTATGACAAAGCCACAATAAAAAGAGGGAGCGGGGCTCCCTCTTTGCGTTCCTATGGAATCAGGCTGCGGATTTTCTGCGTCTGGTTCTGGGTTTGTCTTCCTCGGGCGGCAGGGCCTCCCCCGCCGTTTCCGGGGCGGCGGCCTCAGGGGTCGCTGGCTCTTCCGGGGCCTGCGCCTCCGGCTCTTCGAGCGGCGTTTCCTCCTCCGCTTCGGCCTCCGCGCGGCTCAGGCTTTTGCGGATGCGCGCCCGTTCCTCAAGTGGCTTCGCCACCAGCCGAATTTGCGGGACAAAGACCTTGCTCACGTAGAGCACTTCAGCGACGTCCTCCATCATCTTCCAGTCAAGGTTTTCGGGATCGAAATCCTCGCCGGGAAAGACAAGCCTGCCGTCGTTGTACTTCAAGATATACATTTTGACTCTCCTTTGGATAAAACCGGAAGCCGCCGGGTCAATGGTCACAAACGGCGATTCGGCCAAGGTCCGCTGTCTGTGCGCGTCGATGACGGGACAAGGGAAACGAGGGCAACGCAAACAGCTCAGTAAAGGCCGCCACTGCTGGCGCGCGGGACACCACATCGACTTTTCGGCGGGATCGACATAGGTCATGTTCCCTCCTTTCAGCGGAGTCCGTCGTCGCCCGTCCGCATCGCCATGCAAACGGGGTGTGCCCCGCCTGCCGCCATCGGAGCGGGCCTATTGGTTGCTGTATATTTTTTGTTTGTCATGACAAGAAGATATCATAAAAAAATAAAACAATAAACAAGAAAAACGCTTCCAAAGGCACGCTTTTCGCCTCCTTCCTCCGGGGCGTCCCGTCCCGGTCCCGGACCACGAAAAGCGTGCGGCGCGAAAGGCCGCACCACGGCGCGCCCTTCTCAGGACATCAGCGGCGGAAAAGCCCTAATCTCCCAACAATTCGGCACCATAGACGGCCACCATGCCCAAAAGGGTGAGAACGAGCATCCACTTCAACAGCACCGGGGGAACCCGCTTTTGAAAGCGCGCCCCGCAGTACATACCGGTGAGCCCGCCAAGGCTGAGCAGGGCGGCCAAGCCCCAATCGGGGGCGACGTTGAGGCCGGGGTAGAAGGGCGAAACGGCGACATAAAAAAGGACCCCGGCCAAGGCATTGACGAAGGTGGCCATGAGCGTGGCCCCGGCTACGGTATGGATGGGCAGACGGAACATCGAAACGAGAAAAGGCGCGATGATGGCTCCCCCACCGATGCCGTAAATGCCGCCTACGAGCCCTACCGCAACGGAACAGGCGCAGACCGCGGGCACGGAAAAGGCATGGAGCCGCCCGCTGAACGTATAGGCCACGCGGGAGAGGCTGCTTTGCGTCACCTCGACCACGGGCCGGGCCATTCCCGGTGCGCCGCAGGCCGGGGCGGGAGCCGCGCGTCTCCTTCCGAGCAGATCGTAGAGCATCTCCAGAGCGATGCCGAAGAGCACCAGAGCCACAAAGAGCTTGAAGGGCCGGACCTGCGCCAGCCAGTGGAGGCGGATGAATCCTCCGGCCACCACTCCGGGCACAGCCCCCGCGATGATGATCCACGAGAGAGGCCACAAAAGCCGCCCTTCCCGGCAATAACGGAAGATGCCGCCCGGACTGGAGAAAACGTTGTAGAGCTGATTGGTGGCGCTCACCGAGGGATTGGTGTAGCCGAGAAACGTCATCAGGAGGGGCAGCAGCAGAAAGGCCCCGGACAAGCCGCCCATCGACGAAAAAAAGGAAACGGCGAAGGCCATGAGCGGCGGCACGAACGGGGAAACGTCGATGTCGGCGGTGGGAAAATACATGTCACGACTCCTCTTCCTGAGGAAGGGACGCGCGCCATACGCCGCTCCACGGAGGCGGTGCCGTAAAGACGCTGCCGCCCACGCGCAGACGCGCGGCGTGCAGTTTCAGGCCGCCCTCACAGGCTGGGCCGCCGTATTTGACGTCGCCGATCAGCGGAAAGCCCCGGGCCGCGAGCTGCGCGCGTATCTGATGGGTCCGTCCCGTGTGCAGGCGTATCAGCAAAAGGCTGTTCCCTTGTCGCAGCTCCAGACGGCGCACGGTCAGGCTGGCCTCCTTCCCGTCCGGCGCGTGACGGGGCGTGCCCACGGCCATCCTTTCCCTCCCCCCGTCCACGGAACGCTTGGAGAGGCGATCCTCAAGGCGCGCTGGCCGCAACCACGGGCATTCGCCGTGCGCCCACGCCAGATAGTCCTTTTCAATGCCCGCATGGGCGGCCAGAGCGTCCGAAAGGCGACGAACGGCGGCATAGGTCTTGCCGACCAGCAGGAGCCCGGACGTGTCCCGGTCCAGCCGATGCACGGGCGCGGGCATGAAGGGGGCCCCGGCGAAACTTTTTTCAAGGCGGGCCGTCAGGCTGTCCGTGTGCCCGGTTCCGGGGTGCACGGGCAGGCCGGCTGGCTTGCAGAAAACGATCAGCTCATCCGTCTCCGCGACGATGGGCGGCAAAAGGGAACGATCCTCTTTTACGGGTGCGGCGGCCTGCGCCCCGCCACCCGCAAAAGGCGGCACGCGCACCTCGTCACCAAAGTCCACACGGTCGAAGGGCTTGGCCCGACCGCCGTTGATGCGTACCTGCCCGGTCCGTATCCAGCGATGCAGCACGCCCTGCGGCTCGTCAAAGCGCCGGGCCAGAAACTGCAAGAGCTTCTGGCCCGCTTCCTCCGCCGTCACAAGCAGTGGTTGCGCCATAAGGATTCCTTTTGAAAGAGAGGAGAGGCAAGGGGTGGGAAACCACGGCAGGCTCCACGGGCCGCCCTCCCGCAATGCCGAGGGAAAGGCCCTCTTGAGGCCCGGCCCCTTTTGCCTCGCCGCAAGGCCGCCTTTTCCCGGAAGGCGGCCTTGCAAGGGGAAGCTCCCCCCTCGCCGTCCGCCCCTTGAGGCGAAAAACGCTTTTCACGTGCGGCACGGGAAGGGGGCCAGGCCTGAAGAGGGATTAGCTGCGGTAGTCGGCGTTGACGTTGACGTATTCATGCCCGAGGTCGGACGCTAGGAGGGTGTAGGAACCGGGCCCCGCACCCAATATGATGTCGATGGGCAGATCGCGCCGCTTGAGCGGTTCCTCAAGCAGGGCGTCGAAATCCAGATCAGTGGGCTGACCGTTGCGGAAAAGCTCCACCCCGCAGAGCGAGACGCGCACGTCCTCGGGCTCGAACTCCGCCCCGCTGCGCCCCACGGCGGCGACGATGCGCCCCCAGTTGGCGTCTCGGCCATAGAGGGCCGTCTTGACGAGCTGCGAATGCCCCACGGTGCGGGCCACACGCTCGGCGTCCGCGTCGGAACGCGCCCCGGTCACGTGGATGCGGGCGACCTTGGACGCGCCCTCCCCGTCCTGAACCAGCATGTAGGCCAGATCGCCGAGCACGGACACCAGCGCCGCGGAAAGGGCGGCCACGGATTCGCCGTCGGCCACGGCCACGCCGGACGCGCCGTTGGTCAGGCCGTAAAGCGTATCGTTGGTGGAGGTGTCGCCGTCCACGGTGACGCGGTTGAAGGTCTGATCCACGGCCTCGCGCAAAAGCTTTTGCCACAGGGACGCCTCGACCTCGGCGTCGCAAAGCACGACCGAAAGCATGGTGGCCATGTTCGGGCAAATCATGCCCGCACCCTTGGCCATGCCCACGAGCCTGACCACGCCGCCGGGCAGAGCCACTTCACGGTGCGAAAGCTTGGGGAAGGCGTCGGTGGTCATGATCGCGCTGGCGAAATCTTCGGGCGTGGATTGGCCGAGGTTGGCGGCCAGTACGGGAGCGGCCTTTTCCCACAGGTCCATCTTGAGCTGCGCGCCGATGACGCCGGTGGAGGCGGGAAGGACGGCGGACGGATCAAGGCCCGCAGCGCGGCCAACCAGCTCAAGGGTGAGGCGGCAATTCCTCATGCCCTCGTCGCCGGTGCACGCGTTGGCCTGCCCGGAATTGATGACCACGGCCCGCGCCTCGGGGCGTTCGGCAAGCATGGCCTTCGCGACCACGACCGGGGCGGCGGGAAAACGGTTCTGCGTGAACGTCCCGGCGGCCACAGCCGGGACATCGCTGACGAGAAGGGCCAAATCGGGGCGGTTTTCCTTGCGGAAGCCGGCCGCGGCCACGGCAAAACGGAAACCCTGCGGAGCGATGGACATGATGCAACCCTCTTGCACAAAAAGATGGAAAAGCGAAGTATGCCACGCTTGCATTCTACAATCAAACAAAACCGGGCTCCCTGACACGGCGGGTTACAAAACAATGACAAAAGAATTCTTCTAGCCTCTTGACCATGGGGCCCTCTACGCTCTACATAACTCCAAAGCACTTGTTTATGACAGGAAGTTCACATCATGAGTCAGTCCGCATTTTACGATTTGGCGGTTATCGACAACGTACCTTTCGGCCTGACGGGATCGCAGGGACGTTTTTTTGCGTTGCGCCTTGAAAGGCCCGGCTGGAAAAGCTGGGCGCCGGGGCAATTCGTCATGATCCGCCCGCAAGGGTGGGCGCTCGACATGCCCTGGGCCCGTCCCTTCTCCATCTGCCGGGTCAGCACCAACGAACTTGTCATCTTCTTTCAGGTCGCCGGACGGGGCACCGAAAAGATGGCCAAGCTCCGTCGCGGCGACCGCGTCCATCTTTGGGGACCGCTCGGTAACCGTTTTGCCGTAGAAGGCGGCACGCCGACTCTCCTCCTCGCTGGCGGCATCGGCATCGCGCCCTTTGTGGGCTATTCGGAACGCCACCCCACGCCCGGGGTGCTGTCGATGGTCTTCGGCCACCGCCTGCCCGAGGACTGTTACCCCGTGGAGAGCCTTGGGGAGCGCATCGACGTGGAGTCCTTCCACGAGACCACCAGCGAAGATTTGGAGTGGTTCCTCAACCACGTCCGCTCGCGCATCGAAGCCTACGCGGAACGCAACGGCCTTGTGCTGGCCTGCGGGCCCGCGCCCTTCCTCAAGGCGGTGCAGCGCTTCGCGCTGGCGGCCAAGGCGCGCTGTCAGCTTTCGCTCGAAACCCGCATGGCCTGCGGCGTAGGCGCGTGCCTCGGCTGCGTCACCAAGACCACGGACAAGTGGCCTGTGGCGGAAAAGGCCGGCACGCCCGTACAGACCTGCACCCACGGTCCCGTGTTCTGGGCCGATCAGATCACGCTGGAGGCTTAGGATGGAACGCTTCACCGTACGTCTCACCGCCGCGCACAAGCCCGCCGGGGGCAAACCCCTCGTCTTCAAAAATCCGGTGCTGACGGCCTCGGGCACCTTCGGCTACGGGATGGAGTTCGCCCCCTACGGCGACCTGACCCATCTCGGCGGCATCGTGGTCAAGGGGCTTTCCCTGCGGCCCCGGCCCGGCAACCCGCTGCCCCGCGTGGCGGAAACGCCCTGCGGGATGCTCAATGCCGTGGGCTTGCAAAACGACGGCGTGGAATCCTTCCTCAAGAACAAGCTCCCCCGCCTGCCGTGGCACGAAACGCCGATCATCGCCAACCTTTACGCCACATCGCCGGACGAGTTCGGCGAGCTTGCCGCCATCCTCGCCGCCGAGGAAGGGATTGCCGGGCTTGAAGTGAACATTTCCTGCCCCAACGTGAAAAACGGGGGCATCCTCTTCGGGCAGGACCCGAAGCTTGCGGCGGAAGTGACCGAAGCGGTCAAGAAGCACGCCGGGCATCTGCCCGTCATCGTCAAGCTTTCCCCCAACGTGACCGACATCACGGTCATCGCCCGCGCCGCCGAGGAAGCCGGAGCCGACGCGCTCTCGTGCATCAACACCCTCACGGGCATGGCCGTGGACGTGACCACCCGGAAACCGCTTCTTGCCAACGTTATCGGCGGTCTGTCCGGCCCCGCCGTCAAACCCGTGGCCCTGCGTTGTGTCTGGCAGGTCTGCAACGCCGTCAAGATTCCGGTGATCGGCATCGGCGGCATCACCTGCGCGCGGGATGTGCTCGAATTCATCCTCGTGGGCGCGCACGCCGTGCAGATCGGCACCATGAACTTCATCCGTCCCGACGCTGCCTTCCGTATCGCCGAGGAATTGCCGCAACTGTGCCAGCAGCTCGGCATCAAGAACCTCGCCGACTACCGCGGCACGTTGCAACTGTAAACGAAGTAAAAATGGCGGAGGGGCGGGGAACCTTTCTCATCAGAAAGGCGTCCCCGCCCCTCCCGTACCCTCTTCAGGGAACGGGCAACAAGCCCACATATCGGCCTTCCTGAATGTAACTTCAAAGTCACATTCTAATTCCGCCCGTGCCCTTCTTTTCCTTTCCTCCCGACGGTTCCGCCTTCCGGGAAGAAATGGAGCGCACAGGTGCCGGGGCCGCCCTTCCCATCATCCTCAACCCCTATCGAATCCATGCCGCCGAAAAAACGTTACCAGTGGGATACAATCACCACCGCCGGAGAGGACGACCGCCCCAGCCGTTCGCAAAAAAAGCGCGAAAGCACTGCCCTTCAGAATATGGGGGAGGAGCTTGCCGTCCTCGCCCCCTCCGTACTGGAAAAGATGCCGTTGACGCCGAACATCCGGGAGGCCCTCCTCGAATGGCAGCGCCTCAGCTCTCATGAAGGCCGCCGCAGGCAGATGCAGTACGTCGGCCGCCTCATGCGCGAGGAAGGGGACGCCCTCGCCGTGCGGGAGGCGCTCGACGCCCTCAAGCTCGGGCAAGGACTCCAAAGCGCCGCCTTCAAACGCTGCGAGAAGCTGCGCGATGACCTGATGGCCGCCGCGCCAGCCGAAACGGAGGCGCTCCTTTCTCCCTACGGCGAGGAAGACGCCGCCGAACTGCGCGATCTCATCGCCCGTGCCCGCAACGAAAAGGAACACGGGAGGCCCCCCCACGCGTTTCGGGCGCTGTTCCGCAAACTCAAAACCCTCTCCGAACAATGAGGTTTGACGCCCTCGTCATCGGCGCGGGAGCTGCGGGGCTCATGTGCGCGCTCACGGCGGGCAGGCGGGGCTTTTCCTGCGCGCTCGTCGATCACAGCCCCGTCGCCGGGCGCAAGGTGCGGCTTGCGGGAGGCGGCAAGGGAAACGTTACCAATCGGTATATAGCTTCCGAATGGTACGTGGGCGATCAGCCCGGCTTCCCGGATCGCCTGCTGCGGCGCTGCTCCACCGCCTTCGTTCTCGACATGCTGGCCGAATTCGGCATAGGGTGGGAAGAGCGCGACTACGGCCAGCTTTTCTGCACCACACAGGCCGTACGGCTGGTGGAAGCCCTTGTTGACGCCTGCCGCGGCAGCGGGGCACGTTTTTTTATGAATACGCCGCTTGGCGGCATCCGCCACGAAGACGGCCTTTTCATCGCGGAAACGCCGCAGGGAGGGCTGGAGGCCCCGCGCCTCGTCATTGCTACGGGAAGCCCCGCGTGGCCTTCCTGCGGCGCGACAGATATGGGGATGCGCCTTGCCCGGCGCTGGGGGCACCGGGTCGTTCCGGTGCGGCCGGTCCTCGTGCCCTTCGTGTGCCCGGATACTTGGCCGCTGCACGGGCTTGCGGGCGTCAGCCTTCCCGCCGCCGTGGAAGTACACGGCCGGGCCTTCAGCTCCTCCCTGCTGTTTACGCACAAGGGGCTCAGCGGCCCCGCCGCGCTTCAGGCCTCGTGCCTGTGGCGGCCCGGCGAAACGTTGCACATCGACTTTCTGCCCGGGCAATCCGTCCCTGAAATCATGCACCAGCCCCAATGGGGCAAAAGCACGGTTCTGGGCCTCTTCAAAAAACTCCTCCCGACCCGGCTGGCGGAACGGCTGGTGCCGCCAGCCCTTGCCGGGCGGCACGTGGCGCAAACCGGCAAAAAGGAACGCGAGGCGCTGGCGCTGGGCGTGCACACCCATGCGCTCGTCCCCACGCGCACCGAGGGCATGGGACACGCCGAAGCCGCCGCCGGAGGCGTCGATACCACCGACATTAACCCGCGCACGCTGGAAAGCCGCCTCTGCCCGGGGCTGTATTTCGCCGGGGAAGTGCTCGACGTAACAGGGTTACTAGGCGGTTACAATCTGCATTGGGCCTGGGCGTCCGGCAAGGCCGCAGGCGAAAGCTGGAAAAAGGAAACTCGATAATCCATAAGGAAACAAGGCGTTCCCCCCGAAAGAGGGAGGCTCCCTCTCCCCTGTCGGCATGTGCGCGATGGGGCGGGACACGCGCCCTTCTTCATACGAGGTTTTCATGTCAGCCAAACACATTCAGGAACGGGACGCCATGCAGCGCCTCACGGATTTTCTGAACGAGGTCGGGATGCTGCGCCACACGCCCCGCAGCGGCTACGCCTTTTTGGGCTCCGGCAGGGAAACGGTGGCCGAACACTCCCACCGGACCGCGGTCATCGGCTATGTGCTCGCCAAAAAAACGGGCGCTGATGCGGCACGGACGGTCATGCTCTGCCTTTTCCACGATGTGCCCGAGGCACGCACAGGGGATTTCAATTACGTCAACCGCCTTTACGACACCTCGCGGGAGCGGGAAGCGCTTGAGGACGCCGTAACCGGAACTGGGCTTGAAGAAGACGTGCTTTCCATCTGGGACGAGCACGCGGCCCGGGAAACGCCGGAATCGCTCCTCGCGCACGACGCCGACCAGCTCGACCTCATCCTTAACCTCAAGCGGGAAAGCGACCTCGGCAACCGCTACGCCGACGTCTGGCTCAAGAGCGCTCTTGAACGCCTCCGGACGGATATAGCCAAAGAGCTGGCCCAGACCATCGTGCGGACCGATCACACGGATTGGTGGTATCTCGGCCCCGAGCAAAAATGGTGGGAAAAGAAATCCTGAGCCTTGGAACTCGCATCTACGGCAAGCCTCCTTTGGAGGCTTTTTTTGTGGCCTCCGTCCGACTTGTCGAGAACAAGGATGTTCCTTTCTCCGGCGGTACCGCTTCCTTATGTGCCACACTTGTGCATAATTCTGTGCATAAATTGTTCTTAATTACGATAACACTATAAAATAAGTGATTTTATTTTGCATTATTCTCTTTCGCCTTTATCGGCAAAAAAGGGGACAGGATACCACTTCTCGGAGACTCGGCCCCCGCTCCTGTAAAAGGGAAAGGGGGCTGTTCATAAAAATGTTCCTATCTTGTGCATAACATCTGTATCTATGTAAAAAAAATACATTAAATAGCAGAATACACATCACGTTTCCCGTGTGGTGCCGTTTCCCTGCCGGGAGTGCAGCAACGATCCGGTTTTCCATGCATTCAGGGGTACGCACGGCCTGTTGAGCCGAATCTGTGCACAACCTGTTCCTAACTCAAGCAACATATTTATATAATTATGAATTTATGAGTAATCACGAAATGTCCCGCAAACAGCGTTTTCCCATACCGCCAAGGACACAGCGTATGACTGAGGGAGGCTTTCCTCTCCAAGAAGACCTTTCCCTGCGGGAGATTGGCTTTCATGTATCGTCGCCAGAAGAAAACGGCTCATCTGCGAGGGATTCCGGCTCATCCCCATAAAAAAAGCCCCTCCCGGTTTCCCGGAAAGGGCTGTGCATAAAAATGTACATAGCGTGTTCCTAACTAGAGCAACAATCAGGAATCATAAATGATATCCCTTTTCCTTCTTCGCGCGCATTTCGGCTTCGTGAAGCTCTTTCGGCAGAGCTTCCAGCCCGTCCGCTTCGGCCCGCATGACGATGCCGTGCCGCTTGGCGAGCCAGAGGATGAAAACGGTAACGGCCAAAACAATCACAAGGATGACGGTTTCAATCATAGGACGCTACTTGACGATGAGGTGCTTGTCTTTGTCCTTGTCTGCGTTCTCCGACCGGGGAACGGCACGGACGCCTCAGCCGCAGGGCATAATGTCCAAACCCCATTTTTTCGCCAGCCGCAAAATGACCAAAACCGCAACGATGGCGAGGATGAGAAAGATGGTTTCCCACATGGTGTCACCTCCTGTGACGGGTTGCTTCCGCCAAAAGATAAGCATCACGCCCCGGCATGGCAAACCGCGCCTTTCCCGAAGCCACCCCGCCCCTCCTCAAGGCAGGATCATGTCGCCCTTTCCCTTCGCCATGAGGCGGGACTCTACGGGAAAGGCTAACGGATCAGCATGGCGTCGCCGTAGGAGAAAAAGCGGTAGCCCATGCGCACGGCCTCGGTATACGTTTCGAGCATCCTTTCTCTTCCGGTCAAGGCGGACACTAGCATCAACAGCGTGGACTCGGGCAAGTGGAAATTCGTGATCAGCCCTTCCACGACGTGAAAGCGGTAGCCCGGCCAGATGAAGCAGTTGATCCAGCCCTGATGCGCCCTTAGCGTGCCCCCGTGCTCCCCCGCCACGCCTTCAAGGGTACGGGCCGAGGTGGTGCCTACGGCGATGACGGGCCGCCCTTCCGCCCGGGCGCGGGCCACCGCGTCGACAGTCGAGACGGGCACCTCCACAAACTCCGCGTGCATACGATGCTCGCGTATGTCTTCGCAGCGTACGGGGCTGAATGTCCCGTAGCCCACATGCAAGGTCACTTCGGCCCATTCAAAGCCTTCCAAGGCCATTTGCGCGCGTAATTCAGGGGTAAAATGCAGCCCTGCCGTGGGCGCGGCCACGGAACCCGCCTTGTCCTCCCGGGCATAGACGGTCTGATAGGCCCCCCGGTCCTCCCGCGTATCCTCGCGCCGGATGTAGGGCGGCAGGGGAAGATGCCCTCGCGCCTCGAAAATGGATCGGATGTCCCCGGTCCAGTGCAAACGGACCCGATGACGCCCGAATTCCCCCTTGGCCAGCACCTCTACGCGCAGATCGTCCCCAAACTCCAACACATCGCCGATACGGGCGTTTTTCGCCGGACGAAGCAGGCCGTCGGCTTCGGCGGAGGACCATCCCGCGCCGTCGTTGGCCCCTTCCAGCAAAGGCATGGGCGTGAGCAGCAAAAATTCCATCTTCCCGCCGGAAGGCCGCTGCCCGAGCATCCGGGCGGGCACCACACGGGAATTGTTGGCTACGAGCAGCGCGCCCTTGGGAAGATGCGCCGTCAATTCCGTAAAACGGGTGTGCACGCGCTTTCCGCTCTCGCGGTCAAGAACCAGCAGGCGCGACGCGCCGCGTTCGCCGGGATGCTGCGCGATGCGTTCGGGAGGAAGCTCGTAACGATAGGAAGAAAGCAGATAATCCGCGTCGGTATGGGGGATGGGAAACATGGACGTCCTTCTGGTTTGCCTTCCGGGAACCAGCACCGGAAGCGGTCGGGGAAGAAGGGTTCTATCACCCGGCGCGCCGTTACGGAAGGGGCGAGGTTCTATTCTGAATGTATACATTTTTACAAATAGTTACAGTACACACATCCCCCCCAAAAAACCTTTCCGCCGCCGGATACAGAAAAGGGAACCGAAGTTCCCTTTTCCCGCATATCTTCCGAAACGCCCTTTCCCCCGGGGAGGATTCGCCTTCCCGCCCCCTCCGGAAAAAGCGGCATTTCACGGGCGGCGATGGCTGAAAGCCGGGCCTAGCGGCGGTAATCGCCCAAATCGCGCCGCCCGGCAAGGTAGTCCCGTACACGGTCCTTCTGGCGGGTAAAGGCGGCCATGCGGCTGCGGGGGACGGCGCTGCCGCGTGGGGCTACGACCTTGGAAGGATTGATGTATTTCCCATTCTGCTTGAGGCGGAAATCGAGGTGCGGGCCGGTGGCGTAGCCGGTCGCGCCCACGTAGCCGATGACCTGCCCCTGCCGTACGCGCGTACCCTTTTTCGCGCCCGACGCAAAGCCCGACAAGTGCGAATACATGGATTCCAATCCGCCGGAATGCTTGAGGACGACCATGTTGCCGAAGCCGTTACCCCATCCGGCCTTGGTGACGGTCCCGTCGCCTACGGCCTTGACGGGCGTCCCCGAGGGGGCGGCGTAGTCAACGCCCTGATGCGGCTTGTGCGTCTTGAAGATGGGGTGCTTGCGGTTCATGGAGTAGCCCGAGGAGATGCGCGTGAAGGCAAGCGGGGCCTTGAGCAGGGTCTTTTTGAGGCTTTCGCCCTTGGCGTTGTAAAAGGCCTCCCCACCGTCCCCGGCATCGAAAAGGTAGGCTTCGTAGCGCTTGCCCTGATTGGTGAACGTCGCCCCGAGCACCTTCCCGTAGCCCTTGAACGTGTCGTCGCGGTAGCGCTTCTCAATCAGCAGAGAGAAGCTGTCGCCTTCGCGCAAATCCTTGATGAAGTTGATTTCCGAACCGAATATGTCCGCGATGCGTACGGCGAGGATGGGCGATTCGCCCGTGGAGGCCAGCGTCTCGAAGAGGCTGGAGCGGATGGTGCCGCCGACCCGCACGAGCTGAAAATCGTAGACGATGGGCTCTACGTGAGCCACCAGCCCTTCCTCGGTACGGGTAACGATGAGCTTCTTGAGATCGTTGATCTCGTACTCGAAACGCTCCATGTCCCCGCCGTCCGGGGTCCGGACCAGCGTATAGGGCTGCCCGATGCGTATCTGGCTGAGAGGATGCACCTTTTGGCTGGCGTTGAGGAGCTGCTGCACCGAATTGGCCGAAAGGTAGGGAGCCAGCAGTTCGGAGGCGCTGTCGCCCCGGGCGATGACCCCGCTGACGACGGCGGGCTCGGACGGCGAATCGCCTTCCGGGGAGGCCGCCTGCCATTCCGTTTCCACAACGGACTCCACAGAAGATTCAGCGGCAGCGGCGTCTTCCGGCAACGCCCCGGCACCTTCCGGGAGCGGCGCGGACGTCGTTTCCGGCGTGGCGGCTTCCTGCGCTTCGGGCGTGGGGGCCGTCCGCACGCCCCCCGCCTCCGCGCCGTCAGCCGCGACCTCGTCCGAAAGGTCAGGCAGGGAGGGGGTTGTCCCGGAAAGGTCCGGCGTGCCTTCCGCTTCTTCACTCGGGGCCGACGCGTCAGGGAGGGCGGTCGGCTCTTCTGAAGTGGAAAAATCTGGATTTTCAGGAGAAATGGAGGCACTGGAGGCAGCGGACAAGGGCCCGGATTCCTGCCCCGCCGCTTCAAGCAGGGGCGGAAGCTGTTCGGCCATTGCCACGAGAAGGGGCCAGCCGGACCATGCCTCGGCGGGAGACGCGGCCTCTGTCCCGGTCGAAGTGGTGGACTGCGTTTCCGGGATGAGGAGCGACGCCTCGCGGCGGCTGTTGACCCAGTACATGCCGCCCACCACGAGGAAAAGGCAGACGAAGCTGACGAGTATGGTGCCTGCGGAAAAAGAATTGCGCAAAGGGAGAACCACGCTGTTCCGTATGAGAAGCCGGGCCGTGCACGACGGCAGTTCAATTTTTTGTATGAGAAAATCTCTTATTTTGTATTGTATCAACCTGTTAGAACCTTGTCCACCCGCCGGGTCCGTCTTGTTCCGTCCTCCTTTGACGGGCCTTCGGACTTCCGCGCCCCCTCCGGTAGCCCGCCGTTTTTCCCGGAAAAAAGACGGCGGCCCGGCTTCGCCTCCTTTCGCCTCCCCGCCCTTGGACGCGGGCCCTGTTCCACTTTTGCCCGCCGCCGCGAAAGGCACTTATCCACAGGGCCATTTGCTTGTGTAACATACTTTTTTCTGGTATATTTTCATACTCGGGAACAAGGGGCCGGGCCCTCTGTTTTTCACCATCTCTTTTCAGCCTGACGCCGCTTCGGGCCTTGTGGAGCTTCGCAACGCCGTGCCCAAACAAACGCTACGCAACTGCCTTCTCACGCCTTCGGTGGAAGCGCTCCCCAAAACCGGATCGTCCCTGCTTTCCTGCTTCACCCCGGCCGAAAGCCCCAAAAGCGCGCCGCCCGCGCAGGAACGGCTTTCCGCCTCGGGCGAAGCCCTGGAGCTGTGCGGCGAAACCGCGCTGCAAAGCTGGTTCGATCCCCTCGACTTGTCGTTTGATCAGGAATCCAACACGCTCACCGTGCGCTTTCCGCACGCCTTTTTCGCGCTGCGCTTCTCCAGCCTTTTTCAGGGGATTTTTGAAAAGAAAGCCCGGGCGCTGTGGGGGCGCAACCTGACCATCGTCTACGGGGCCGGGAAAACGCCGCCATCGCCTCCCATCCTTTTCGTGCCGCCCGCCGCCGAGGAATGCGCCCCGGGCGTCCATCCCGCCGTGGGCAACCCCACGCCCTTCGGGGAGGAATGGACCTTTGAAGCCTTCATCGGCAACGGGAAGCACAAATGGGCGCTCAGCCTCGCCCGCGACGTGGTCCGCAGGGCCGTTTTCCGGGCCACGCACGGACGCGCCGCGCCCGGGGACGCGCCCGAAGCGCCGGGGCTGCTCGTACTCTGCGGGCCGCACGGCACGGGCAAGACGCACCTTCTGCGCGCCGTAGGCAATGAGCTTTTCCGTACCCTCGGCGGCGATCTCTACTGCGCCTCGCTGAGCGACATGGAGATGCTCTACGCCGAGCGCTCGGTAGCGGCGGCGCGCCAAGAACTCTTCGCCAAGGAAGCCGTACTCCTTGACGATTTCCAGCACCTCGCCCGTCTGCCCGACCGGGCCGCGCCACGCTTTCGCATGGCGCTCGCGGACCCGGAACCGCCGTCCGGCCCTTCCCTGCGCGATGAGCTTTGTCTCCTGCTCGACCGTTTTGCGGATCAGGGCAAGCCAGTGGTGGTATCGGGCGTGGGAAGGCCCAAGGACTGGAACCTCGGCAAGGCGCTCCTCTCGCGGCTCGAAACCGGACTCTGGGCCGAGCTGCCCGAGCCCGATCTCGACGTACGCCTGCGCTACGCCCAGCAGCAGACGCGCCTGCGCCGCCTGCCCCTGCCGCGTGAGCACCTGCTCCTGCTGGCCCAGCACTGCCCGGACATCCGGCGGCTCTCGGGCGTCATCCGGCGGGCCTCGTCCCACCGCTCCCTGCTTGGCCGGGACCTCTCGGAGCAGGACATCCTCAACATCGTGCGCCAGAGCGGGGACGGCTCCGCCCTGACGCCCCAGCTCATCGTCAGCATCGTGGGCGAGCACTGCGGCGTGCCCGCCAAGGAAATCCTCGGGGAAAAGCGCCGCCCCGATCTCGTGCAGGCCCGTCAGCTTGCCATGTATCTGTGCCGCGAACTCCTCGGCCATTCCTACCCGGTCATCGGCCGCATGTTCGGCGGCAAGGATCACAGCACAGTGATGCACGGGGTAAAAAAAATCAAATTATTGCAGGAACGTGATCGACTTGCGCACAGTATGGTGACAGAGCTGACAAAAGCGTGCCTTGAACACCGCAATTGACGTTGCGCACAGCCTCCCTGTTCCCGGCGTTTCTAACGCGCTCGTGAGATGTCACTAAAAAACCGTGGTATTCTCAAGAGTTAATCAGGATACGCACAAAAAGCGTCCACTAATAAACTCCAACAAGGAAATCCTAAATGCTTTTTACCGTAAAGAAAGAAAACGTCATTGAAGGACTCCAGAAAGCGGCCGGGATCATCCCCACCCGTGCGGGCGCGGCCTATCTGCGTTCCCTGTGGATCAAGGCCGAAGGCGAGACGCTGACCATCATGGGCACCGATGCGAACATCGAGTTCACCGGTACCTATCCCGCCGACGTGAAGGAGCCGGGCCTTGTGGGGGTGAACGGGCGCAACTTCGTCGATCTCGTGCGCCGTCTTCCCGCGGGCGATCTGCGTATCCGCCTCGACGACGCCACGGGGTCGGTCATCCTCGAACAGGGGCGGCGCACCTACAAGCTTCCGGCCAACGATCCGACGTGGTTTCAGAGCCTCGCGCCCTTCTCCTCCGAAGGGGCCGTGGTCTGGTCCGGGGACTTCTTTCAGGAGATCATCGACCGCGTGTTCTTCTGCGTGAGCGACGACGAGGCCTCCGATGCCATCGCCTGCCTCTACTTCAAGCCTGTAGGCGAAGGGCATATCGAGGTCTGCGGCCTGAACGGGCATCAGTTCGCCCTGACCCGCTTCACCCATGACGACCTTTCCGCCCGCCTTCCCGAAGAGGGCGTGCTCATTCAGCGCAAGTATGTGGGCGAGCTGCGCAAGTGGCTCGGCGGCGATGAAATCGAAGTGAACCTGACCGACAAGCGCGTCTTCGTGCGTTCGGGCGACGGCCACGAAACCCTGAGCCTGCCCCGCGCGGGCTACGCCTATCCCGACTATTCGCCCTTCATGACCCGGCTGGCCGCGCCAGACGTCTCCCTGCTCAAGCTCAGCCGCAAGGATTGCCTCGACGCGCTCGACCGTATCAGCATCTTCAACACGGAAAGCGACCGCTGCACCTACTTCGATCTTTCCGGCACCGAGGTCATGCTCTCGGCGCAGGGGCAGGATACCGGCTCGGCCAATGAATCGCTTGAGGTGACCTACAACGGCTCCATCGGGCGCATCGCCTTCCCCACCAAGAACCTCATGGAAATCCTCACCCACTACCAGTCGGGCGAGCTGACCCTGACCCTTACGGGTTCGGAAGGGCCCTGCGGCATCACGGGCGCGGAAGACCCCGACTATACCGTGCTGATCATGCCCATGAAGATCGCTGAAGAAAGCTATTACGAAGAAAACTGAGCCCGGAAAGGCGGGTGAGGGCTGTCCCGCCAAGGGTGGCCCCACCCTCTTTCTGCCTCTTTCTTTTTTCCGGTTTTTCAAACTATCTTGGTAAAGTAGAGGCCTTTTTCCCCTTGTGGGGACGCCTTTTCATGATTATGTTACTCTGAGGAAACTTTATTCTTCCCCCTTGTCTGTCCGTTCGTGCAGGGGGAAGCCGGAGAGGTCTTCAGGAGCCGCCTCGTGCAGCCGCGAATGTCACGCGCGGCCGCATGAGGCGGCCTCTGGGGAGAGCCCGGGGTCCGCCTTGGCGGAACCGTTCTTCCGGGCGGGCCACTGCCGCCGGAGGCGCCACAAACAACACATGGATTCATGCACTTATGACAGCCAACGCCAACGCTTATACAGCTGATTCAATCACCATCCTCGAAGGCCTGCAGGCGGTGCGCAAGCGCCCGGCCATGTACATCGGCAGCACCGATTACCGCGGCCTGCACCATCTCGTCTACGAAGTGGTGGACAACTCCATCGACGAAGCCATGGCCGGGTACTGCACGCGCATTGAAGTGGTCCTGCACATGGACAACAGCGTCACCGTGCGCGACAACGGGCGCGGCATCCCGGTGGACATCCACCCCAAGGAAAAGGTGCCCGCCGTGCAGGTCGTCATGACCAAGCTGCACGCGGGCGGCAAGTTCGACAACGCGGCCTATAAGGTTTCGGGCGGTCTGCACGGCGTGGGCGTCTCGTGCGTCAACGCCCTTTCCGAACGTCTGGAAGTCACCGTCCGGCGCGACGGCAAACGCTGGAAACAGGCGTACAGCCGGGGCGTGCCGCAGGAAGAGCTTCAGTACATCGGGGAATCCGACAGCCACGGCACCACCGTGCGTTTCAAGCCTGACGAAACCATCTTTGAAACGGTCGAATTCTCCTACGAGACGCTCAAGAAGCGTTTCGAGGAACTGGCCTATCTGAACCGGGGCCTTCAGATCGAATGCCGCGACGAGCGCACCAGCGAGGTGCACCTCTTCCACGCCGAAGGCGGCATCCATCAGTTCGTCAAGGACCTCAACTCCGGCGAGGTGGGCATCCATCCCATCATCGACGGCGAGGGCGTGGCCGACGGCGTTTCCGTGGAGTTCGCCATCCAGTACAACGCGGGCTACAAGGAAAACATGTACACCTTCGCGAACAACATTCGCACGAAGGAAGGCGGCACGCATCTGGCCGGGTTCAAGACCGCGCTGACCCGCGCCATCAACAACTACATCAAAGGCCAGCCCGATCTGACCAAGAAGCTCAAGGGACAGACCCTTTCCGGCGACGACGTTCGCGAGGGCCTGACCGCGGTCCTCAGCGTCAAGCTGCCCCAGCCGCAGTTCGAGGGCCAGACCAAGACCAAGCTCGGCAACAGCGAAGTGGCGGGCATCGTCGGCGGTGTGGTCTACGCCAAGCTCGACACCTATTTTCAGGAAAACCCCAAGGACGCCCGCCTGATCATCGACAAGGCCGTGGACGCTTCCCGCGCCCGCGACGCCGCCCGACGCGCCAAGGAGCTTGTCCGCCGCAAGGGGGCGCTTTCCGACAACGCCCTGCCCGGCAAGCTCGCGGACTGCCAGAGCAAGGACCCCGCCGACTCCGAACTGTTCATCGTGGAGGGCGACTCCGCAGGCGGTTCCGCCAAGCAGGGCCGCAATCCCAACACGCAGGCCATCCTTCCTCTGCGCGGCAAGATTCTCAACACCGAGCGCACCCGCTTCGACAAGATGCTCGCCAACAAGGAAGTGAAGGCGCTCATCACTGCCATGGGCGCGGGCATCGGCGAGGAGGACACCGATTATGACAAGCTGCGCTATCACAAGATCGTGATCATGACCGACGCCGACGTGGACGGCGCGCACATCCGCACGCTGCTCCTGACCTTCTTCTTCCGCAACTACGTGGGGCTCATCGAACGGGGCTACCTCTACATCGCCCAGCCTCCCCTCTATCGGGCTCACAACAGCAAGATGGAGAAGTTCATCAAGGACGATTACGAGCTCAACACCTTCCTCATGCAGCGCGTCAGCGACGACATGGAAGTGCAGGCGGCCAACGGCGCTGTCTTCCAGGGTTCCGAGATCAAGACGCTCATGGGCCAGATCGAGAACATCGCCCACCGCGTCCGCGATGCCGAGCTTGCGGGCATCAACCGTGATCTCTTCCTCGCCCTTGTGGACGTGGAGGAGCGCGTCACCCCGGACTGCCTCACCTCGGGCACCCGCTGCTACGATTTCCTCAAGGATCGCGGCTACGAGTTGACCACGGAAACCGAAGCGCACGAAGACGGCGACCGCGTGTTTGCGGTGATCGAGAACACGAACGGCCACCGCACCCGCGTCTCCGCCGAGTTCTTCCTTTCGAAGATGTATCTGAATTCGTGGGAGGCGCTCGATGCCATCCGCCAGAAGTGCGGCGGCCTGACGTTCCTGCTCCGTAACAAGGATCAGGAATATGAAGCCTCCGACATCTTCGCGCTGCACGCCCTGACGCTTGAGGAGGCCCGTAAGGGGCTCAACATCCAGCGTTACAAGGGCCTTGGCGAAATGAACCCCGAACAGTTGTGGGTCACGACCATGAACCCCGACAACCGCACCCTGCTGCGCGTGGCCATCGAGGATGCCGAGGCC
>OFFO01000746.1_pt1 | contig 24252 bp, 18 predicted proteins | sample 1521441 | NCBI WGS metagenome assembly OFFO01 (sample SAMEA3504097, study PRJEB24116) | mouse gut metagenome | biome: mouse gut; feature: mouse-associated habitat; material: faeces | place: Denmark | collected 2011
TTCGTTTCTTCAGGCAGTGCTGAATAAAGCCAGCTTAAGAGTTCTTCTCTGCGGTTGGAATACGCGCACAGTTTCCTTGCGGCCGCAGGATTAAATTTTGTCCATGAGTAATCATTGTCCATTTTTTGAGCTCCTTCAGCAAAAGAAGAATCTATTGTGGGTCGAGATAAAAATAGGTGTTGCGTTAGGTGCTCAATTCGATCTTTTCAGCTAGGAAAATTGCCGTCTTTCCGAGGTCGCAGACTAAATAAATTGTTACTTAAATGAGATAGTTAAGGCACGGAAGTGAAAAATGCATTAGAATTGCTGACTTTCGAGTAGGGGAAGGCCTGTGCATTCCGCTTACTCAACCAAGAAACTATTTTTAAACAGTTATTTAGTTTAGGTGCTCGATGCCCACAATCCGTGTTAAAGAAAATGAACCTTTTGAAGTTGCTCTTCGTCGCTTTAAGCGTACGATCGAAAAGAGCGGTCTTTTAACTGAACTTCGCGCTCGCGAATTCTATGAAAAACCGACTGCTGAACGCAAACGCAAAAAAGCTGCCGCTATCAAGCGTCACTACAAGCGTCTTCGCAGCATGATGCTCCCGAAGAAGCTCTACTAATTCTTCAAGCACTTCAAAACAGAGGCAGTTATGAGTTTAAGAGACCAGATCACCTCTGATATGCGCGACGCGATGCGCGCTCATGACAAAGAAAAACTGAGCGCGCTTCGTATGCTTCTTTCTTCCATCAAACAGAAAGAAGTCGACGAGCAGATCACCGCAGATGATGCTGTCATTCAGCAGATCATTGCAAAACTGATCAAGCAGCGCAAAGACTCAGTTGAACAATATCTGGCCGGAAATCGTAAGGATTTGGCCGATAAAGAGTCTGCGGAAATTAAGACATTCGAAGTCTATTTGCCCGCTCAGCTTTCTGATGAAGAAATTCAGAAAATCGTTGACGAGGTTGTGACTTCCGCCGGACTCAGCGGCCCGGCTGCCATGGGCAAAGCCATGGGAATGATCAAGCCGAAAGTCGCAGGCAAAGCTGACATGGGCAGAGTTTCCGCACTGCTTAAGGCAAGACTGGCTCAGTAAGCTGGAAGATTTTATAAAAGACGTCCTGCGGGACGTCTTTTTGTTTATAGCGGCAGGATCTTTCAAAACAGTTTCCATCCCCGCCTTTTCTTGTGAGAGTTTGATTCTTGATCGCACAGTCTTTTATTAAAGAACTGCTTGACCGAGCAGACATTTACGAGGTCGTTAACCGCAGAGTTCCTTTGCAGCAAAAGGGCGCTTCGGCTTGGGCGTGCTGTCCCTTCCATAATGAAAAGAGTCCGAGCTTTTCAGTGAACCGCGAACGCGGTTTTTATCACTGCTTCGGCTGCGGAGAACACGGCAACGCCATCAGCTTCTTAATGAAGTATGAGAATCTTCCGTTTGTCGATGCAGTCGAAAAGCTCGCCTCTGAATTCAGCATGCAGGTTCGCTACGAAGGCGGCGCACCTAAACCCAAGAGCGGTAAACCGCGTTTGTCCGAGATTATGCAGAGGGCGATGGAGTTTTACCGCGATAAGTTCAACAGCGACAAGTTTTCCCAAGACTACCTCCATAACCGCGGACTCAAAGACGAAACCATCGAGCGTTTCGGCATCGGCTTCTCGCCGGATGCCTGGCATAACTTAGACGCCGTCTTCACACCTGACCTCAAACCCTTGCTTTTAGAGGCCGGTCTTCAGAGAACCGGTCAGAGCGGAAACGTCTACGATTTCTTCCGCAACCGCCTGATGTTCCCGATCCGCAATATTCGCGGACAAGTCATTGCATTTAGTGCGCGAACCATGATCGGGGAAGAGCCTAAATACATCAACACAGGCGACACTCCGATTTTTGCGAAAGGCTCCGAAGTCTTCGGTTTGTACGAAGCGCGCAAAAGCATTCAGGATAAAAAGCGCGTCATCGTGGTCGAAGGCCAGATGGATGTGATTCAGCTTTCTCAAGCCGGATTCGGAGAGGCCTGTGCACCACTGGGTACAGCGATTCGAGCTGAGCATATTGAACGCCTTCTTAAGATGACCGATCACGTCATTTTCTCGTTTGACGGAGATGCGGCAGGGCGTAAGGCGGCAAAGCGCGCGATGGATTTGTCGCTTCCGCTCTTGGATGATGCTCAGAAAGTCAGTTTTGTGTTCCTGCCCGAGGGCGAAGATCCCGACAGTTTGGTCAAGAAGTCCGGCGCTCCCGCCTTCGAAGAGATGCTCAAAAAGGCGCTGCCGCTTTCCAGTTACCTGATTGAAGCATTGTCTCAAGGACTGGATTTAGCCGTTCTTGAAGACCGCAACGCATTTATTGAAGAAGCATCTCCGCTCGTTCGTAAGACAAAAAGTCCGCTTCTGCGCGATGGCTTAATCGAACGTTTGAGCACGGCAGTCGGCTATAAGAATTCCGACGAACTCCGTAAATATTTCGGTTTTCCTGTGTTGCCGCCGGCGGCTCCTCAGAGACCCAGCGGCTTTGGCAATCAGCGATACAGCTTCGGAAGAGGCTACGACCGGTATAAGACGCCGCGGATTCCGACGTCGACCGGACGAAGTATTCCTCCGACGGCAGACGCCCCTTTAATGGCACTCCTAAGAAACTTTCTGCGTTTTCCTCAGCTGGCCCTGGAATTTGAAGGCATGCTCGCCGAGCAGCTGTCTGAGAGCAATTCTCCGGTTTCGGAATTGTTGTTCAAAGTGATTGAGCGAGTGACGCACGAGGATGAGAGCGGCCACACGCTTGCCCAGTTCCTGGCTGACCTTCCGGGACCTGCCGATGAAAATTTCGAAAAAGAAATGGATTCGGCCCGTTCAATGATTTCCACCTTCTTACTGGAAGAGGGCATTGATTCGGTCATTCGAAAAGGGCTGAGTCAAGGACAGATACTTCAAACACCGCTGGAAGCAGCGCGATTGGAATGCCGCCGTATCCTCCTTCAGATGGAGCTGAATCGCGTCGAGGTGCAGCGTCGGGCTTTGTCGACAAAGGGCAACTTAGATGACGCTGACAGAAAAGTTTTCAGAGACTTGATGCAGCTCGATCAGGATCTCCAGAAAGAAATCAAATCCATTGATGCGGGTATTAACGATATTCTGCTGAGAAAACGAGAGAAGTAAGAATGTTAGAAGTTCTGACAGTCGGCAGTTTTTGCGCCTCTCTTTTTTATTGTCTCTTCACAGGCACATCGATCCTCTACGCGCTGATTTTCGCGTTTTTCCTTTTCTGCGGCTATGCCCTTTATCGCGGCTTTAGCCTGCAGGAAATCGGAAAGGCTTGCCGTCAAAGCATTGCTAAGATCAGCAACATCATCATAGTGATGCTCTTAATCGGAGCGTTGACCGCGTCCTGGCGAGCCAGCGGAACGATCGCCTACCTTGTCAGCTATGCCTCCGAGATCATTTCTCCTTCTTGGAGTCTCCTGGGCACCTTTATTTTGAATGCCGCCTTGAGTTCTCTGATCGGGACTTCTTTTGGTACCGCGGCAACGATGGGTGTAGTTACCATGTCGCTGTGTGTCGCTATGGGCGTCTCTCCGTTTTGGGCCGGCGGAGCTGCTCTTGCCGGTGCATATGTAGGAGATCGCTGCTCTCCGGTATCGACCAGCGCGCAATTAGTCTGTGCTGTTACCGGTACGGAGCTCTATAAAAACATTAAAAATATGCTGAGGACTGGGTTGATCCCGTTCCTCCTTGCGTGTCTCATTTACTTTTTTGTAGGAAACGGGCAGGGCGCCCAAGCCGCGGATATTGACCTGACAAAACTTTTTAGTCAGGAATACATTCTGTCTGCTTGGACCTTGATTCCGGCCATCGTTCTGTTAACGATGGTCATGCTCAAGGCCGACATTAAGCTCACTATGATCGCGAGTATCGCATCGGCTTTCGTCACAGCGCTTTTCTTGAGAGATTTAGGTTCTATTGAACTTTGCAAGATTTTATTCAGCGGATATCAGGCAGCTTCCCCTGAAGTGGGGCGTCTCATGAACGGCGGCGGAGTTCTTTCGATGATTCAGGTTTGCTGCATCATCTCTATCTCCTGCACGTTTGCTGGGATTTTTGAGTTGACGGGGATGCTGAGACGTTTAGAAAGCGGCATTGCTTATCTCGGTGCGAAGGCAGGCGTTTTCCTGACAATTACGCTGACCGCCTTGGCGACGGCTGCTTTATCCTGCAACCAGATGCTTGCAGTTATTTTGACCGAGCAGCTTTGCAATAAGATCCAGCCGGATAAAATCAAAATGGCCGCTTCATTGGAAAACACCGCAATTGTCATTGCCCCGTTGATTCCATGGTCCATCGCCGGTGCTGTACCTGTGGCAACGATCGGCGCGCCTCAAAGCTGCGTTATTGCAGCGGTCTTCCTTTGGATGCTTCCGGTATGGGGCATTCTCGTCGAAAAAGTTCTTCGCAAAACCTACCCGACATTCTCCTAAGCTGATTATCAAAAAACTCCTCAATTTGCGACGAATTCGCAAAAATTAAGGGAAGGGCCTTGACAGGCATGGTAAAATTACCTTACCAAAATAGTCGGTAGGGCTATTTGCGCGCCCAGGAGATCGAGGATAGATCGGAGGCGCTTTAAAAACCCTGAAATTGAGTCGGGTGTTGAAGGATTTACGTATCGGTCCAACGCTATGGCCGCTGAAATTTTTTGCTTCCTTCGACCGGCCGTTTCAGGTTAATTCGTTAAAGACAGGCGGAATTTTACACGAGCAGTTTTGCGGTGCATTTTTTCCGCTTTTGTTTTTTCGATCGTTTGATGCGTAGTCATCATAAGGTGGAACATGGCAACAGCCAAAAAAACAACTAAGAAGACAACTACGAATGCAGGCGCTGATACTACAGAAAAAGTAGGAGCAGCCGAAACTACTGCAGCAACCAAGACCGCTGCAAAGAAAACAGCCGCTAAAACAACGGCAACGAAAGCTACAGCTGCAAAGAGAACTCGTACTCAGAAGGCAGCTGCTGAAGAAACGGTTGCCGAAGTGACGGCAGAACCGGTTAAAAAAACGACGAGAAAGACATCGGCGGCTAAAGCCACACCTTCTAAAGCTGCTGAAGAAACCCCCGTAAAAAAGACAACTCGAAAGACAGCAGCTAAATCTGCCGCAGCTGACGAAACTGCTGGCGAAGCCGTAGCCGCAAAAGCTCCTGCTAAGAAAACAGCTGCTAAAAAGACAACGGCAAAGGCAAAACCTGAGGCCAAACGCGGCCGTCCCGGCAGAAAAGCAAAAGTTGAGACAACTGAGGACGACTTGGTTGGTGATAGCGACGACGACTCCATCGATGAAGAAGTCGCAATCGCTGAGTCCTATGTTCCGCCGGCTTCTGTTCGCGGAAAAGGCAAGGCACGTGACAAGGCAATGAAAGAAGCCTTGAACCGTAGCTATGCTCATCATGAAGAAGACGATAAAGAAACTCGTTTGAACAAGCTCAAGGCGTTAATCCGCATGGGTAAGGAAAGAGGATATCTGACTTACTCTGAAGTTAACGACCACATGCCGGAAAACATTGTCGATCCGGATCAGATTGACCAGATCATTTCGACATTGGCCGACCTGGGCATTCAGGTCTATGAACAGGCTCCGACCGCCGACGATTTGCTTATCGGCGACTCTGTTCCGACAGCCAGTGACGACGCTGCTGAAGAAGAAGCAGAAGCCGCTTTGGCTACCGTTGACAGCGAATTCGGTCGTACGACTGATCCTGTCAGAATGTACATGAGAGAAATGGGGTCTGTCGAGCTTCTGACTCGTGAAGGCGAAATTGAAATCGCTAAGCGAATTGAAGACGGTCTGAAGCACATGGTTCACGCTATTTCCGGCTGCCCGACGACCATCGTTGCCATTTTGGAAGACGCTGAAAAGGTCAGAAACGGCACGATGCAGATTGACCAGATCGTTGACGGCTTGGTTGACGGTTTGGATGAAGAAGCCAGTGAGCAGGTGGCTGAAGACGATGAAAGCACAGACATCGGTGCTTCCGGTATGACGGCAGGTCAGATTGACGAACTCAAGACAGTTGTTCTTGCCAAACTGGATCACTGCAAAGAGCTTTATCAGGATCTGAAGCATGCCTACGAGGCAGAGGGTTACCGCTCTCCTGCCTTCATTAAGGCTCAGGACGCAATTCAGGAAGAACTGCTTTCTCTGCGCTTTACGGCTAACACAGTTGAACGCTTGTGCACCATGCTGAAAACGCAGGTTGAAGAAGTTCGTAAGTACGAAAGCCGTATTTATGACAGTGTTGTCAACCGCGCAAAGATGCCTCGTGAGCTCTTCCTCAAGGAATTCCTTGATAACGAAACAAATTTGGCTTGGTCTCAGGCAATTGCGGAAAGCGATAAGCCCTATGCTATCGACGTTAAGCGTAAGCTGCCCGAAATTCAGCATCTCCAGCAGCAGCTGCAGAACATTCAGAATGCTGTAACACTGCCTCTGAAGGATCTGAAGGACGTTTACAACCAGATGGCAACCGGTGAGGCTAAGGCTAGAAAAGCTAAGCGCGAAATGACCGAAGCCAACCTTCGTCTGGTGATTTCTATTGCTAAGAAATACACCAACCGCGGTTTGCAGTTCCTGGATCTGATCCAAGAAGGCAACGTCGGTTTGATGAAGGCTGTTGATAAGTTCGAGTACCGCCGCGGATATAAGTTCTCTACTTATGCCACGTGGTGGATTCGCCAGGCTATTACGAGATCTATTGCTGATCAGGCCAGGACAATTCGTATTCCGGTTCATATGATTGAAACCATCAATAAGATGAACCGTATTTCTCGCCAAATCCTTCAGGAAACCGGTGTTGAACCGGATCCGGCAGAATTGGCAGAGAAAATGGATATGCCGGAAGACAAGATCCGTAAGATACTGAAGATCGCTAAAGAACCGATTTCTATGGAAACTCCGATTGGTGATGACGAGGATTCTCACCTTGGAGATTTCTTGGAGGACTTCGGAACTGTTGCTCCTGCGGAAGCCGCTCAGCAGTCCAGTCTTACCGAGATCACTAAGGAAGTACTGGATTCTCTGACTCCGAGAGAAGCCAAGGTTCTGAGAATGCGTTTCGGCATTGAAATGAGTACTGACCATACTCTGGAAGAGGTTGGTCGTCAGTTCGATGTCACTCGCGAAAGAATTCGTCAGATTGAAGCCAAAGCTCTCCGTAAGCTTCGTCATCCGAGCCGCTCGGATAAATTGAAGAGCTTCATGGAAGGCGGGAGCAATAACTAAGATTTAAAAACACGAAGTAGGGGTCGGAACTTTCCGGCCTTTGCTTTACCTGTAGCCGAGAAACTGAAAAATTTTTCAATTACATCGTATTGTTAAAAACGATATATCAGAACTTCTGATAGAATTACGCCTCCGCAACGGCGTTTTTATTGCCATTGAGGCCCCATAGCTCAGTTGGTTAGAGCAGTCGACTCATAATCGATTGGTCACTGGTTCAAGTCCAGTTGGGGCCACCATTCCACCCTCGTCTTGATTTAATCTGATCAATCCAGCGGCGAACCTTTAATTCCGTTCTGCTCCCGATAAGCTAAATTATTGGACACTTCAGCTTATTACAAATTCCTTGATTGACTTCCAAGTATCACGGTTTCATAGAATTGTTGGCGTAGCGTATAACATGCGTAATTAAGAGGAAATTGAAGCCGACAATTAAACTCAATCCAAAAACTTAATAGATTCAATTTCTTTGTGTATGCAGTTAGTTGAGCTGTTCTGTTCGATGAGAGTCAGAAGGTGGGATCTTCACTCAACTAACAACTTGGTGATTGATTACCAAATGGTCTATTTTTCAAGTTTCTGCTGAGGACAGTCCCTCTGTTAAAATTTAAAGAATAATAAAAGAAACTCCCTGGACGATGACGGCAAGGTTTTCATTGTTAGTAAATTTTTTCCCTATTGCTGCTGTGTTTTTATTCACGGCTTCCTTGTCATTTGCAAATCCTATTCCAAAAAATGCAGAAACCGTAACAGTCGGATTTCTTAGAACTAACGATCCGTTTTTTTTTATTGATACTTTTGGCCCAACCATGGCCTTTTTACGCAAGAGGATGAAGGGAACGGACATCAGAAGCAAAGAGCTAGCTTTGCCCAATCTTTTGGAAAGCATAAAAAACAAGAAAATTGATTACGTAATCGTGCCAGGTGGTGTTTATGCTTACCTCGAAAGAGCTTTTGGAGCCAGATTATTAGCAAGTTTTTCTCACCGAAGGGCACTTAATTCAAATGAATCCTCTGGTGCGGTCATCATCGCTAGGAAAAGTGATGATAGATATCAAGAAGTTGCTGACATTGAAAATGCAAAGATTGCGGCTAATGATAAAGAGTCATTTGAGGAATGGTTGGTACCGGTTGCTGAAGCTATTAATCACGGTCTTACTTTTCGCCAATTGGTGGAGAATACTGTCTTTACTAACTACAAAATCCCAGACGTTCCAACTCTAGTTGCTTCCGGTGTTGTTGATATCGGCTTTATGGCGGTTTGCCGGTTGGAGGATCTGATTTCTCAGAAGGCCTTTTCGGAAAACACATTCAAAGTGATTGGCCGTAAAAAAGACAATTCGTTTGGGTGCGCTCGTTCCACTGATTTGTATCCTGGATACGTCTTTGCTTCATTGCCGACTTCAAATTTGCATCAGGTGAAAGAAATGACAATAGGCCTGCTCTCTATGAATAATCTTGAGAGCGGTTCTGGCTGGGAAGTCGCAAATGACTTTTCCAAAGCAATCAGCTTGTATGAAAAACTCGGATTAGAGCCGTTTGTTAAGCCGATCACCTGGCAGGACTTTCTTCGAAGGTATTCGCTTTGGCTCTTAGGGGCTTTTTCTCTTCTCGCACTTTTAGTTCTGCATACCCTTAGAACAGAGGCGTTGGTAACCAAAAGAACCGCAGAACTCTCAACAGCTTTGAGGACAAAAAATGAATTGGAGAGACAAGCCAAGGAAAGCCAGGAGAAGATACTTCAATTGGAGAGGAGTGGAGTTATCTCTCAAATGTCAGGGATGCTCGCTCACGAAGTTCGACAGCCTGTTGAATCTCTTCTGAATTACACGGCTGGACTAAAAATGTACTTGGAGAAAAAGGGCAAGTCTGATGAAATTGTTGATGCGGCATCTGAGGCAATATCGTCGGAGGCAAAAAGGATTTCAGGCATTGTTGGTCGAGTACGCCAGTACGCTAAGAATTCTAAAAAGGAACTTGAAATTATTCGAGTCTCCGATTTAATTGACAGTGCGCTTAGAACTTTTTCTCATTCACCTAAATCGTCTGGCATAAGATTCGTTAAGAACGTCGAAGAAGGGTTGTATATTGAGGCGGATCCACTTGAGATAGAGCTCGTACTCATTAATTTATTCCGCAACGCTTCAGAGGCTATGCAAAATGAAGAGGAAAAGAAAATAGAGATTCATGCTAAAAGCTCAGCCAACAATAAAGTTATTGTGACTGTGACGGATAGCGGGCCGACCTTGCCGCAAGAAAATAAGACTAGCCTGATAGAACCGCTGAAGAGTACGAAAAAAGACGGACTGGGAATTGGTTTGAGTCTATGTAGACAAATTTTAGTAGGGCTCGGCGGAAGATTAGATTTTGAGCCTGGTGTACAAAAAGGCTTGAAAGCCTTAATCACACTACCAAGGATAGAAAAATATGACTAACCCAAAGCTTAACCCGTTAGTGCGAGTGGTTGACGATGAAGAAAGTGTTAGAGATTCTCGCCGGTTTGTATTGACGCTAGCAGGCTTTGAGGTCGCTTGTTACTCCAATGGAGATGATTTTCTAGCGAGGGATGACTTTAGGCGCCCTGGTTGTTTGATTCTTGATCTTCAAATGCCAGGAATGTCAGGGTTAGAAGTTCAGTCAGAATTATTAAGAAGAAATATTGATCTTCCGGTCATTTTTGTTACTGGTCATGGGGAAGTAAATACAGCTGTGATAGCGTTGAAACGAGGAGCGTTCGATTTTTTGGAAAAACCCGTCGAACCCTCAGAGCTTCAGCGATGTGTTGAGAAGCTGACAAAGTATCATTTAGAAAAATGCACAAAAGACATCGAGCGTCGAAAACTTCGGGAAAGATTTAATACCCTTTCTCCACGAGAAAAAGAAGTGGCTTCTGAGATCGCAGCCGGGCAAATTAATAAAGTTATTGGAGCAAGACTTGGATTAGCCGAGCAAACGATCAAGATTCATCGAAGTAATATTTTTAAAAAATTAGATGTTCGCTCTCCGGTGGAACTTTCTAAGATCCTTCAAACGCTGGAACATGAAATTACTAATGATAATGACGGGCTAACAAGGCTCACCATGCTTTCGGAGGCTTAAACCTTGTTTCTTAAAAAGCTTACCTTGGTGTTTTGCTGCTCACTCCTTCCGCTAGAAGCTTTCGGCTTGACAACAGTTGACGTCGTTGTGGTGGGAGGAGGCGCTGCAGGTCTTGCTGCTGCGGTTTCCGCTGCGGAACATAACGCAAAAGTCGTTCTTTTGGAAAAGAGCAGTTCGCTCGGTGGAAATGCATTTTTTTCTGGTGGTTATTTTAATGCTGTCAACTCGGAAAGACAGAAAAAAGCAGGAGTTGTGGATTCTAAAGAACTTTATATTGAGCACATGCTGGAGAGCGGAGGCGGAAAAAATTCTCCAGAAATTGTTCGAAAGCTTGCCGAAGAGTCTCTTGAAACAATGAAGTGGCTCGAAAACAAAGGGCTTAGATTCCAAGAGTTAGTTACTGAGAGTTTTGGAGGACGTTGGAGGCGCTCTTACCTGACGCTTGAACCAGATGGTCAAGGGTTCATTCGAGTCCTGACTACTGATGCATTAAGAAGAGGAGTTCAAATTCAAACTAAAGCGCCGGTAAAGCAGCTTCTCAAAGGAGAGGACGGAAGGATCGTCGGTGTTGCTTACCAAGATGAAGACCGAGAAGAAAAAAGAATATTCGCAACTAAAGGCGTTATTTTGGCGGCTGGTGGATTTAGTGCTAATCCCGAGTTGATCCGGAAGATAGCACCGGAATTGTCTGATCTTACGAATGATAATCTTGCCCAAAATACGGGGGAGGTTCTTTTAAGCGCAGAGCAAATTGGTGCAAAACTCGTGAATATGTCCGAAATCGAATGTCTGCCGGGTGCCAGAAAAGGCTCTACAGTGCGGGGGCGTCTTCATGGAGATAGTTCTAGATTTATATTCCTAGATTCTGATGGCAAACGTTTTATTCGCGAGGATGCTAAACGCAGTGAAATTAGGGATGCCGTTTTGAAGCTACCTGGGAAGATGGCTTACCTTGTCATCGATAATTCTGGTTTCAAAAGTTATTCTCTGGGCATCCAGAGGGATTCGATTAGAGGCGTAGAAACAGGTGATGTATTTCGGGCTGATTCGATAGAAGAAATGGCGGAGCAGCTCAAAATCGACCCTAGTCGTCTCAAAAAAACGATAGAAGAGTACAACAAATGCGTGGATATGGGAATTGATCCTTTAGGCAAAAGTAAGGAAAAACTTCTTCATAAAATTGAAACGCCTCCTTTTTGGGGAACTTATGCACCTATGGCGATTCACAATACGTTAGGCGGCTTAGCGATTACCCAGGAAGGGAAGGTTCTCGATAAAGACGGTAAGCCGATTTCTGGCTTGTTTGCGGCTGGAGAAATCACCGGCATGACCCGTGGGTCAGATCGTCTTGGCGGAAATGGTTTAACCGAAGCACTTACGTTTGGAAGGATTTCCGGAAAGGCCTGCGCTGAACTTAAATAAAGCCCTATCAAAAAGCCTGCAGCTTGTCTACATACCAAAGCTCTAAAACTAAAGTGTCTATTCTCTTTCTCAACGCGTCGACATAATGACTGCATAAGTTATCCAAAGGAGAAAGAGATGAAGAAAACATATCTATTTGTTGCGTCGGCGTTGACGCTCGCTTGTTCTGCTGCCTTAGCTGCGACCGGTACCTATGAAGGGAAGGCTATGGGCCATAACGCCGAAATTGATGTGGCGGTTACGCTCGACAACAACAAAATTACATCCGTCAAGATCCTCAAGAATTTTGAGACACCGGCAGTCTCTGAATTGCCGAAAAAAGTTATCCCTCAGATGATAGTCGACAACCAGTCTCTTAAGGTTGACCGCATTTCAGGCGCTACGTTTACAAGCATGGGCATATTGAATGCTGTAAGAAGTGCCCTAGGAAAGGCTGGAGTTGATCCTCAGCAATACATGAAAGGCGAACGAATCGCACATAAAGTCCAAGTTCCGACTAGCACTGATTCTGACGTAGTTGTTGTAGGAGGAGGAGGTGCTGGTTTGGCTGCTGCAGTAGCGGCAGCAAGGGCTGGAGGTAAGGTCGTCTTAATTGAGAAAATGTCCTTCTTAGGAGGAAATACAGTTCTTGCCGGCGGCGCTCTCAATGCGGCCGACCCAGCTCTTGAAGCTAAGCAAAAGATGTCCGCTGGTCAAAGGAAAATGGTTGACGAATTATTGGCTGAAAAACCAAGAAATGAACTTCAAGCACAGCTATTAGCCTCTTTGAAGAAGCAATGGGACGCTGCCGTTAAGAAGAACCCGGACATTCTTTTTGACTGCCCCGAACTGCATGCTCTGCAAACTTATAAAGCAGGTGACTATGCAGCAGATCTTCAGCTTATAGATAAGTTGAGCCGATTAGCACCCGCAACTGTGGACCGCTTGGCAAAGATGGGCTTGAAGTGGAATGATTTTTCGAGTCAGTATGTTGGTGCTATTTGGCCTCGCTGCCATGATGCAGCTAACTACACGAGTGGTCAAGGATATATTGACACATTCAGAAAGACGATTGCAGAAGAGAAGCTTCCTGTTCAAATTCTTCTTCAGACTAAGGCAAAAGAGCTTATTAAGAAAGACGGTCGTGTCGTCGGAGTTAAAGCTGAAGGCCCCAACGGAGAATCTGTTACATTAAATGCCCGGAAGGGTGTGATAATGACTTCCGGCGGTTTCGGAGCCAATGTTGAAATGCGCCAGAAATATGACACTATCTGGGGCGGAAAGCTTGGTAAGAATATCGGTACAACCAACAGTCGGGCGATTACCGGCGAAGGTATGTTGATGGCCGAAAAGGCAGGTGCAAAACTCATCGATATGGGTTATATCCAGTTGCTTCCCGTAACGGATCCGCAGAACGGTACTGTGAGCGGTATTTGTCAAGGTACGGCCATCTACGTCAACACTGAAGGTAAACGTTTCGTCAATGAAATGGGACGTCGTGACGAACTTTCTAAAGCAGCATTGGCTCAACCAGGCGGTGTCTTCTATCGCATGTGCACTGTAAAAAATGCTCGTTTGAATAAAGACGGTATGACTACTCTCGGCCTTCCGATTGAGACATTTATCAAGAATGGTAAAGTTATCCGCGGCGAAAACGTAGACGATTTGGCTAAGAAGATCAACGTAGATCCGAAGGTTTTGAAAGAAACATTTGACAAATTCAATGAATTCTGTCGCTCACAAGGCCAGGATACAGAGTTTGGTCGTCCTTCTTGTGCTCCAAATATTCCCATGTATGAAGGACCATATTTTGCGGAACTTCGCACCCCTTCAGTTCATCACACAATGGGTGGCATCCAGGTTGATGTAAATTCTCAGGCCTTAGATGCTAATGGTAAGCCGATTCCCGGGCTTTACGCGGCTGGTGAAGTAACCGGTGGTATCCATGGTACCAATCGTGTTGGTGGTAATGCTATCTCAGACGCTTTAACTTTTGGAAATGAAGCAGGTAAGAATGTAATGAAATAGTCCTTAAATTGATTATTAAATCTTGATGGCACTTCGAGGACCGACGAGGATCGGTCCTCGAGTCTTTTCTAGCTTTGAGGATTAGGCTTTAGCCCCTCGCTCCCATATGAGTAAAGCAAGGGACTTAATTAAATGCTAAATTTGGGATGGGCGGTCTTTGGTTTGTTTTAATTAAGTTCCCCGCGCGAGCGGGGATGAACCGCCGCTTGGCGTTTTACAGCTCAGGCTATCATTGAGTTCCCCGCGCGAGCGGGGTTGAAAAAACTTAACAATCGTGGACCGCTCAACCTGCTGAATGAAAGAGTGCTTGCATTTTCCACCGATTATTCCTTGTTTTGTGAAGAGTTGATTGGCTCTTTTTTGCCGTTAATCCACAGGCCGAGCTGGACGCGGCTGCTGTACCCCTCGGTATGGGTTCCTGATGGTGGCAACTACACTTCATCTCACCATCAGATACTAGGTCATTCGTTTCTCACCTTTGTTTTTCTCCTCTTTGGCCGTTGTATTTCCTATTTCTTCGTTTTAGTTATTCCCTAAAGGCCCTGATGACCTCATACCTATTCATGGCAGGATGAATAAAGCTCGGCTCCACGGGTTGTAAAATAGCGTTTTTTACGTATTTATTAAATAAACAGATAAATGGCAGAGTGTCAGGATTTTGCGCAATTTGGTTTGGCCCCGAATTTACTTTCAGCTATTACACGGATGGGTTATACCAAACCCACAGCAATTCAGTGTAAAGCGATTCCCGTGGTGCTTCAGGGCCGCGACGTTATGGGGGCGGCCCAGACGGGAACAGGTAAAACAGCTAGTTTTGGCCTTCCTGTTCTTCAAAAGCTCCTTCCCTTAGCCAATACGAGCACTTCTCCTGCACGCCATCCTGTACGCGTTTTGATTCTTTCTCCGACTAGAGAACTAGCGGATCAAACAGCAGAGGCACTTTCAAATTACGCAGCTGACACGCCTATTCGAATTGGCGTTGTTTATGGCGGTGTGGACATTAAACCTCAAGCCGAAGTGTTAAGGCGTGGTGTCGAGATTTTGATCGCGACGCCCGGACGCTTATTGGATCATCTGGAGCAGAGAAATACCAATCTGAATCAGTGCGGCATCGTCATCCTAGATGAGGCTGACCGTATGTTGGATATGGGCTTTCTGCCGGATATTTCCAGGATCCTGAATGCGCTCCCCAAAAAGCGCCAGAATTTGATGTTCTCCGCCACATTTTCACCTGAAATTAAAAGACTGGCCGGAAATTTCTTGACTGATCCTGTTGTTATCGAGGTAGCTCGCCAAAACGCTACAGCAGCTACCATTAAACAGGAGGTCTTCTCTGTTAACGAGCTACAAAAAACGGATGCACTTGTAGAGCTTCTGAAAACCCGCGGAGAAGACTCCGACGGCAAACCGCTCCAGACCATCGTATTCGTCAATGCAAAATTAACGGCTCGTCGACTCGCGCGTGAATTAGAAAAGTGCGGCTTCAGCGCTGATGCCATTCACGGAGACAGAACTCAGGAAGAGCGTCTGAAGCTGTTGAAGGATTTCAAGGATGGAACCCTTAACATTATGGTTGCTACTGATGTCGCAGCTCGCGGTTTAGACATTGCAGAGCTTCCGCTCGTGATTAATTACGACGTTCCATTTGTTCCTGAAGATTATGTCCATCGAATTGGCAGAACAGGTCGCGCAGGAAGTTCGGGCCTGGCATTAATGCTGATTACGGATAAAGATAAAAAGAACTATGACGCTATTCGAAAGCTAACCAAAGTTAATCTTGTCCCGCAGGAACTCGATCCGGAACCGCGTAGAAGAGCAAGAATTCCTCGTAGGGCATCTGCTACCGACAATTGGAAAGCTCCTCAGAAGCCCATAGATCCATTTTTTACGCAGCCTTATGTTCCGGGTCGTTCTGCTGGAAAGAAACCGGTTCCACAAAATTTCTCAAGACCTGATTCCAGAGAACGGAAGGAAGTTGCTGTATTGCTCGGCGGGACTGGACGTCGAAATTAGGCAGAGATTTGGAATCTCGTTCTCCAACGCCGCACAGCCTCTGAATAAAACTCGTCAAGAGTATCGAAGGCAAAAGGCTTGAATCCGAGATGAGCCCACGCACGTGCGGCTTCTTCTTCGGGCCTGCTTCGATCAATCGCCGGAGCCAACGTTTGTTTGGACAATTTATTCCCGTCTTTGTCTAATACGAGCGGAATGTGCATGTAGGCTGGTGTAGGCAGACCTAATGCTCTCTGCAGCAGGATTTGTCGAGGCGTGTTATCGATCAAGTCAGCACCGCGAACAACGTGAGTCACTCCTTGGAACCCGTCATCGACGACTACGGCGAGTTGATAAGCCCACAAGCCATCGGCTCGTCGAATAACAAAATCGCCGATCTCTCTCAAAACGTCTTGTTTAAATGTTCCCTGCAATCTGTCAGTGAAAGATACAACACCGTCATCTACAAGAAAACGCCATGCACGAATCGGTGCACCGCCCGTTCCATGACGACAAGTGCCGGGATAGACGCCCTGTGGCAAACCTGCGGCTTCGCAAGCAGCTTCAATGCTCTTGCGAGTACAAGCACACCCGTACGCCAGACCTTTACCGATTAATAGATCGAGGGCCTCTTGATAAGCGTCATATCGAGTTGATTGTCTGAGTATCGGACGATCTGAATGAAGTTTGAACGCCTCGATGGTTTCCAGCTGGTCTTCTGCCGCCCAGTCAGGCTCCCGTGGCGGATCAATATCCTCAACACGAATAATCCAAGTGCCTCTATGGGCCTTGGCATCCAAGTAGCTCGCCAGAAGACAGGCCAAACTTCCGGCGTGTAGATGGCCGGTTGGTGATGGGGCGAAGCGTCCGACGTAATGACTCAAAAAAACCTCCTCAAACTAATAATGAAATTTTAGTCTGAGGAGAAATTACGAGGTCAACTATTCTTCTTTTTCCTTCTTAGGCGGAGGATTTTCAGTCATAGACTGCGGGACTCCGATGATGGCTGCAGCCTGTGCTGGCGGAACTGGTTGTGTTGGTGGTACTTGTCCTATGGCTTTCGCACTCACGGCAAGATCTGCTGTGCCTACATGACTGGTAGGCGCAGGCGCCTGCAAATTAGAGGGTACAGAAGCGGAGGGTCCGGAAATCTGAGCGTTGAATGCGACCGGCGCTGGATTTGGAGAGACGGTAACACCGTAGGACGGTCCCGGCATCACGATGCCATTGGCAACGCAGGCATCATTGATGGCATTCAAAAAGGACGCTTCGAGGCGATACGGTTCCATCAATTCAATCGGGTCAACCCAAACGACAAGTTCCACGTTAATGCCGAAATTGCCGAAACCTGTGATGCCGCACTCAACCTCATGAAGCGGGTCAGGTTTAATACAGTAGGGAACTGAGACAGCCGCCTTTTCAATAATTTCTTTAACCTTGCGGAAGTCGATGCCGTACGGGATAGAGAACGGATAAATTTTGCGAACGCCTCGGCGGTCCATCGTGAAATTGGTAAAGGAGCCGTTAATCAGCGAGGCGTTAGGAATGATGATCGCCTGACCGGTCGGTGTCACGATACGTGTAGCGCGAATGGTGATCATAGTTACTCGGCCGACATGACCGCTCGGCGTGGCGATAATGTCGCCCAAGCTCACGGCGCGTTCCGAAATCAAAATCAAACCGGCAACTGAGTTATTAACGATAGTCTGTAATCCGAAGCCGATGCCCACAGATAAGGCAGAAACTAAAATCGCCAAATGTGTGATCGGGAGCCCGATCATCGATAAGCCCATCAGGATACCGATGGCTAAAATGCCCCAGTGAATGAACCGGGCAAACATCGAAAGAGATTCGGGACGTACGGAATTGTGACGAGAGCCGAACTTCTTGATGCTTTCTTCGCTCAGCTTACCGAGCCAATACGCAATTAGAAATACCAGGCAGAACTCGAGAATATCGAACGTATCGATCTGACTGCCGCCGGCAGTAAACAACGTAACATGCAGAGGCTGAAGTATGGCCTCTGAGTCGCTCAATATTTTGTCCCAGAAAGAATCCATGATCTTGTTTTCGATGCTTTGTTAGTATTTCAGCATAAAAAAGCGCGCCGTAAAAAAGCGCTCTTTTGTCTCAAATCGGATACAAAACTTTAGCGGGAAGCTTCTAAAGATTTTTCAAGGAAGTCCGATAAATCTGTGATTTCCTCGATGCATAAATCATGCCCGACGCCGTTATAGCCCTTGGACCAGAGGTCGTCCGCTCCAAGTTTTCTGAGTTCCCTGACGCTGATTTCCGGATAAACAGGAGGAACATCGCTGTCCTCTTTTCCATAAGCCAAGAAAATCGGAGAGAGGATGCCCTGACCGATATGCTCAATATCATCAGCAGATTCAATCGGCAGATAGCCGCTCAGGCAGAAAATGCCGCCGATCGGACGATCGAGTTTCAAGGCGGTGTAAAGCGCAACGCAGCCGCCCTGTGAAAATCCTCCTAAGAAAATACGATCCCGTTTAATTCCTTTCGTCTCTTCTAAAGCAATTAAACGCTCTGCGATACGGACGCTTTCAACAAGTGCCGGTTCGTCGCTGGCGCCGATTCCGTCAGTATCGAGAAGATCAAACCAGCCGCGCATTAAGAACCCCTTATTGGCGGTGATCGCACGCTCGGGCGCAGTCGGCAGGATTAAGCGAGCCTGTTCAACAGGCGCGCCGCATGCGGAAAGTTCTTCTCTGAAATGTTCGAAGTCTGATCCGTCGCTGCCTAAGCCGTGCAGCATGATGATCGCGGAGTCTGCTTTGCCTTCTTTCGGCTCAATGATTTTTGCATCAATCACGTGAGGTTGAGGAGCAGATTTAGGGCGGAAAGCCTTGACGACATTAGGACGAGTTTCAATGGCTGGACCGCCGATTAAATCAATACAGTAGGGCACTGCCGCAAAAATGCCGTGGATGCCCTTTGACGGAATACCTTCGAGAGTTTCAGCGATGGCCTTAGGCTGCCCTGGAAGGTTAATGATCAAGGCGGCATGGCCTTCGATCTCGCGGAGCACACCGACCTGGCGGGACAAAATCGCTGTCGGTACAAAAGCAAGCGATACCGCGCGCATTTGTTCTCCGAAACCCGGCAGAGTGCGGGTTGCGACGGCCAGTGTGGCTTCTGGCGTTACGTCGCGACGAGACGGGCCGGTACCTCCGGTCGTCAAAATCAAATCGCAGTTGTCCTGATCACACAGTTCCTTGAGCGTTGCTTCGATGAGCGGCTGCTCGTCGGGGATGAGTTTTTCGACGACTTCATAATTGGAAAGCAGGGCCTTTGCCAGCCATTCCTTCAGAGAGGGAATACCTTTGTCCTGATAAGTTCCGGAAGAGGCACGGTCGGAAATGGAAACCAGGCCGATTTTTGCTTTGCTATTCTTCATCGTCTTCCTCCTCTGTGACTTCCAGCACGATCGGCGGAAGAACCATGGCGTAAATCAGCTTGTAGAGCGCGCGGGCGGATTTCGGTGGCTTGTTGCCTTCGGCTTCTTTGCGAGCATTGCGAATAAGCTGACGAACTTCTTGGACGTTGACGTCAGGGAACTGAGCAATGAATTTTGTCAGCGCTGCGTCGTCCGCAATTAGCGCATCTCTCAGACGTTCACTCTTGTGAAGTGCGGCAACGGCAGCCTTATCGTTACCTGTAGCACGGTCAATGGCCTGACGAACGGCATCTCCGTCTAAGGCTCTCATGTATTTGCCGATGAGCTGGAGCTGGCGGCGCTTGGCTCCGAAGGAGGGGACACGGTGATATTCTTCAATGGCTTTAAGAATGACTTCGGGAAGTTCGATTTTTGCCAGGGTTTCGGCACCCAGGGTGGTCAGTTCTTTACCGAGATCCTGCAGATGCTCGGCTCTTCTTTTGAGTTCACTTTTGCTCGGACCGCTGTACTCTTCTTCAAGGTTTTCGTTTGTATTCTTCATATTAGCGTGACCTTCTTTAGTAATATTTGCATCAAGCGCTATCATAATCTCCAATCTTTAGTTTCCGCTTCAAAATATGAGTCAAACTCCCACAATAAGTAGCTCAGAAGAGCTCGGTTCCTTGGTTTCTTATGCTTTGGATACAGCCCTCTCCTTAGGTGCAACTGCCGCTGCGGTAGAAGTTAGCGAAGAGAAGGGTACCTGTGTCACGGTAAGAAACCAGGAAACGGAATCCATCGAACACACCCATGACCGAGATTTCGGAATTACCGTCTATCTCGGTAAATCTAAGGCTGTGGTTTCCAGCGGAGACTTTCGCAAGGACTCTATCCTAAGAACGGTCAAAGCAGCGCTCGATATGGCGCGCTATACCACACCGGACGAATGCAACGGCCTGCCGGATAAAGACCGACTCTGCACGAATCCTCGTCAGCTCGATCTCTTCCATCCATGGAACATCTCGATTGAAGAACAGGTTCAAAAGGCGGTCGAAGCAGAAAAGGCCGCATTGGAAGTCGATAAGCGCGTGGTGAATTCCGACGGCGCGATGGTCACGACAACGATCGGGTCTTTTATCTTGGGAAATACCGAAGGCTTTTTGCATGGCTATCCGTTTAGCGACCACTCGATTGACACATCCGTGATCGCCGAAGACGAAAACGGGATGCAGGTCGGTTCCTGGCACACCTCCGGCGTTTCATCGATGGATTTGCTGTCCCCTCAGCAAGTCGGTACGATTGCCGGCCAAAGAGCCGTAGATCATCTGTCGGCACGCGGCTTATCGACACGTAAATGCCCGGTCGTTTTTGAAGCACCGGTTGCTAAGAGCTTATTCAGAACGTTTGTTCATGCGGCAAGCGGTTCAGCGCTGTACCGGAAGACTTCCTTCCTCGAAGGAATGCTGAATAAACCGATCTTTCCTGAACATCTTTCCATTTTGGAAAATCCATTCATCCCGCGCTATTGGGGCTCGGCGCCTTTTGATGATGAAGGCGTCCGTCCTTCTGAACGCTTAGTCGTCGATCACGGTGTGTTGAGCGGACTCTTCCTGAGCAGCTATTCGGCCCGCAAGTTGGGCATGACGACAACCGGAAATGCCGGCGGACCCTATAACCTCATTTTCTCCGAAGCACCGGAAGCCTCCGAGAAAACGCTTTCCGCCTTGCTCTCACGCATGGGAACCGGTCTTTTAGTGACTGAGCTGATCGGGCAGGGCGTCAACTACACGACGGGAGATTTCTCTAAGGGCGCATCCGGCTTCTGGGTGGAGAACGGCAGGATTGCTTATCCGGTGGAAGGCATTACGGTTGCCGGAAATCTCAGAGACATTTTCATGTCCATCGAAGCCATGTCGGATGATGTGGATTTGAACGGCTGCTATCTCAACGGATCGGTTTTAATAAAAGAGATGACGGTTGCCGGCAATTCTTAAGTCTGAAAAAAGCCGCTCCTGCTAATTTCTCCTCAGAAGTCCGAATAATTTCTTTCAAATTATTACAATTAGGGACCGATAACAAAACGAATCTTGTAGGAGAAAAAATGCAGAAAAAAGATATTGACTGGAGCAAATTAGGCTTCGGCTACACACCGGCTGACTACCGTTTCGAAGCTCATTGGAAAGACGGTAAATGGGATGAAGGTAAGATGATCACTGATCCCAATATCAAACTGTCCGAAGCCGCCTGCGTATTTCACTACGCTCAATGCTGTTTTGAAGGTTTAAAGGCATACACCACTGTCAACGGCGATATCGTTACTTTCCGTCCGGATCTGAACGCAGAACGTATGATGGGCAGCGCCGAACGTCTGGAAATGCCGGCTTTCCCGAAAGAAAAATTCATTCAGGCTGTTAAAGATGTAGTTGCCGCCAACGCCGCTTGGGTTCCGCCTTACGGCACCGGCGCAACGCTGTACATCCGTCCGGTCATGATCGGTTCCGGCCCTCAGATCGGTGTGGCGCCGGCTCATGAGTTCATTTTCAGAATTTTCGTGATGCCGGTCGGCGCATATTTCAAAGGCGCCATCAAGCCGCTTAAGCTGACGGTTCCTGAATTCGACCGTGCTGCTCCTCGCGGAACAGGTCATATCAAAGCCGGCCTGAACTACGCCATGAGCCTGCACCCGACAATGGAAGCTCATCGCCACGGCTACGCTGAAAATATCTACCTTGATCCGGCTACTCGTACCTATATCGAAGAAACCGGCGGTGCCAACCTGATTTTCGTTGACAAGGAAGGCACAATCATTGTTCCGAAGTCCGATTCCATTCTTCCTTCCGTCACACGCCGCTCTTTAATCGAAGTAGCCAAGAGATTGGGCTACAAGGTTGTTGAACGTCCCGTTAAGCTGAGCGAACTCAAAGACATGGCTGAAGGCGCTCTTTGCGGTACAGCTGCTGTCCTGGCTCCGATCGGTATGGTCAACACACCTGACGGCGACATCTACTTCCCGTCCGGCATGGAAAAGATGGGTCCTGTCTGCACCAAGCTCAGAGAAACGCTGACGGGTATTCAGATGGGCGAAATCGAAGGACCTGAAGGCTGGGTCGTTAAGATTGACGCTGAATAATTTTTGCTGAATCGCAAAAGCAAACGCCCGGAGAGATCCGGGCGTTTTGCGTAGAAGCTAGGACTTTCGGGTTCCCTTACGTTCTTGAATTACTTATGGGAACGGTTCTTGAGGCGCTCTTTCCAAATGCCGACTTGTTTGGCAACTTGAGAAGGTGCCGTGCCGCCAGTATGGTTGCGGGAAGCGATGGAGCCTTCGAGCGTCAGGCTGTCATAAACATCCTCACCGACTTTATCGCTGAATTCTCTTAATTCCTCAAGCGTGAGGTCATGCAGACCGCAGCCTTTTTCGGAAGCCAGACGGACAGCGCAGCCGACGGCTTCGTGAGCGTCACGGAAGGGCAGGCCTTTGCGGACGAGGTAGTCGGCAAAGTCCGTAGCGGTCGGATAACCGAGCATGACGGCTTCACGCATGCGAGCCTTGTTGACCTGGATTCCGGGGATCATTTCAATGAAAGCGCGGAGCGTGTCTTTGACGGTATCAATCGTGTCAAAGAGCGGTTCCTTGTCTTCCTGGTTGTCCTTGTTGTAGGCAAGGGGCTGTCCCTTCATCAGCATTAGAAGACCCATCAGATGGCCGACCACGCGTCCGGACTTGCCGCGGGCAGCTTCCGGAACGTCCGGATTCTTTTTCTGCGGCATGATGGAGGAACCCGTCGTGAATCTGTCCGGCAGCATGATGTATGCGAAGTTGGTGTTCATCCAGTAGATGAGTTCTTCGGACATACGGGAAATGTGGATCATGATGAGCGAAGCGCAGGAGCAGAACTCGATTGCGAAATCACGATCGCTGACGGAGTCCAGGGAGTTCTGAGTTACGCCTTCAAATCCGAGCAGCTCGGCTGTGTATTCACGATCGATCGGATAGGTGGTACCGGCAAGGGCAGCAGCGCCGAGCGGAGAACGGTTCACGCGCTTGCGGCAGTCGGCCAGGCGCTCGCGGTCACGCTCGAACATTTCGGCGTAGGCCAGGCAGTGATGGCCGAGTGTGACAGGCTGGGCAACCTGCATATGGGTGTAGCCCGGCATAATGGTGTCGATGTTCTTTTCGGCAACCGTCAGTAAGGATTCCTGCAGATGAGAAAGAAGATCCATGATCTGGTCGATCTCATTGCGCAGGTACAAACGAATATCTAAAGCAACTTGGTCATTACGGCTGCGGCCGGTGTGAAGGCGTTTGCCGGCATCCCCGACAAGTTCCGTTAAACGAGCTTCAATATTGAGGTGAACGTCTTCGAGTTCAAGTTTCCATTCGAAGCGGTTTTCTTTGATTTCCTGAAGAATCTGACGCATACCGCGTTCGATGTCACTCAAATCTTCTTTGGAAATAATGCCGCATTTTGCAAGCATCTTGGCATGGGCCACGGAGCCTGCGATATCGGCTTCGGCCATACGCTTGTCAAAGTTCACGCTGGCGGTGTAACGAAGGACAAATTCGGCCATAGGCTCAGAAAAGCGTCCGCTCCAAGCTTCTTTTTTAGAGGCAAGCGGATCGGCATGAACTGAGAGAGGATTGTGTTGGGCCATAACTTTTTCAGTCAGTAATGAAAAAAGGTCAATTATAGCTAGTAATGACTGAATTGTCGGTTAACGGATTGTCTACAAAAGGTTTTCTTTCACTGCTGTCCAAAATAATTTGCTCTTTGACTTTGGCCTCAACATTTACAGTTAATCCAGGCCCCAGAAAGTTAAAAGTCATAAACAAGCCCCTGCTAATCAAATAAAGAAAGCTGTGCAAGCTTCGGGGGCTTCTCCCACTCCTTGATATCAGGCTGATTAAGCCAGTGGAGTAGGCATTTACAGGTCATGAGGTTTAGTTTGAAGTACCTAGCCAGCCTACAATAAGTCCATTTATAACTTGACCGCCGCCGCATCAGCTCTAACAACAAGATCGCTATGGCAGCTGTCCATCTCTGGAACACGCCTAATTGTCAAGAACAAATTGCCCTGCAGCACTG